>JAEHJW020006135.1_pt1 | contig 36876 bp, 43 predicted proteins | sample 9271431 | NCBI WGS metagenome assembly JAEHJW02 | reverse complement strand
TCATGCCTCCCGACGCCCGGCGCGGTTCGCGGCGCGGCGCCGAGCGGCCGAGGCGACGTTTTGCGAGATCGCCGCGTCGCGGCGTCGGAAGATCGTAATGCCCCGGAATCGGTGGTTCGTTGACTTCCACATGCCGATGGCGGCTTCCTGCTCGAAAGCATCCTTGCGATACATCGGCAGCACCTGGTCGAGCCACACCACATGCGCGCCGATGGGCAGGCGTTGCAGCGCGCGCATGACGACGTTGCGCTTCACCATGGTCGTTTCATAGTGGTCCGCGTCCTCGACGCTGTAAGGCGGGTCGGCAAGAACGAGGTCATATTTTTCCAGCGGCACGCGCTCAAGGGTCTGGGCGTCGTCCACATAGGTCGGTTTCAGCTCGGGGTTGATGTCCACCGTATCGCCGGGGAAGGCCGCTAGATCGACCTGGCCACTGAACAGATGGAGCGGCCGCTTCTTGTCAGGGAAAAGGGCGCGGATGCGGCGGAGGTATCCCGCCGGATAGCCGCCATAATAGGCCGATTTCACCCGGTAGTCATTTCCCATGATCCAGGTTCCAACCACGCGCCCATCCGGGCCGACAAACAGGCATTTCGGGAAGCCGGTTTCCCGCGCGTAGTTCTCGATCCGCTCCTGCCACAGCATGCCGCGCCTCTCAAGATAGAGAAAGCAGTGTGGACGGCAGGGGTTCGAAGTACAACGATTATTTTTGAACGAACGGGCCTTCCACACAGGAGGACGCGGATCAAATCCGCAGCGCAATGTCCAGATCGGGCTGGTCCTACCCCAGCAACCGCCCGATCACCCGCGCCGTGTAATCAACCACCGGAATGATCCGCCCGTAATTGATCCGCGTCGGCCCGATCACGCCGATCGCGCCGACGATGCGATCGGCGGCGTTGCGCGCCGGCGCCACCACCATCGAGAGGCCGGCGGCGTCGAACAGGCCGCTCTCGGCGCCGATGAAAATCCGCACGCCCTCGGAAACCTCAACCAGTTCCAGGAGCTTGAGCATGGTTTCCTGGGTCTCCAGCCGCTCGAAAAGCCGCTGGATCGTGCTCAGCCGGTCGAGCGCGGTGACATCGGCGAGCAGCTTGGCCTGGCCGCGCACGATCAGGCTGCCGCTGCGCCCCTCGCCGGTCCAGGTGGCGAGGCCGGCGGCGACGACGGCGGCCGAAAGCTGGTCAAGCTCGGTGCGGTTGGCGGCGATCTCGGCGGCAACGAGGCGCCGCAGCTCGGCGATCGGGCGGCCCGAAAGCCGCGCGTTGAGGTAGTTGCTCGCCTGCTGCAAGGCCGAAAGCGGCAGGCCGGGCGGGGTATCGATCACCCGGTTCTCGACCTGGCCCTCGGCATTGACCAGCACGACGAGCGCCCGGCCCGAGCCCAAGGGGACGAACTCGATATGCTTGAGCGCGCTATCGGATTTCGGCGCGAGCACCAAGCCGGCCGCCGCCGAGAGGCCGGAAAGCAGCGAGCCGGCCTCGGCTAGCGTGTCCTCGAGACTGCGTCCGGAGGCCGCGAGCGCGGCACTGATCGCCTCGCGCTCCTCTTCCGACAAATCGCCGAACTGCAACAGCCCATCGACGAACAGCCGCAAGCCGCGCTCGGTGGGCAGCCGCCCGGCCGAGGTGTGCGGCGCATAGAGCAGGCCCGACTCGGTGAGATCGGCCATGACATTGCGAATGGTCGCCGGCGACAGCGCCAGCGGCAGGCGGCGCGAGAGGGTGCGGCTGCCGACCGGCTCGCCGGTCTCGACATACTGCTCGACGATCTCGCGCAACACCGCGGCCGAACGGGCATCGATGCCGGGCGGCAAAATGGGCCGGCGCGGCGGGGTGACTTTCTGGTCCATCGGCGAAGCCCCCGATTGCCCACCAGTCTTAGGGGCTGCCCGCGCCGTAGTCAATTTCTTCCCAGCGCTCACCCCGCTCGCAACGCCGCCATATCCCCCGCGAGCCGTGCCCAGTCGAGCCCCGCCGGATCACGCCCCTGCGCGTCGATCCAGTCCGGGCTCAAGAGGGCGTAGGCTTCCTCGGCGTAGACGCCCCACCACGCCCAGGTCATGCGCTTGAGCCCGCCCCAGGTGACGCAAACCGGGCCCGTCGCGTCATAGCCCACCAGCGGCACGCAATGCCCGCCCCAGCTTCCCGGCGCGCCCGTGGTCGCCCGCCAGATGTCCTCGTTCTGCGCCGAAAGCGGCAGCGCGAGGCCGGCATAGAGCGCGCCGAACGTCGCGATCGCGCCCCGCACGGCTTCGAGATCGCGGGGATCGAGGGTTGCGGCCCCGGTGAGGGTGTCCGGCCCGCCCGCGGGCGTCGCCATGCCGGCAACGATCCAGTAGCGCAACGCCGCACTGCACGCAGCACCCCGATCGCTCGCCGGATCGCCCGGCCGATAGCCCGCGATCGCGCCATAGGCGGCGAGCACGTGCGCATCGTCCATCACCACCGCTTGCGCGTCGGTGTAGGTGGTCCATTGCTGGATGACGTGGCCGATCGCCGCAACCGTGCAGTCGCCAACGGTATCGTTGGCGAGCATCGGCCAGGCGGGGATGCGCGAATACCAATCGATCGCCGGCGGGGCGAGGATGTCGGTCACACCATAGCGCGCGAGCGGGCGGATCCGCGGATCCGGCGCGGCCCCGCGCGTGCGGCCAAGTTTCATCGGGCCGTGATCGGTCATGCCGAAAGTTCCCTTTCATAGGCGGCGACCGGGTGATCCGCGAAGGGATCGAGCGCCGGTGCGCCGATCGCGATGAGCGCGCGCGGGTGGAGATAGAGACCGGGCAGAAAGGGCACGTCCGGCACCGGGTCATCGCCATTGCGATAGAGCCGGAGCGGGGTTTTTGCGAGCCGGCGCCGCAGCCGCCACGACCCCGCGCGCGGCGCGCCGAAGGTGACGACGGCGCGCGGTGCCATCCCCGCCGCAACCGCGAGCCCGCCGAGCAACAGCGCCAGCGCGCCCCCCATGCTGTGCCCGGTGAGCACGACGCCGGTGCCATCGAGCCCCGCCATCGCACTCCAAAGCGCCCGCGCCCCTTCGAGAAACCCGGCATGGCAGCAGCCGAGTTGGCGATCGAACAGCGGACGGATGGCAAGATCGCGCAGCCAGTCGCGTGGATCGGCGGTGGTGCCGCGACAGGCGATCACCGGAACACCACCATGGGTGCGCGCGATGGCGTGGACATCGCCCACCGCCCAATCGGGCGCCTCCGTATAGGCGGATGCGGCGATGCGGGCGAGGGCGGCATCAGCCACCATGGCGAAACTGCGCGGCCTGGCCAGCAAGAATGGCGTCCGCCTCGGCCGGCGTCATCGCCGCAGCGCTTGCGGCAACCGGGACGGCAAGCCCGACCGAGGCTTCGAGCACCGGCAGCATGACATCGGCGGCGGTGAGAATCTCCGGCACCGGCGCCGGCAGGCTCGGCACCTCTGAGAGTGCCGCGACCATGGCGTTGACCCCGGCCACGAGCTGCGCCACCTCGGGCTGCGCGGCTTCCGCGTTGGCGGCGCGCGCCACCGCGCTCGACGCCGCCTGCACCGCCGACAGCGCGTTGTCCATTTGCGTGAGCTGGGCCGCGGACAGGAGATTGCCCTGGCGCAAATCAGCGGCGGCGGCGGCGAGGCCGGTTGCGATGTCATCGGCCTCGCTTGCGAAACTCCCGAGCGTCACCGTGCCATTGGCACAGGCGGCGATAAAAAAAGCCGCCCCAAGGGCGGCGGCGAGAGCGGCGGATTTGGCGGGAAACATCTTTTTTCTCCGGGTTTGAGGGGCGGCGCGGGAAGCGCCGACGTCAGGGCCGCGACGGCTCCGGGGCGTGCATCCGCGCGCTCATGATCGCGGTATCGAGGCGGGTGTTGATCTGGCCGAGCGAGGCGTTGATCTGCGCGATCACCGCGCGCTCGGCGTCCACGCTTTCATCGATCCGCCGGCCAATCGCGGCGAAGCGCTCGGATTCGTCACTGCGTTCAGCGACCATCTGCTGTTGCAGATTCTCGATCGATTTGTCACGAATGCGGGCCTCGGCGGTGATCTGCTCTTCCTCGTGGCCGATTTCGATCGCGACATAGAACACCGAGGTCAGCACCGCGCCGATCATGCCAATCAGCGACAGCAGGTTTCCCGCGGTAATGACGCCATCGAAGCGGACATTACCGCGCGCCCGCTCTTCCATCACGCATCCCCAGCGCCGGCGAGCGCGGGATTGACGGCGATGCCCGCGATTTCCGGCCACCGCCGCGGATTGCCATCGCGCGCCAGCTTCTCCGCCTTGGCGAGTTTCGCTTTCAGCGCGCTATAGAGCTGACCGGTTGAAATCATGTGCGGGTCGGTGTTTTTCGGGAAATCGTCACGCACCAGCAGATAGCGGAGCGGCTGCCCGAGCGGCGCCCGCCCGGCGCGCCGCGCCGGCGCATCGAGATAGCCGGCGAGCGTGATTTCGATTTGCGCGGTCGTGAAAAAATCCTGGCGATGGATGATCCGCCAATAGCTCGCGGCGGCGCCGGTGTTGTCGGGATCGAGGGATTTGACGAGAGCCATGGGGGATTTCCTATTGCAGGCGCGCCCAAAGCGCGGGGGCGGCGAAATAGACGAAGCGGAGCGCGCTGTTGGCGGCGAGGCTCGCCGGTGCGCCAGCGAGTGTCTGGCCGGCATTGGCGCTGAGCGTGAGCGCGGAGATCGCCGGCAGGGTGGCGATCGTCACCTCCTGGCCGTCGATCGGGGCGGCGGGCAGGGTGACAGAGAGGGCTGCGAGCGTCGCGGAACCGGCAATCTGCAACAGCGAACAATTGTTCGGAACCGCGAGGCTGGCGCCCGAACTCGGGGTTTGATAGCTGTAGGACTGCTCGGCCCGCGCGCCCAGCAGCGCCACCGGCGAACCGTTTGCCCCCGCCGTGCCGAGCGCCACGGCGCCGTTGCCAGCGCCGGCGAGGGCAACGCCGCTATCGGGGAGCGCGCCGGCACTCACGAGCGCCGCCGCCTGGCTCGCCGAGCCTGGCGAGAGGGCGAGGTAATTGCTAAATCCGCTGATCGGAACAAGCCGCAGGAGATCGGCGTCATTCGCGGCAAACCGCGTCTCGGCCGCGCCCTGGGTGTTGAATTGCAGCGCGATCGCGGCATCGCTCCCAGCACTCGTGAAGCCCACGGAAGCGGTCGTGACCCCGCCTGACACCCGCACGCCGTTCACCGCCTCGGGCGTTACCGTGGTGATCAGGGGCGCGAAGGCGAGATTGGATTTGTCCCAGCCATTGCCGACATCGAGCACATTGCCCGCGGCCCCGGTGGCGGGCGCGCCCAGCGTGAGCGTCGTGCCGGCACCGGCCGAGGTCGCGGCTTCCCAGGTGACGCTCCCCGGCGCGTAGGCGATCAGCTCGCCATTCGCCGGATGCACCGTAACAAAAACCCCAGTGCCCGCCTCGGAATGAGCCGAGAGCGCGGCGAGCGGCGTGGCCAATGTGATGGCGCCGTTGAAGGGCAGCACGGCGGTCAAGGCCGCACTCAGCGTGATGGTGTTGCCGGCGATCGCGGTGATTGTCGCATTCGCCGCGATCGCGCTGTTGCCAAGGGCCACCATGCCGACACTGAGCGCGCTCGCGTCATAGAGCGTGAGGGTGGTGGCGCCCGCCGGGGCGGTGTTGAGCACGCTGGCCGGAACAAAGGCGATTTCCGCGTCGAGGGCATGGCACAGATTGCGCGCGATGCTTGCCGCCGTATCGCCGCTCGCGACCGTATAGCTGGCACTTGCCTGACCGCCGATGAGTGCCGCCGAGGTCGCGGTCAAGGTCAGGACATCGCCCGCCTTGGGTGCGCCACCAACCGTGAAGCTGCTCGCCGCGAGCAACGCCGTCTGCACCGCGTAGGCGCCGGAGGTGGCGACCGAGGTGTTGCCGGAAAGCGTGATCGCGCCTGTCGTGGTTTCGATATCGACGGGCACGGCGCAGCCCGCGAAGCAATTGCCGGTGATCGTCGCCGCCGCGATCGCCGTGATCTGCACCCCCAATCCGCCGTCATTGGGCAGGATGTCGCAGCCGGCAAGCGTAAGACGCGCCGCCGGCGCATCGATGCGGAGCGCCGGAAACGGCCCGATCACGCCGCCATGGCTATAGCGCGTGAGCTTGCTGTCGGTGATGTGGATTTCATAGACGGCATCGCCCTTGATATCGAAAACAGCACCTTGCGCGAACCCCACCTCCATGCCGGAGACGCTCAGCATGAGGTCGGGGCCGGCCGTGGAAATCCCGGTATTGGGCGCCGGATTGGCGATCTCGAACAGCGGCGCGGGATCACCGAAATCATCGGCGACATAGCCATAGACGGTGAAATTGCGCAAACTCGTGGTCAGCAGCGTGCCGCTTTCCGTCACCTTGAGCACGCTGCCCACGGAATCGAAGCTGGTCGCGACGAAATTGCCGGCGAGCGTGCCGCCATCGACGAGGATCGCAATGCGGTAGCCAAAGACAAAATTGCCGACGGCGATCGGCCCGCCATTGGTCGTGCTCGCGGCCGCGGTCGGACTGCCGTTGCCACTGACCTGCAACCACACCCCGTTTGTCGTGACATAATCGCGGAGATAGTAGCTGTTCTGGATGGCGTTACAGGTCGCGCCACTGGCCAGGGGGGCGAGCAGGGGCGCGGAAAGGGTGATGGTATTGCTGCCAAGTTCGGCGATGGTGGCGCCGAACGGGATCGCGGCATTGCCGGAGATCGGCATGCCCACAACGACGCCTTCGAGGCTGGTCACGGCGAGCACGGTGGCGCCGATCGCGGCGCCGGCGCTCAGCGTCAAGCTCGTCGTGGTGATCGCCCCGGTGCCGCCGCCGGAATAGTGCAGCACTTCATCCTCGAACACGCCATAGGAAAAGAAATTATCCGCGATGAAAAGAATATCGGCGGCGTTGGGGATGGCGAAACAGACGTTCAACGCGCAGATGCGGTTGCCGGTGATGAAGACATCACCCATGGTCGTCCCCGCCGGCATGGCGAGAAAATCATAGGCGTTGGTCACCTGATTGTCGCGAAAGACGAAATCGGCGACGGCAGGTAATGCCGCGTTGCCGAGCAGGAGCGGCGGATAGACGAGCGGTCCGCCCGGCTGATCGATCTGGTTCGGATAATAAAAACAGAGCCGCTCGATCAGCACCGCGGGGCCGATGAGAAATGGCGATTGCGCCGTCGCGGTGATCCAGATCTGGCTTCCCGCATGGCCATAGGGATAGCCGAAATCGGTGCCGCCATCGCCGATCAGCGCGACGTTCTGCAAAATCACCTGCGCCGCGCCGGCGAGCAGGATCGGCCCGCCCGCGGGAATATAGAGCGCCTTGTTGGCGGCGCTCGCGGCGGCGACGGCGGCGGCGAATTTCACCGAATCATCGGTCACGCCATCGCGCGCCAGGCCAAAATCATTGACGTTGAGCCGGTCGGCAAAGCGCGCGGCAAGCGTGCGCGCGGTGGTGGCGCCAGCGGCGAGCGCGGTCGCCCCCGAGAGGTCGGTCGCGCTGATGGCGCCGCCGCTGATCGCGACCGCCCCGGCATTCTGCACCGCCAGGCTGCCCAGCCCAAGATTGCCGCGCGCGGCGGCAGGATTGGCGAGGTCAGCGAGATTGTTGGCGCTTTGCAGGGCGCCGGTGAGGCGCGCGTCATTGCCCGCGGCCACCGTGCCGGCGGTGCTGCCGATATTGGCGGCAAGGGTCGCCGAGGCGAGCGCCAAGCCGTTGCCGATCGCGATGGTTTCGGGCGTGCCGGCGCCGAGGCTCGCGCGACCGAGCAGCGCGCCGGTGGGCACCGTGATCGCGGGCTGCGTGCTGGCGAGCAGCGTTGCCACCGTGACACTGGTGGTAGCACCGTTCTGCTGGAGCGGCAGTTCGTCATCGGCATTGGCGGTCGTTGCAACCGGCAATTGCGGAATCGTTGGCATCAGGAAAACCTTCGCTGAAAACGGGATGCGTGCCGGGCGGGCGGTCGGTCGTGCAAATTGCGCTCAGGCAATGGCGAGCCAGCCGCTGGCGTCGGTGCCGGTCTGCTTGATCCAGTAGGTGGCACCGACGCCGCCGGCGAGATTGCGATAGTCCGACCCCGGCGGTGCGCTCACCACGCCGGCGGGCGAGCCCGTGCCGATCGCCGAGATCACGCCCGCGGGCGCGGCATCGGAGGTGATGCGGAGGACGCCGCTGCCGTTCGGATGGAGCCGCAAATCGCCATTATTGACGCTGCCGATTGTCACGCTGCCATCACCGGGAAACCCGAGATAGCCGCCGAGCGGCACCACGCCGGCGCGCCACGAGCCCCAGGTTCCGGTCCACTCGACATCGCTGTTCGCCGGCACCGTGAGATCGAATAGTGTCCAGTTTTCCTGGAACGGATAGGAACCGACGCGCGTGAACACGGTCTCTGTATTGCAGCGCGTGCGCAAGCGGCGATCGTTGGGCACGGGGGCTGCGACCGTGGCGACGGCGCTGGCGCCCGTGCCATCGCCGCTGATGGCGACGGCAACGCTCGCCCCGATCGCGCCATAGCCCGAGCCGGACGCGGTGAGTGCGATGCCGATGACCGTGCCGTTGCGGAGATAGGCGATGGCGGTGGCGCCGCTGCCGCTGCCGCCAATGCTGACCGTGGCACTGGTATAATTCGCCCCGCCATTGAGAACGCGCACGAACCCGATCGTCCCCGCCATCGCCGCCTGCGAGGCCGAAATCATCGTGGCGATCGGCCCACCTGGCGCGGTGATCATGAAGCTATCGAGAACATCGGGGAAAACGAGGGTCTGCGGCCCGCTGCCGGAGGTGACCGGATTGAGCGTGTAGAGCGTCTCGTTGTTCCAGGAATTGCCCGTGATGATGACCGAGTCGGTGGCACAGCTCAGGCACTGCGCGATCGTCGCGGAGCCAGCGCCCCAAAAGCGGTTCTCGCGGATCGCGACATTCTGCGCCCCGTCGCGGAGCACGATGCCGCCACCTTGGGAAAACCCGATCCAGTTGCCCGAGATTTCCATGAAGTCGCAGGCCAAGCCGAAATTATTTCCTGCCCCATCGGTCTCGACATTGTTCACCTGGATGGCCCAGAGCGTGCAATTCTGGATGCGGTTGCCGCTCACGCGCATGTTGAGGCTGCCGCCGGGATTGATGCCGATGCCGGGGCCGCTGATGAAATTGCCGATCACATCGCCATGGATCGAGCCACCCGCGTCGATGCCATAGGGCGCGCTCCCGGCGAGCCAGACGACGGTATTGCCGGCGACCCGACTATAGGAAGCATTCGCTAAGATCCCCGCACCTTGCGCACCGTTATCGACCAGCAGATTGCCCTCGACGGCGAGCGCCTGGCCGGCCACCGCGATGCCATAATAGGTGTTGTCGTGGCAGATATTGTTGGCGACCAAAATAGCCAGGGCATCGGGCTCGGCGTTGCCCCAGACCGGAGGCGTCGTGTTGGACTGATTGAAATTGCCGATCGAGATGCCACGCTGGTTGTTCCACGCCCGGCAATTCACGACCTGGCAGAGATGGAGTTTTTGCACGAAGCTCGGGTCGGTATAGTCGATGACGATGCCATAGGCGCCGTTGTCGTGCGCGCGGCAGCCCGCGATCGCCACCCCCATCACCGCCTGCACCCAGACCCCATGCACGGCGTTGCCATAAAACTCGCAATCGCGCAGTTCATACTGCACATGTTCGGGATCGGAAGCCTGCACGGTGAGGCCCGAGCCCATGCTGGGGCTGGCGGCATTGGTGAAGCCGCATGCGGTAAAAATCGCCCGCGTGCAGGAAGGCGTGAGCAGAACCGCCCAGGTATCTGCGGTGATCGCGGCGTTGGCATCGAAGAGAATGCCGGAGGCGATGAAACTCGTGCTGGCGAGCGAAATCCAGGCGCCGCCCGTGGATTGCGCGCCACGGCGGAGCACGGTCTCCCCCGGCACGCCGAGCAGCACGACGGCGGCCCCGGCGGGGGTCCATTGTCCGGTCACGCAATACGTTTTTGGCCCAAAACGGAGCGGCCGGCCCGAGGCCAGCGCCGCGTTGAGCGCCGCGGTGTCATCGGTGACGCCATCGCCAACCGCGCCAAAACTTTCGACCGAGACAGCGTCTCCGAGAAACGCCGCAAGCGGGCGCGTGGCAGTTGCGCCGGCCGCGATCGCCGTCATCGCCCCGGCGCTCACGTCCGCCACATTGGCGATCCCTTGCATGAAGCTCGCGTAGGCGAGCGCGACATTGCCGCCGTTCTGGCCGAGCGGCACGAGATCGCTGGCTTGCGGCGCGGTCCCCGTGGGCAGCAGCGGCACCGAATAGGGCGCGGCGGTTGCCGAAAGCGTGCCGTTGGCCAGCGCGAGATTGGCGCCGATGGCAATCCCGCTCGGCCCCGCCAGCGAATTGCCGGGATTGCCGAGCAGGGTATGGGGCGCCAAAGCCATCACCGGCTGCACCCCCGCGAGCAGTTGCGCGCGCGTCACCTTGCGCGTCACACCGTTCTGGCTCGTCGGCAATTCGTCAGTGTCGGAGGCGGAGATCGCCTGCGGCAACTGGTCAATGGTCATCATGCCGGGCTCCCGGTAATCAGGATCGGGTTGCCGTTTTGGTCGGTCAGCACCGCGCCGGTGCTGGTGATGAGATCGTTGGGCAGTGCCGGCAGCGAGGAGAGCGAGATCACCGGCAGAAGAATGCTCCGCGCGAGTGTCCGCCCGGACAAAGTGCCGATGGTGATGGTGACGGTATAGACCGTGCCGGATTGTCCGGCGGCGAGCCACAGCACTGCGATCGCGCCATTGGCGAGAGCGGCGTTGAGCGTCAGATCGCCGGGATTGTCGGGTGCGATGGTGACGCCGAGGGTTGCGATGCCATCGCCCGGATTGCCGGTGAGGGCGGCCGAGATGTCGAACTGATAGTCGAGGACGTCGTTCGGATCCTTGAGCGGCCAGAGCGGCAGTTGCGGCGCCTGCGCCTCTGTGCCGCGCGGCACCGGGACGAAGCCGTCGAGCACGACGGTGCGCGCGGTCGAGGGCTGCCAGACATGGCTTGCGGGTGTTGACATGGCGTACTCCGAAACCTTCCCGTTACCACTCAACAATGATGAGGCCGGCGCCACCCGGCCCGCCGCCGCCGCCGGCGATCCCGCCGGAGCCACCGCAGCCGAAAAACGCGCCGGTGAAGCCGCCCAGAGCGGTGGTGCTGCTGCCCGCCGGACCGAACGTGCTGGCGCCGCCGAACGCGCCGCCGCCGGTGCCGCCGAGCAAGCCGCCGCCGGAGAATGTCAGGCCGTTCTGGCCGGTCTGGCCGGGGAAATTGATCGCGCCGCCGGCGCCGACGCCGCCATTGGTGGCGCCCGCGCCGGCCCCGCCGGTCGTGCCATTTCCCCCCCCGCCCCCGCCGCTGGCCGAGGCGAGCGTGCCAAAACTCGTGGTCCCGCCGGCAAGACCGCCAGCGCCGCCGGCGCCGACGGTGAGCGCGATGAGGGTGCCAGGGCTCGCCGGGAAATAGCCCTCGGCGTAGCCGCCACCGGCGCCGCCGCCGCCCGCGCCGCCGCCGCCCGCGCCACCTCCGCCGCCGCCGCCCCAGAGCCGCGCCTTGACCTGCGAAATCCCGTTGGGCACCACCCAATCGGTGCTCGCGGTGATCACCGCCATGCGCGAGACGCCCGGCGTCAGCGCCGGAAGTTTGTAAGGAATGAAGGGTGCGGCTGGAAGAGTTGCGATATTGCTGGCCGTGATGGCGCTCTGCCCATAGCTCACGGTGATGACATAGAGCCCGACCCAGCCGCTATCGACGGGGGGCGTGAGCTGCGAGCCCGTGGTCGCCGGCGCGCCCGATTTCATCTGCAACTGCACGGTTTCGACGCGTGCGGTATTCTGCGCGGCGCCGGAATTGCTCGGCCCGCTATAGGGTTGCGTCGGGTTGGCGGCGTTGTAGTAGGGCAGCACGACGGGATCGGTATCGCTCTCCTCGAACGCCGCCTCGATCAGATAGTTGATCGACTGGCCCGAGGTTGAAGGCGTGGTCAGGGTAAAACTCGTGGCCGCCGTGTTGATGCCCATCTTGATCAGGGGATCGGTGTTGTCGGCCGGCAACGAGCCATAGGCAAGCGGATCGATGGTGGTGAGGGTGGTGATGCTGCCGGGCCCCACCGTGACGCTGAGCGAGGCGGGCGTCGTCGGCTGGCAGGCGAGGCCATCGACGACGGTGTTGCTTCCGAGTGTCGCCTGCATGAGATAGCCGAAGGCGACGAGCGCGTTGCGATTGATCGTGAGCAGGTCTGTATCAAGCGGAATGGCGCCGGGATAGACGATGTTGCGGTCCATGGAAACTCCCTCGGGCGGGCGCGGGGGCGCGCGGGCTCAGTTGCTGATGCGGGTCCAGGCGATGGTGGCGGCGGGCATGGTGGCGGCGATCACGGCGTCGATGTCGCCATCGCTCACCGCTTGCTCGACCATGGCGAGATCGGCGTATTCGATCGGCCCGACGCCGTAGCCGCCACCCTCGCCCCAGCCCGCGACATTGGCGATGCCATTGGCGAGCGGGCGATAGGCGGTGATGAAACATTGAAACGGCAAGCCGAGATCGCCCCATCCGCCGGCAAGATTGTAGCCGGCACCACCAAGCTTGTAGCTTCCGGTATCGGCGGGACGCGCCGGCTCGAAGACGCGCGGCGCCCGTCCAGTGAGCGCGGTCAGCGCGGCGATGACGGCGGCGCGGGTGCCGCGCGGGCGCAGCATCTCGCTTTCGATCGCGCTACGAAAGGCGGCATCTGATTGCTCCGGCCCGCGCGGCAAGCTCTCGCCAAAGAAATCAGCCGAGATCATGTCGAGGAAAATATCGGTCGCCGTCGCGATGCGGGTCTGGAGCTTGACATAGGCGAGGAGCGCGTAGAGCCAGGCCCAGATCGCGCCGATGCCGGCGAGCAAGGCGTTCAAGATCGGGCTCGGCGTGCCGAACCAGGGCGGCAGCACGGCCGCGATGCGCGACGCCATATCGTTCTGGTCGCCGGTTGCCATCTCAGTTCACCACCACGCTCGCGGCCTTGACGACGCCATTGGCCGGCGGCGTGATGTCGGCCGTGGTGCCATTGAGGGTCATGTCGGTGACGTTGACGACCGCCGGATCGGCGTCATAGGCGAGCTGCGCGATGCGCGAATAGGCGAGGCCGGCGCCGATCGGCAAGGCATCGACGTAGAGGGTGATCGCTTGCGCGACTTCCCCGACAATGGTGGCGAGCGTGGCATTGGCGGCGATGGTGACGGTGAGAACGATCGCGACCGGCACATCAACGGGACCAAGGACGGCGAAGCTGGAGCCAATCGGACGCACCGCCTCGATCGCGGCACTCACGGTCTGCAACAGGCTCGCCGGCGGATTGCCGGTGCCATTATCGATGGTCACGGTGAAAAACCCCATCTGCGCGGCGCCGGCGGCGTTGGTGTTTTCGGCGATCAGGTAGTTCAGGCCCTGCTGCACGCTGCTCACCGCGTAGCCGACGGCGATTGGCGTCGCCAGCGAGCGGGAATTGATGTAGTTGACAAAACGGGCGCGAAACGCCGCGTCGGTCTCGGCGTTCAGGCCGCCGGTGAAGGCCAGCGGATTGCTCACCTGATCGACGCCGGGCATCGCGGTGCCGAGCAATGTCACGGTGGCTGGCTGAACATTTCCCGCCGCACCCGGTGTCGTCGCCACGACCGGCACGCTGAGTGCGCCGAGGCCGGCGGCCAGCACATAGCCGTTGAGCGTCCCGCTCCAGGCGGGATTGGCGGGGTCGGCGACGACCGTGAAACTCTCGGTGCCACCGGCGGTGCTCACCGTCGCGCCCACGGGCACGAGCGCGGTATTGCTCGGGGTGAAGCGCGAGAAGGTGACGGTGCCTGAGGCGGCGACGGCGGGAAGGCGCGTCAGGCCAAAATCCGCCATCCAGCTATCGAGATCGGACCCCGCGCTGGTTGCCGCGCGGGTCATCGACAGCACCTGGAGAATAAGCCATTGCAGCCAGAGCGCGACCGAGCTGCTCGCTTCGAGTATGGCGCGCAGCACCGAACCCACCGAAAGATCGAGCAGCGCGCTGCTCGCTCCTTGCACGGCGGCGGCGGCGTTCTGCACCAGGGTTGAAAAATTCTGCAGGTTGAGCGTCATGGCGCATTCCCGATGGCAAAGGACAAAACCTGCGTCTCCCCACTCGGCGCATCGACATAGCTGATCGAAACGCTGAGCGTGCCGGTGGTGTCGGCGGAGATGGCAATGGCGGGTGCCGGTGTTGGTGCGACCACTGCTTCGTTGAGCATTTGCGTGCGGATCACCGCCGCGATCTGCAACGGGTTCGCGGGCTGGCCCACGAACTGCGCGAGCCCGGCGCCGTAGCTCGGTTGCCAGATGTAATCACCGGGATTGGTGAGGAGGCGGCGCAGCACGCGCTGCTGGCCGCGCACAGCGCCTGCGGCAAGCGCCAGATCGCCGGTCGGGCTGACCGCGAGATCATTGCCCCATTGCTGGAAAAGATCGTTCATGGTGCGCGTGATTTCTCAGTTCTGTGGGCTCGGCGGCGAGGTCGTGGTGCCCTCGACGGTGTGGGTATGCGCGTCATAGGCGCCGCGCAGGCTGGCCAGCGTGCCGTGGCCATCGGCAACCTCGCCGCTCGCGGTGATCGAGCCGGTGACGTTGAGATTACCCGTCAGGGTGAATTGCGTGGCATTCGCCGCGATCGAGCCGTCGGCCAGGAGTTTGATGAAACTCCCCGATTGATGCACCAGCCAAAACTCGCCGGCGGGTGCCGCGGGCGGCGGCTGGTTGAGATTGTAGGCGGCACCGAGCACGATGCCATGTTCGGAATCACCCTCCTGGGCGACGACGAGAACCTGATCGCCGGGCGAGGGCAGCGCGCTCAGACCCCAGCCATTGCCAACCCAGAGCGAAAGTACCGGCAGCCAGCCACTCAGAACACCCTCGGGCTGCAACAGCACGCGCGCCGTATAGCTGTTCGGATCGACGCTCGCGACCACGCCGAAGCGCGGCTGCGCGAGCGCCTGGTCGAGCGCGCCCGCCTGAGCGCGGAGCGCGTTCCAGAGCCGTTCCATGGCAATCGCTTCCGTTCAGGGCGTGGTCGTGCCGACGACGAGATTGGCGGGCGGCGTGAATTGGCGCTGGGGCGACGTGTTCTTCGCGCGAATGCGCTCGGTGAAGCCGCCATCGAAGCTGATCTCGCGCTCTATCGTGTCGATAAAATAGGTTTGATCGAACGCCGTGCCGCTGCCGGCAACCGCGATCATGTCGCGCGGCGAAAGCGCCAGCTCGCCGGGCAGGCGGATCACCACGACGCGCTCATGCTGGGTCAGCTCCTGCAGCTTGGTCATCGCGTATTTCAGCGCTTCATCGGGCGAAAGATTGGGCCGCACGAAAACATAGCTCTGCGGCGCGGCGCCCTGCTGACCGAGGCCCACGACGCCGCTGGCGCTGACGCTTTGCGTGAACGCACTCGCGGTGCGGCTGTTCCAGCTCTTTACCGTCACGGAAATATCGCCCGCCAGCGTGAGCGCGCGCTCCATGCGGAGATCGATCACATTGGCGCCCCCGCCAAACGAGGCATCGGCCGAAACTGTCAGCGCCGGCGCCGGATTGGGATTGGGCGGCTGGAAATAGAGCGTCGTGCCGGATACGAAAACGTCGAATCCCTCGCGCTCGGCGAGCCAGACCAGAAGATTCCATTCCGTCGTCGCGCGGGAAAACTGATCGAGCGTGATGCGGTCGTGCTCGTTGTTGTAGTAGCGCCCGACCGGTGTCGTCGTCGGCGTCACCACCGCCGCCATGTTATGGCCGGCGGCAAGCGTGCTGGCGATCGCCGACGCGGTCTGGTTGGCGTAGCTTTGCTGGGTGCGGGTCGCGATGAACGCGGCGGTCAGGTCACGCCCTTGCAGCCGCACGCTCTGGCGGAGCGCGTCGATCTCGAGGCTGTCCACCGCGCCGATGATCAGGCTGTTCCAGAACGTCGCACCGAGCGGCGCGCTAAGCGGCGCGAAGCCGGCCTGCAGCTCCAGCATGATAAAACTCTGCGCCGCCCAGAACGCCGGTGTCGCCACGGGATCGGCGCCGAGCGCGATGACCAGGGCGAACGTGTCGGCGGCATAATGGTTGTTGGCGCTGACATAGGCTTGGCGGACGCCGAGCACGGGGACGCCGTTGATCAGGGCGCGGAGCCGTGGCGCGCGCACCACCCCGCCCGCCGAGACGCCCTCCGGTGCCGCGCCGCCGCTCAGAAGCGCGGTGCCGACGAGGCCGCTTGCCGCGTTTTCGCCGGGCGAAAGCGGATTGCCGAGCAAGCCGCTCATTGTTGCGCGATGCCGCCGGTGGCGTTGGGGTTGACGTCGGGGATGAGCAGCGTGTTGAGCCCGCTCAGCATCGGATCGCTGAGGTTGTTAAGCTCGGCGATGCGGATCCATTGCGTCGCATCGTTGAGATAAAGCGCCGCGAGCTGGAAGAGATTGCCGCCGGCGATGGTGATCGTCTGCATCAGGAACTCGCGTTTTGCAAATTGGTCGCGGTGCGCCCGACATAGCCCCCGGCGGTGGCGAGGGCTGCGAGGGTGCCGGCGGCGCTGGTCGCGCTGGTGAGCGCCGCGGCGCCGGCGGCGGCATTGCTGGTGGCGAGCGGGCCGGCGCTGCTGGCCAGCGCGCTCGCGGCCGCGCCCATGCCGCTGGCGACGCTGCTCTGCAGGCCGCCCACGGCGTTCTGCGCGCCGAGATAGGCGCTGGTGCCAAGCGTGGTCGCGCCGGGCGCGGCGATCGCGCTCTGGGCCGCGGCGAAATTGATGTTGGTGCCGCCGAGGAGGCTGCCGGCGGTGGCGAGATCGCCGCTCGTCTGCTCGCTGAGCGAGGCTGCAACACCTTCGATCATTTGCAATTCATCCTGCAGCACGGTGCAGGTGATGCGATAGGGGATCCACCATCCCGCCTGGTATTCCGCGGTGAATTCGGAAATCACCACGGAATAGAGGAAAATATCCCACGACAGCGGCAGCACCAGGCCTTGGCCGCGCAAGGTGTCGAGCAGCAACGCGCGCTCGCTCGCGGCGGGCCCGGTGAAAATCCCGCTCCAGCGGAGCGCTGCGTCATCGCGGCCCATCGCATCGATCACCCGCGCGCCACCCGGCAGCTTGTGCACGGCCAGCCGCTGTGCGCCGCCGAAGAACAGAAAAGGCGGAATCTCGAAGCCGGAAAACAGCACCGGACCCAGCGTGAGCGTGACGTCGGACATGGGGTGCCTCTCAGAGCCTGAAAATCAAGCGAACTTGAAACGAATAGCCGCGGGGAACCTTGCTTTCTGCCGATCGATCCCGGGCACGCGGGCAGGGTTTTTCAAACGCTCGGCGAACCATCGGCCTAGGGCACGACCGGCGCGCCCGGCCAGAGCGGGCCGAGACGGGTATCGACGCCGGAATAGCCGGCGGGCGGACGGTTTGCCGCGGCCGCGAGCTGTTCGCCGAACCATTGTCCGACACGTGTGCCATCGAGCAGCACGTCGCCGTGAATCTGGAGCGCGGCACTGCCGCCCTCGGCGAGCGCCCCGCGTGGCGCGGCGGCGGCGCCGGCGAGCAGCGGTGAGGCGGGGGCAGCGCTTGGCGTGCCACGGAGCGGTGCGCTTGGCCGGCCGCGCGCCCCGCGCGGTGCCGCGGTCTCACTGGCGCCGGCAGGAGGGGCGGGGGGCGCGGTAAAGGGCAGGGGCGCGGGCGCGGAAAATTCCTGAGGCGTGCTCTCGAAGGTATCGCTCCGTTCCGGCGCCATCGGTTGCAGGCCGCGGGTCAAGGCGAGAAGATCGGCGATGCCGAGCCCGGCAACCGGCGCGGGTTCAGACACCTCGTCAAGTTGCGTGACCGGAGCGATCGGCTTCGACAGAGTGAGCGTCCCGAGCACGGGCGGCGCGATCGCGGGTGACGCCGGCACGCTTGCGGCGCGCTCCCTCGCCGTGTCGGATGGCGCGGGCTCGGGAGCGGCGCGCGGCGCGGCGGCGCGCGGTGCCGGCACGGCCTCGGGGGCGGCGCTTGGTGCGGCGGTGAGCGTCGTCGCGATGACCGCGCGCTCAACGGGCGCGGGGCGCGCGGGGTGCTGCAGTTCGGGCGGTTCGGGCGCGGCTGGCGTCGCGTTCTCGCCCCGCGCGCGGGCGGGCCCGCGCGCGACACCGCCAAAAGCGGCGAGCGCGGGGCCCGCCGCCTGCCGCAGCGCGGCCAGGCCCGCGAGGCTTTCCCCCAGTGCGGCATTAAGGCTTTGGAGATCACCCCGGATCATCGCGAGACCCGCCGAGACCTCGTCGTCGAGCGCCAGGGTGATGCCGATGGTATAGGCGTCGTTCATGGCAGCTCGGCGATCGCTTGCGCCAAACGGGCGGCGATATCGGCGGCGATCTCGGGGGCGAGTGCCGCGGCGGCGGGGGCGAGGAAGGGGCGTGGCGGGTCAAACCGCGTCCCCAGCTCCTGATAGCGCGCAACCGCGCTGGTCGAGCCGACGACCACGCGCCGCGCATCGCTTTCGCCGGCGATGCTGTCATAGAGCGCGCCGTTGCGCATCCAAGGGGCCGCATGCGGGCCGCCGGGCGGGGTCGCGAGGCGGGCGCGCACGGCATCCGCGAGACGTTCCCGCGCGTGCCCCAGCGCCTCGCGCTGCACATCACCGAGATCGAGCGCCGCCAGGCGGCGGGCAAATTCGCCAAGGCCGATCATCAACCAGTCTCCTGCCAGGCGAGAGTTGACCAATCAAAGCGCCGACCATCGAGCGTGCCGAGGATCACCACAAAGGCGAGCCGCTCGTCATCGGGCAAGCTGAACGCGACGTCGAAGGGCACCCCGTTCCGAACGAGATAGAGGCAATCGATCAGATCGGGGTGCCCACTCAGTTTTTTGCCGCATCCAACTGCGCCGCGCGGCTGCTCTGGGTCGCGGCGAAGGCGGCGGCGACGGCGGCGAGCCCGGACTCGCCGAGCTTTTGCACGACCATCTCGATCTGTGCCTCATTGGCCGGGTTTGGCAGCGGCACGTCCTCGATCGCCGCCACCGCGAAAGCCAGAAGCGCGATCGCGAGATAGGGTTCGTTCTGCGCAAGCTGCGGCCCGACCGCCTTGAACAGACGGAGTTTCTCGAGTGCGCCGATGCGCCGGAGCGTGATCCGCCGGCCCTCTTTGTCAGTAATCACCGGCGCCGCCTCGGCGGCGGCGACGATACGCTGCTGGGCGCCGCTCATCAGACGCGGATGCGGCTGGAGGCGAAGAACTCGAGCCGCTGGCGCACCGCCGCGTCGCCCTTCCAGGTGCCCGCGTTGGCCAGCCGGAACACGACGCTGCTGTATTGATAGGTCGAGGTGGAACCATCAACTTCGTTGACATACTGATAAAGTGTCGAGGTCTGCATCGCGCCGCCGCTGTAGTAGGCGGCCTCGATGCCGGCGATGAAGTCATCGACCTCGGAGGAGCCGCGTTCGAGATCGAAGCCGCCTTCCCAGCCTTTCGGCAGTTCGGCGCCCATCTGCACGCCGTCGAGCCGATCGACGCGCACCTGCGCGGTGAGCTGGCGGCTCTCAAAACCGGTGACATAGGTGAGATCGATCTGCCCGGAAGGGGCGATGACGACCAGCGTGCAATCGCTGCCGATGGAAAATTGTGTAGCCGGCACGATGTTATCTCCTCATGCGGAGGGGAAGGGTGGAGGGGCAGCTGGGGCTCAGGAAATCTGGCCGGTCGGTAGCGTCTGATGCTGCACCGTCACGGTCTGGCCACCATCGACATTGACGATGAACTTCTCGTTGATCGCCATGTACTGCACTTGCACGTCGGCCTGGACATAGCCGAGCGCGGTGCGCGAGGCGGGGTTGTTCGAGGTGTCACAGACCACCTGGAACGGCGTGCCGCTGCCGGTCGCGCCGAGCATGCCCTGGCCGAGCATCGCTTGGAGAAATGCCAGCAGGGTCGCGCGGATCTGGGAGAACAGGGCGGCGTTGATCGGCTCGCCGACAAACTGCCCCATGCCGGAGGCGAGGGTCGCCGCGATATAGTTGGTGAGGCGGGTGTAGTTGTCGCCGTCATTTGCCGGATTGGACGAGGTGTTGTGTCCGGCACGCACGCCCCAATAGGCGCCGCCCGGCTGCGGGTTGGCGATCACGTCGATGCCGGCCGAGATCAGCGCTTGCAGATCGGCGGTGGAATAGGTGTTGGCGAGCGGCGCCCCGGGCGCGCCCGAGCGCTGACTGCCGATGACGCCGTAGAGCGGCTTGTTCAGGCTTGACTGCGCGGGCGAAAGATTGGCCAGCCGCCCGGCGGTAAAGCCTTGCGGCGAGACCAGGCGCGTTTGATTATTTGTCTGATCGTTCCACCAGATCCAATCGCCGAACATCATTTTCGCGGCATACGAATCAAGCCCGACGCTCTGAATGGTGGCGACCGCGTCGCTGATGGTGTCACCCTGGGGGCCGGTCAGGATCATGTAGATCCCCTCCGACAGCCCGAACGCCGCTTGGGTCGTCCACTGCGTGCTGTTATCGGCATCGGCGAGGAGCGCAATCGAGCAGCCCTGACCGCTCAACGCATACATCCCCGCGCGCGGCGTGAGGTTCTGCCCGATCAGGGTCGCGGCGGTGACATTGCTCGCGCCATCGCTGCCCGGCGTGCCATAGCTGAACGCGAAGGTTTCGGCGGTGGGCGCGATGGTCAGCGTATTGCCCAGCGAGGCGGTAACGATTTGCGACGGCCCGCGCATATTGCTCTGGCCGAGATTGATGGCGTTGACGACGTTCTGCCAAAACGCCGCGCCGGTGCCGCCGATATTGTTGAAGACTTCGGGCGTGAAGCCGGGCAGGCTGAGCGTGATCTGCCAGGTTCCGGCCTGGCTGCCCGGCATGATGCTGCCGGCGATCTGATTGCCGAAACTGCCGGAATAGAGCGCGGTCAGCACCAGCGGGCCGTTGGTCCCGGTATAGAAGAGCCCGAGCACGGCGGCGGTGTCGGTGCCGTCGGTGACCCGCACGCAGCGGAAATTCTGTGCGCCTTGCTGGATCGCGGTCGCGACCTGCGTGCCCATATCATACTTGCGGGGCTGCAACGGCCCGAATGCGGCGACGTAGTCGGACATCGTGCCGATGATCGCGGGCTGGTTGACCGGGCCCCACGTGGCGGTGCCGACAACGCCGATGATATCGGTCGGCACGCCGTTGAGCACGAGGGTTTGTGGTGGCACGATCTGGACATAGAGATCGGGCACCACGAGGGCGGTGGTGTTGAGGCTGCCTTGGGTGACGATCGGCATGGGTGCCTCCTTCTCAGGCCGCGGATGTCGGCACGCGCACCACGGCGGTCGCGTGTTCGCTGGCGAGGACCGCCGCGATTGTCGTGGGCTCGGTGATCACCGCGCCCTTGGCGTATGCGCCGAACGGGCGCACCACTACCAGCTTGATATCCATGTTCTACTCTCCGCAAAAAATTGCAGGCGGGCTCAGTCTGTGAGCGAAACGGCGAGCGTCTGGGCAGTGCCGATGGCGGCCGTGCCAAACAGCAGCGCCGGCAGGGTTTGGGCCAGGAGTGTCGGATATTCGACGCTGTAGAGCAGATCGCGCCGATAGAGGTTGGCGTTTTCCTGGCGATCGAGCGTCAGACTCTGGCGAAAACGGAGCCGCCCGACACTGCCATCGGCGAGCGGCAGAAAATAGATCGCGGCCAAGGCGCCATCGAGCGCGCTCATCGCGGCGTCGCGCAGGCCGGGATCGGCGCACCAGCCGATGAGGCGAAAAACCTGTTCCTGGCGGCGGATTTGTGTGAAAATGCCCTGATCGGCGACGGTGCGCGCCAGGAGCCGCCCGACACCGGGCAGGGTGATGGTCGCGTTGGCAAGCTGCACGATGCGATTGGCCATGATCTGGCTTGCGAGATTGGCCGCGACATTGGCCGGCGCGTCGCCCGCCTGGCAGCGATAGACATAGGTGATGCCATCGGCGAGAATGCCCGCCACTTGGCCGGCCCCGGCGGCGCCGGAAAACGTCACGCTATCGGCGATGACGCTGACCGCGAGTGTTGGTGTCAGCGGCGCCGGGTTGAGCCATTCCGGGAGATAGCGCGTGGTGTTGCGCTCGCCCGCGACATCGGGAAAAACCGTGATATTGACATAGCCCGCGGCGAGATCGGCATCGAGCGCGCGACTTTCGGGCCAGCCGCGATAGAGCCTGACCGGCGCGCCGCAGGCCGAGGGGCCGCTCAACCCTTGCGGGTAGAGCGCCGCCATCGCCGCCGCCACCAGGGCCTCCTCGACATCGCGCTGGTCAGCCATCAGCTCGCCACCTGCCGCACGCCGAGCCGCCAGCCGAGAGCTGAAAGTTCGGCGCTGCTGACAATGAAATTGCGACCGAGATCATCGGCGAGCAAATCCTCGACACGCAGCACGATCGCGGGGGTTGCTGGCAGCAGCACGGTAAAAGCCGCGAGCCGGACATCGGAGGGCAGATCGCCGGGATAGCGCGCGCCCCCGCCGGCGCCGCCCTCGAGCATGCTCGCGGGCCAGGTGGTGAGCAGGGCCTCAAGCGTGCCCTGTTGCACACCGCCATAGTGCTGCACGCCAAAACCGCACGGCCCCGCCGGGCGCACGAGGCTCACGACGCGCTCGGCGAGCACGCAGACATTGGGCAGCAGCGAAGGCTGGGCGGCGATGAAGAAGGTGCGCCCGGTTTCCACCTCGACGAGATAATCGCCAGTTTCCGTATAGGCGGAATCGAACACGCCATACCACACCGGATGGCCGTAGGCATTGGCACGGACGAAATGCGGATCAGCGGCGTTGAAGGCGGCGCGCAGTTGCAGATAGCGGTTTTGCGGCGCGCAGGGCGTGGTTGCGCCACTGGGGCGAAAGGCGTTGCAGAGGCGCCCCGCCTTGAGCGCCGCGCGCCCCATGCCGCGATCGATCATGTCCTGCAAATGATCCGGGTTCATCGCATCACACAATCAGCGCAATGCCGCCATAGGAGAGTGCCGGGCCGGGCGGGATGCCGAGAAATCCGCAGAGCCGGCGCCGCCAGTCATCGAACAGCTCCTGACGCTGATGCACTTCCTCGTGGTTGTGCGTCCACACCGCCGCGGCATCGGTATCGAGATTGCCCGCGGCCTGCGGGATCGCCACTTCCAAGGGATAGAGCTGCACCAGATAGGTCGCGCGCACCACCGCGTATTCCGCTGGCGCCAGGTTGTTCATGCGGTATTCCAGCGTGCCGTAGGCCTGGAAAAACCGCCAGCTCTGAAACCCCGCGGCCCCCGCGCCATACGCCGGATAGCCGCAGAAGCGGCGGATGTCGGTTTTCTCGGCATCGCTGAAGGGCTGGGTGAGCGGGCTCGCCGACATGGCTAATAGACCGTTCCCTGGCCGCGCGAGAGATAGACATTGCCGCTGCCCGAGGCCAGCACGACGGATGCGGATTTCGCGAATTCTCCTGCGTGGATCAGCATGCGCGCGCCCGGCGGGATCGGCATGTCGGCGCTCGTGGCAGGTACGCTGCCATCCATGCCGAAACGGAGAAAGGCGATCGCGGAACTCGCGTTATAGACCAGCACGGCCTCGCCGGTGCCGAGCAGCGCGGCATGCGCCGAGGTGGTGCCGGCCGCGATCGTCACCGTCGCGGAAACCCGGAGCGGCTGGGTGGATCCCGTGGACATGGCGCTCAGCCCACATGCTCGATCATCACCGCGCGCTTGTAGGCGGCGTTGGTGGCGGTCGGGATGGTGGTCGGGTTGGTGGTGACATCGGTCGGCGCGCAGAACCCGCCGATCCAATACCAGGATTGCGCGATGATCTGCTGCAGGCGATCGATCGGCTCGCGTGTCACCATCGCGACACCATCGATAACACTGATGATGGCATCACGCGGGGCGACATCCTCCTCGGTCATGCCGGCATAGTCGCCCTCGATCAGCGCGCCCTGGCCGCAGACGATCGGGCGGCGCACCAGCAACCCCGCGAGGGTCGGGTGCGGCTGCACATAGGCTTCCGTGGTCGGCACGAAGCGCAAGCCGAGGAACGGGCTCACGAGCTGGCCGCGGCGGAAGGTTTCGGTGTCGTAGCCCATGGTGAAAAGCTGCTTGAAATCGGGATCGGCGAACAGCTGCCGGGCCGAGGCGGGATCGAGATGGCAGTGATAGACGCCGCCGAGATCGGGGACGTTGTTGAGGCGGAGCTTGGCCACCGCGTCGAGCAGGCTCGACATGGTGAGCGTGTCGGTCGCCTGGAGCTCGGCGGTGTTGGTGCCGCCACCCGGGCGCAGGATCACCGAGGCATTGGCCGCCTGCACGGTGTTGCCGACGCTGCCATCGGAAATCGTGACGTTGCTGGAAAAAGTCAGCTCGCCCGAGATGCCGCCCGGCGTGGTCGAGACGTTGCTCGCGTCCACCGCCACGGCGATCAGCGAATAGACGTCGGAGCCCACGGTCACGGTCAGTGTGTTGCTGCTCGAGACCGAGGTCGGCACGCCATTGACCCAGACATTCTGGAAGCCGCGCACGTCATCGACAGTGATGGTCGCGCTCGGCGCGCCGAGCGCCTGCGTCACGCGGGTATTGCCACCGAAATAGGCGGAAAATAGCTGATTGCGCGCCAGCTCGTCGAGCGAGCGCCGCGCCTGCTCGCCATTGATCGAGGCGTTGAGCATGAACTGCGAGGCGATGCCGACGCGGCTCGTCACCATGTTGAGATCGGTGGTGGCGCCGAACAGATTGATCGAGAGGGTGTACTGCTCGATGTTGAAATACTGCGGCGTCAGGCCGTTGTCGAGATTGGTGTTGGTCGCGGGCGCGAGCGGCGTCGTCACCGAGGGCTTGAGCCCGGCGCGGGTCTTGGTCAGCGTCTCACCGATGCCGACCGAGAAGACCTCGCGATCGGCAATGTCGCGGTAGCCCAGGCGCGAGTGCAGCGCGGCCTCGAATTCGCGCTCGAGAAAGCCCTGCTGGATGATCGGCTGCAAGGCCGCGGGAAAATTGTTGATACCCATGGGAGATCCTCTGTGTCAGAAGCGGCGAAGGCGCGCCGGGTTGGCGGGCGGCGGCGCGCCGAGCCAATAGCGCGCCGGGTTGGGGTTGGTTCAGCGCCGGCGCAGCAATTCGGCGCGGGCGGCGCGGTATTCGTCGGGAGACATCTCGCTCGCGCGCTTCTGGCGCGGCGGCTCGGCCGCGGGCGGCGTGGCGCGCGAGGAGGATGAGAGCGCGCCGAACAGCCAGGGCTTGTCGCGTTTGAACTTCGCCATGATCGCGCTCGCGCCCTCGACCTCGCCGTCGCTGTTGAGTTTGATGGTGCCAGCATCGAGAAGTTTCAGCCCATCGAGATCGATCATGCCGGCCCGCACGGCCTCGGCCTTCAGCTCGGCGCGGATGACGCGGGCGCGCGCGGTCTCGGTCACTTCCTGCAACTGGCGCTGGAGAGACGCGGTTTCGGCGCGCAATTCCTCGATGGTGGGCTCTTCTTTCGGGTCGTCCTGCGGTTCGGTCATGGCGTTCCTTGTTGGGCTTCGAGTGTGGCAAGCTCGCCGGTCACATCCTCGATGTCGTAGGTGGCGGCGAGGCTTTTTGCCGCGCTCGCGCGGCTCATGAGATTGGCGTTGGTCAGCGCGACGAGGGCTTCAGCGTCCTTGAGCCGATCATCGGCGGAGGGCGGATACCAGCGCGGCCATTTCAGGCTGATGGCGGCCTGGGGATCGAGCGCGGGCAGGGCCGCGCCATTGACCCGGAGCTTGTAGTGTTGGCTGGCACGCAGCACCATGCGGGCAAGCTCGGCGAGCGCGCCTTCACCGTACGAAATGCGCAGATTATCGGCGAGCCACACCAGGCCCTGGTTCATCATCTCGAGCGCGCGGCCCGAGGTCGGCGCGCTGAAACGCTGCGCATCGGCGCGGTTGCCGTGGATGCTCTCCAAGGCCAGCTCGCGCAGCGTCCGCACATAATCGATCACCGCCGCCGAGGCGGTGCCGCCGATTTCCAAGAGCCGGGCATCGCCTTTTTCGGAAACCACCAGCGCGTTGGCCGCGCCCTTGATGATCTGGTTATCGGAAGTCGCCGGCTCCTTGATCAGCAGCGTCGGGTCGGAGCTGTATTTCAGCCCGCGCCCGGCCTGCGACAACTGATAGTCGATCTCGATCTGGGTTTCGATGGCGGCGCGAAAGGTCGAGGCGCCATCACGCATGTCGCCGCTCGCCGAGGGGCCGGGCAGGTTCTTCACCCACACGACCGGGACGAAGCCGAGGCCGTGGCGGACGCTGCGCGCGGCATCGACCAGCGGCATCTCCGGCGCGCCCACCGGCCAGGGCTCGTACCACCACTCCCATTCCGTGTCCCAGCGCCGCATGAACCAGTATTGCCCGTTGGGATCGGGGATCTCGAAGCCCTGATCGCGCAAGGTGGCGCCCGCGACCTTGAATTTCTCGGTGACCTGCTCCAGCGTGTCGGGGGCATCGGCCTGCCAGCGTGGCGTCAGATAGAGCGTCGCGAGACTGGAAAAAAACACCCGCCCGCGCAGCACCCGCAGGAGGAGCGCGACCGAGCCCACCGCACCCCGCATCGCGGCATCGATCATCACCTCGTTGAGCCGCGCTTCCTTGGCGATCGCGGCGAGCGCGTCGCGCACCGTTGCGTCGGGCGAGTCGAATTGCGGGAAATGGCCTTCCGAGAACACCAGCGCGACCGAATCCTCAACCACGACGCGGCAGAGATTGTAGCGCACGCTCGGGCGGCGCTGGCGGAGCGGGATATATTCCCCGCCCAGGCTGCGCTCGTCGTGAAACTCGTAGGGCAGCACGTCATAGATCGTGCCATCGAGGACGCGCCCGAGAATGTCCATTTGCCGCGTGCGCGCGGGGTAATCGGCATCGCGCGGGATCAGGCTGCAGAGGGTTTCGAACATTTCAGCGCGCCAGCAAGGAAAGTGAGAGCTGCCGCGTCGGCGCGGGGGCAAACGCCAGATGCGCGAAGGCGCGGGAGAGAGCGTCCACCTGATCGTCCTTGTGGCCTGCTGGGAAATCACGCAATTCGTCGAGGAAGGGATGGGTGAAGGCGGCGCGCAGCACCGCGAGATTGCCCGCCGCCGCTTGCGCCGCGACGGGGCTGGCGCGGGTTAATTTCGCGCCCGATTCCGGGCTCGCGATGACGTGGTAGCCGGCGAGCTTGCGCGTCAGATAGAGCACCTGCGCGCGCCCGGCCTGGCCGGGGTCTTGCGGCAGCAGGATCGGCGTCGTCGTGCCGTCCTCGCGCGCCGTGGCCAGGATCGCCTGCTCGACCTCGTGCGGGCCGCCTCGCAGGCGCTTGATATCGTCAACGATGAAGCGCCCGGCTTCATCGCGCCCCATGCGGAGCCCGACCGTCCAATCCGGATCGCGCCCCGGGGCCGGCAGGCTCGCCGCCAGATCCCAGGCGCGCACCCGCGCGCTGAGCGCGGGCAGGGCGTCGAGAACCGTGATGGTTTCAGTGCGGAACAACAATCCCTCCGAAGGGCGGGGTGTCTGCTGATAGAGCGCGGAGAACGCGCGCTCGCCGATGATCATGCGTTTGCGCGCCAGATCGGCGGCCGATTCCCACTCCGGCCACAACGCCTGCCCGGGTTCGCGCCCGAGCGGATCATCCGCCTCGGCAAGAGCGGGAAAGCGCAGTGTGCGCCAGCGATCGCCGCCCGCGGCCTGGGCCGCGAGCAGGCGCCCGCCGAGATCGTCTTCATGCCAGCGGGTCATCACCAGGATGATTTTGCCGCCCGGCTTGAGGCGCGAGATCAGATCGCTTTGATACCATTGCCAGACCTGCGCGCGCGCCGTGGCCGAGGCCGCCTCGGCCTGCGATTTCACCGGATCGTCGATCAGCACGAGATCGGCGCGCCGCCCGGTGATCGGCCCGCGCACGCCGGCGGCGTAGTAGCTGCCGCCCTGATCGAGACTCCAGCTGGCGCTGGCGCGGGCGTCGCGGGCCAGCGCCAGGCCGAGGCGGGTGCCGTGTTCGGCGATCAGGTTGCGCGCGCGGCGGCCGAAATGGCTGGCCAGCGGCGCGGTATGGCAGGCCGCGATGATCTGGCTTGTCGGCGCCTGGGCCAGCCACCAGGGGGGAAAGATGACGCTGGCGTAGGTGGATTTCGCCGAACCCGGCGGCATGAGCAGCATCAGCCGGTCGTTTTCGCCCCGCGCCAGGGCTTCGAGTTCAGCGATCAGCGCCCGGTGATGCGCCGCCGGGCGCTGGCCCGCCTGAGCCAGCGCGAGATGCGCCCAGGCCGTCAAGGAGGTCCGGATTTGTTTCCTGAGCGTCGCCTCCAGGCGCAAATCGGTCGCCTCCGGGCGCAAGTCTATGGATCTCGCGCAGGAGTTCGGCATCGCTGAGGTGCTGTGGGGCCGGTTTGGCGCGGGCGCTGGGGCTGGCTTGGGGCGCGCGGCGCGGGTGCAGATAGGGGGCGGCGGCGCGGGCAAGCAGCGCCGCGCCATCGGCGTCGCCCTCGGCCCATTTCGCGCGCATCACCGCGAGCAGGATTTCAAGCGGCGACGGCCCCTCCGGCGCGCTGTCGGGGAGGGCGGGCGCGGACATCGACGGGTTCCGGGGCAGGGAGGGGGGGGTGGCTTTGACGCAATCAGCCAGTGTGGCGAGGCTTATACGCTTTTCCGGGGTGCGTGGGAAGGATTTTTTCCGCAGTTCGGAGATTTTTTTCCCGAGTCCGGGGATTTTTTCCTCTGGGCTGGGCGCTACTTGTCGCTGAGGCTCAGAATATAGGCGACGAGATCGGCGCTCTCGTCGCGGGTCAGATGGTAATCCGGCATGCGCACATGCGGGGTTTGCAGGAAGGCGCGGAGCGACATCTCGGTGGTCGAGGGCATGCGGGCGATCGCGGTGAAGGTTGGCGCGGCGTCCCCGGCGCGCTTTTCGCCGGGTCCGGTCATGTGGCAATGGCCGCACCATTTCTCGGCGATGGCCTTGCCGTCCGCGAGATCGGGGGTGCGCACCGCGAGGTCGGCGGCGCGGGTGCTGGCCCAGCCCAGGGCCAGGAACAAGCCGGTCGCCATGAAACAAGTCCGCGCCAAGCGCATCTTCGCCTCCGTCTTTTGCCGCGCCGCAGCGCCGAGGCAGCATGGCGGAGCGCGCGCGGGGGCGCAAGAAGGGGGGCACTTGGGGGGAGTTTTTATCCGGGGTCAGGGATTATTTTCCGTGGGCTGGGTGGATGGCGGGACGAGCAGGATGGGTTTGCGCAGGGCGACCCGCCATTTTCCGCTATCCCCCCAGCGCGCATGGAGTTCGAGATTGCCGGGTTCGGTGATTGGAAGAGGAAGCGGGGGCGTGAAGAGAGCGAACGGCTCGCCCGCGGCCGGGATATCGAAACTCAATGTCATCTCCGCTGCCGGCGAGATTTTCGGAGTTATAATGCGCAAAGTCAGCGCAAATGATCCGACGTCAGTCGCTTTCATGGCGAGCCAAAAAGCGAGCGGGCGTTGCGCGGGGAAGGCGTGCACGGCAATCATGCCGCTATAGACACCGATCAGGATATGCTTGTGCGTGATTTCCTCGCGTACATCGTCGCAGACGAGAACTGTCGAAATCACAGGCTCACGCGGCATTTTCGTGACGTGTCCGCAGTTGCACCACAGATGGCGACGTCGTTGGCGTGAGTAAATTCTGGCGAATTGACTCGTCCTTGATCGTCAACGTCTGGGTGATGCCACGGGGACCGTTCGTCGTCATCTGCGCCCCAGTCTCGTGAAAAAAATTCCGCCCCACACGCGGCGGCGCGTTAATCCTTCGCGCCGCGACGTCCATCTCGTAGCCAAGGGCGGCGAGAAACGCGGCGACGGTGCGGAGTTCCATATTCTCGCCACCCGAGAGCTTGCGCGTGACGAAGGCTTTGTCGCGCCCAAGCCGGCGGGCAAGCTCGGCGCGGGTGATGGTGCCGAATTGGCTCTCCGCCGCCAGCGCGCCGGCCAATTCCCGCGCGACATCGGCGGCCAGGCGGGCATAAACCCGCTGCCCTTTGGCATCCAGTGGTTCGCGTTTGCCCCTCATCGGTAAGTCTCCACAGTGAATGACGAAAGCTCGTTGAGCTCTGGAAGGGCGCGGCACGCCCCATACCAAGCGGCGCTTTTCAACGCGCCGCCTTTCTTGGCGTTGAACGCGGCCTTTGGCTGCACGTCGAGCACCACCATCACCGTCTTGCGCAAAAACACCACCCCGGCGCGCACCGAGCGCGTTTTGAGAACGAAGAGTTTCTGCCCGCGCGGCTCGACATCATGCCCGATAAGAAGTGCCCCGCCGGCGCAGAAACGATCGAGCAAAACCTTGATCTGCTCGCGCGGCACCGGATCGGGATTTTCGCCGGAAGGGGCATCGGGGAGGGCCTTGATCTGTTCGTGACACACCGGGCGGAGATAGACGTAACCCTCCGGCTGCTGATCGAAACGGAGCCGAGGCGCGTAGCGCACGAGGCGATCCTCGGTCAGCATTATGTCAAGCGTTGTATTAAAAGTCAACATTCCTGTGCGTGCTCTCGGCTCCCTGGCGGGCGGCGAGCCGCTAAATCCACCAATATCCGCACGTATAGCCCGAAACCTTGCGCCCAAGCCCGATTTGTGATTGTTTTCGCCCATCGCCGACCCGGAGGAGACGTTCATCCCTGTCACGTATAGGAAAACAGTCTTATGAAGCCAATGCGCATTCTGCCTGGGGCGATGGCCTCGCTGCTGCTTTTGGGCACCCACGCGCGGGCCGCCGAGCCGGCGCCGCAGGTCGTGCCGCCAGCCCATAAATCACCGCACAAATCCCTCCACAAAACCGCCCAGCGCCGGCTCGGCGTGCGGCGCGTGGGGCGCGCGGGGGAGCACGCGGCCTCGGCCGAGACCGGCACGGCGTCGTGGTATGGGCCGGGGTTTCGCGGCCACCGCATGGCGAGCGGGCGGCGCTTTGACTCGCAATCCCTGGTCGCGGCGCACGCCTGGCTGCCGCTTGGGGCACGGGTGCGGGTGTGGCTGGTCGGCACCGACCGTTTCGTCGATGTCACCATCACCGACCGCACCGGCAACCGCGCCCGCGTCATCGACCTCTCGGAGGGTGCGGCGCGCCAGCTCGGCATTCTGCGCAGCGGCACCGCCGAGGTGGTGGTCTCGCCGCTCTGAGCGCCCGCCCCCGGAACCTCCCCCCGAACCTCCCTTGGGGGCTTCTGCTCGGGCTTGGCGCGGCGCTGGGGCTCGCGGCGTGCACCTATGTCAGCAAGCAGATCACGACGCAGGTCTATGACGACCGCTTCACCGGCGAGCTGGAACCGGCCGGGGGCACGCACTGCCCCGAGGCGATGCCGGCGACGCTGGTGACGCGGGCGAAAGACCACAGCGTGACCTTTGCCCCCAATGACGGGGTGCTGCTGCTGCGCGGCACGATCGGGCCGGATGGCAGCGTCGCGGCGAGCCTCAACACCGCCCCTCCGAAACACCCGCCCTATCTGCTGAGCCTCACCGGCCAGCTCGGCAAGGACGGGTTCAGCGGCCGCTATCAGACGCCGCAATGCAGTTTTAAGGCGGAGCTTACCCGCCCGGCGCCGCTGCCCCGCCGCTTCGTCGATCCCAAGAACGTGCTCGGGATTCCCAATCCGTAGGCGTTATATGAATAAGTGGGCGTTATACGAATAAGAGCGTGATGCGAATAAAAGGCGGCCCGATCACTCGGGCCGCCTGGTTCTCAGGAAGAGAAGGAGAAACCCACTGAACCCCGGGCTTGCCGTTCGGGAGATGACCTGGAGGGTAAACGCCCGTGACATGCCCACGTTCTTTAGCTTCAGGGGCGGGGACAGTTTAATCCCGTATGAGACGGGTCTGTCAAGGGGGAGCGCGCGGCGGGGGCGTTAATTTTTCGTTGACAACAGCGGGCCACTCAATTATGAGCCGATTGCCGTAATATGTTCATCAGGATTAGGTCCTGAGCGGCGACAGAACGGGGGGTTCCATGCGATCAGGCCTTTTGGCGGGCGCCGCGCTGGCGGCCGTGCTCACCGCTTTCACCACCGTCCCGGCCTGGGCGATCGTCGCCGTCACGCCAACCGACACGATCACCGTGGACGGCAATTATAGCGCCGGCGCTTTTGGCGTCGGCACCGCGCCCTTCATCGCCGGCCCCTTCACCCTCAGCTTCAGCGTGCCGGAATCCGGGTTCGCCCCCACCGGCTCGCTCTTGTTCGAGAATGTTATCGGGACGGGCAGCTACGCCAATGGCGGCACGACCACCACGTTCGGCAACGGGCAATTGAATTCCTTCTTTGATAGCAACAACGGATTTCAGGTCGGCGGGTATATCGGCCCGGTCACGAACAGCTCGGTTTCGGTAACCTTCACCGTGACGACGACGACCCCGATTTTTACCACCATGGCCGAGTCGGGCGGCACGGAATACAGCCTCGTTCCCGGCTCCTACGCCCTGGCCAGCAGCGGCAACACCGCCTTTTTCAACAACGATCCCGCCTTCACCGGCGGCGGCGTCATCATCGCCGGCCCGGCGAGCAATTCGGTCCCCGAGCCCGCGACGTTGGCGCTGCTGCTCGCCCCCCTCGGCGCGCTGGCCTTCCTGCGCCGGCGCGCGTCGGGCGCATGAGGGGCGCGATCCGGCGCCTCGCCGCGCTGTCGCTGGCCGCGGCGCTGACGCTCGGCGCCGCGCCGGCCTGGGCGCTGGTCGCCATTTTCCCCGCGACCCCGATCGGCACGGCGACCGACACGCTCACCCTCAACGGCACCTACACCTCGCTGCCGACCCCGCGCGCGCAGCCCTTCGCGGCGTCGGATTTTACCCTGAGCCTGACCCTGCCGGCCGAAATCATGGCCCCGCCGCTCGCGCCCTATCCGGGTTTTTCCCTGAGCGTCAGCGGATCCTACACCAATGCCGGCCAGACCGAGACCTTCACCACCCCGCTCGCGACCTTTCGCACCGGCTGCCTCGGCTGCACCGGCGCGCAATCCTCGGACTTCGAGGTGGGGGTTTCGGGGCTGCTCACGCCTGGGGATTTCTTCAATATCGCTGCCCTGACCGCAGCGCCGCTCTTTAGCGGGGGGAGCACCACGACCGCGGCGCCGGCGTATTTTTCCGACATCACCCTCAGCCAGTCCTTCGCGGTGGACGGGCTGGTGACTTACGGGCTCGATCCCGCCTTCACCGGCACGCTCAGCCTCACGCCGAACGCCTCGGTCCCCGAGCCGGCAACCCTCGCCCTGCTCGCAGCACCGCTCGCCGGCCTCGCGTTCCTGCGCCGCCGCCGCGCCTGAGGCGAGCGCCCCCCAACGCAACCCGCCGCGCCCATGCGGCGGGTTGCTCTTTGCCCGCCGGGAAGAACACGATAAGAACGACGGCGCAACTCAAGGCCGCGCCGATGCCAGACACCCCAGACCTGCCGCCCGCGCTAAAGAGCAAGATTTTCGAAGATGCCGCCAACTTCGCCGGGCACGTGTTCGAGGAGGAGGCGGACTTCGTGGGGGCGACGTTCCAAGCTACCGCGGACTTCAGCGGCGCGACGTTCCAAAAGTTCGCTAATTTCAGCGGCGCGACGTTCCAAAAAGGCGCTAATTTCGCCGATGCCGTATTTTCTCTGGAGGCATCCTTTCTGGTCGCCACGTTTAAAGATTCAGCTATCTTCGAGCACGCGAAGTTCCGAGCGGGGGTGCAATTCGCAGAGGCAAGCTTCACCAAGCGTGCAACGTTTACGGGCGCGTCATTCCGGGGGCGCACCGGCTTCAGACGCGCGGAGTTTACCGATTCCGTTGATTTCGATCGAGCGCGCTTCGACGTATTTGTTCCGAGGAACCCAGTGGTAGTGGCTAACTTCGAAGCGGCCCATTTTCGGGGCAAGGCGAGTTTCAGCGGCACGTCGTTCGCCGGCAAGATCATCTTCTCGGGCGTGCACTTCGCGGCGGAGGCCATCTTCGACCGCGCGAGATTTGATACACTAGCCCAATTCAAAGGCGCGACCTTTTCGCAGATAACTCACTTTTATGACGCGCGTTTTGGCTTGGTTGCCGATTTCGAAGGAGCGACCTTCGAAGGCCACCTCGCATTCAACCGTGCGCGCTTCGTGGGGGTTGCATCGTTCATAAACGCGGAAATGAAATCTCGAACAAGCTTCAACCGCGCTGTCTTTCGCGAGCGGCCGCCCGATCTCGCCGGCGCCAAGCTGCACGAAGGCACGACATGGTTCGGCGTAAAATTGCCGCCTGCACCGGCGACCATTGACGCGGCGGAAGACACCGTCGGCTACTACGAACGCCTGAAACTGGAAATGGACCGACTCAAAAAACACGAGGACGAGCTGAACTTCTTCACCCTGGAACTCCAAGCCCGCCGCGTTCTTGGCGGCAAATGGTCCTCGCTCACCGGCTGGGCGATCGGCGCCTATGGCCTCTTGAGCGATTACGGGCGGAGCATTCTGCGCCCGCTCGCGGGCCTCGGCGTTGTCATCGGCCTCGGCGCGCCGGCCTTCTGGGCGCATGACGCTTGGCCGGCATGGCGCGATTGGCCGGCCTGGCGCGCGGCCCTCGGCCTCAGCGCCGCCAACACCCTCGGCGTGTTCAACTTCCGCCAGGCGTTTTTCACGGCCGACGAAATCGCCAAACTCCCCGGCTGGCTGCAAGTGCTTTCCGCCGGGGAAACCATCCTCGGCGCGCTGCTGCTGTTTCTCCTGGGCCTTGGTCTGCGCAACACGTTCCGCCTGCGCTAACCGCGCTCAGCCGCGGGCGCGCCGAGGAAAAGGGGCAGCCCCCAAACGAACGGAAGCCACCCCATGCCCGGCCCGTTCCTCAGCCGCGCGCCCGCCGGCGCGCGAGCGCGAGCCCGGCAAGCCCGGCGCCGAGCAACGCGAGCGAGGCCGGCTCCGGCACGCTCGCCGGCACGCTCGCCGGCGGGTCATCGACATTCAGCGCCGAGAGCGCCACCGCGCCGGCTTCGCTGGACGTGTTGCTTTGGCCATCGCCGGTGCCGACGACGTCGATGGTCATGCCGGTGAGGCTGGTTCCGGCCCAGCTCGACGGCAGGACAAAGCTCTGCTCATCGAGGCGCTGGCTCAGATTCTGGCCGTTATTGCCGTTGTTCCACCAATTCTCCGCCGTCACGTCGCCAAGCGCGGACGTGGTGTTGGTTCCTGGCAGCGTGTCGGAAAAGACGTTTTGATTATAGTCGCGAACCGTCTGACCGCTTTGCAGGCCATAGGTCGCGGTGTTGCCGGCGGAATTGGCGAAGGTGATCAACACCGCGGCGTTGTTGTCGGCGGTGTTGCCGATGAGGCCGTAGAACTCATTGAACAATGACTGCACGGTGGCGCCGGCGGTCAAGGCGATCGGGGCGAAATTATTGATCGTCAGCGTATTGCTTCCGGCTCCCATGCTGGTTGCCGGAACGGCGACATAGTGCCCGCTCCAATCGGCGAAGGTGATGCCGGTGGCCTGGTTGCCGCTGGTTGTTGCGGTGATGATGGAGCTGCCGCCAACCTCCTGGCTCCACAGGCCGGTGAAAAATGTCCCGTTCGTGCCCCCGCCGTAATAGGCGGAGAGATTGATCGCGGTGATGGTATCAGCCCAGGCCGGCGCCGATGCCGCCGCCAGCCCGCCAAGTATCGTCGTGGCGAGGGCCGTGAACGTGAAAAACCGTCTCATCGTCGTGCTTCCTTCATGCGGTGTTACGTCAAACGCCCCCCTCAGCGCCACCGCCGGCTGGTTTCGGCCAGTGCCGCCGCGCTGTGAACGTTACGGAACGTTAGCACACAAAAAATTGTAAATTTATGATAATTTGACGATTATCACGAAAACGTGATCGTGCCGCTCACGCCCCGGCCCCGTCCAGCTATAAATACCCCGCAACATCAATCTGTTGCAGGTGAGGGGCGGCGGCGCGTTAAAAAGGCCAGGGGCTTTGCCCCTAGACCCCAGCAAAGGCGGAGCCCTTGGAACCCGTCCCGAATTGCGGGTCTGGGGGCGCGGCCCCCAGTGGGTCCAGGGCAAAGCCCTGGCCTAACGCTGCGCAAAAACGGCATTAATGCTGACCCGAAATAGTTCTTGACCCGGACCCACTCCCGGAGCTACACGTTTTCGTGATCCATACCAGGTGGGAGGCAAAAAATGTCCGGCACCGTGCAGACCCAGGCGACCAATCTCCTGAGCGGCATCCCCTTCGGCTACCTCATCGGCGCGCCGTTGGTCGCCGCCATCGACGCCCAGGGCCTGGCGGCGATGGAGACGGTGAAATTCATCGAGGCGGTGGGTTTCACCTCAAGCGGCTCCCCGCCCGTCACCACCGCGCAGACCGTCACCTTCACCTATACCAAGCCGGTGACACCCACGGGCGGCGGCACGCCGGTCTCCGAGACGATGACGCTGACCGTGCCGCTGCTCTCGATCGTGGACATCCCATTTCTCCGCATCAGCCAGATGACCATCGCCTTCACCGCCAATATCCAGGCTGATACCTCGACCCAGGTGACCACCGCCAACACCACGGCCTTCACCGCGAACCTCTCGACGAGCGCCAATTTCTTCTTCGCCAGCGCCAAGCTCAACGCCTCGATTTCCAACACCTCCTCCACCAACACCACCGCCAATTCCACCTATAACGTGCAGTACACCATGGGCATCAACGTCACGGCGGAGCAGGATTCGATGCCGGCGGGGTTGCAGGCGATCCTCAACATTCTCGCCAACGCCATCGCCGCCCAGTCCCCCGCCGCCGCCGCCGCGAGCAGCGGGCATTGAGCGAGGCCGCTTCCGGGCGGGTGGTGCCGGCGGCAGTGCTCGCGGAGGCGGCGCGGGCGGCGCTGCTCGGCGCCGAGGCGCTGGCGCGGGCGGCGGCGCCCTGGCCGGCCGACCTCGCCCGCCTCGGCCTGGCCGCGCCGGCCTTCCGCATCGCCGAGCTGCGCCTGGCCCTGCCCTGCCTGCCACGGAGCCCG
>JAEHJW020009899.1_pt1 | contig 36942 bp, 45 predicted proteins | sample 9271431 | NCBI WGS metagenome assembly JAEHJW02 | reverse complement strand
ATGAACTTTAGCAAACGGTCGTACAGCAATCAAGAAATCGGGCCGGGAAACCTGGTGCAGAAAATGGCGTTAATAGCCCATTCCTCACCCTCCATTCTGGTCATCGATGATGAAGAACATGTGCGGCAAGGCTGCCGCAAGGTACTCGTCCGGGATGGATATGAGGTGACCATCGCTGAATCCGGCGAAATCGGCCTCAGCCTTATTGAGCACCGGCATTTTGACATCATTCTTTTAGACCTGATGATGCCGAGCCTTTCCGGGTTCGATGTCCTGGCCCTGGTCAAGGCGCTGCATCCTGACACCATCATCATTGTCATCAGCGGTTACGCCACCTTTGAAAATTCCGTAGAAGTCATGAAACGGGGAGCCTTTGATTTCATCCCCAAACCTTTCTCTCCCGAACAATTACGCCTCCTTACCAGAAAAGCCATAGAGTATCTGAGAACCATGCAAGATATTGCCGATGAAAAGTCGCGGATGCGCGCGCTCATTAATCGGCTGACTGACGGGGTTATGGCCACTGATGCCGCCAAACGGATATTGCTGGCAAATCCGGCATTTTTGCGACTGGCCGGCTCCCGGGAAGTGCGAATTGTCGGCTGCCAAGTGGGCGAAGTCATCCAAAATACCCATTTGGAAGAGATGATAGATCGGGCGCTGGCTTTGACCGGAACTGAACTGGCGGAACTGGTGGAAGAAATATGTCTTGACTCCGAGGCGGGACAGCCGCAGACAATTATAAGTGCCCGCTGTATTCCTTATATTGACCGGGCTGGCCGTAACATCGGCACCATCACGGTGCTCCATGACATCACGGCTTTGAAGCGCCTGGACCGCATCAAGTCAGAATTCGTCGCCATGGTCTCCCACGAGATAAGAAGTCCGCTGAATTCGGTCCTGGCCCAGATGAAAATCATCCTGGACGGCCTGGCTGGCGAGGTCACCCCGAAGCAACAGGAAATATTGAGCCGGGCCTCGGCCAAGGTCAATAGCCTGATAGCCCTCTCTTCAGAACTCCTGGACCTGGCCCGGATTGAGTCCGGTCTGATCAGCCAGGAAAGAGAACAACTCAACCTTGCCAATATCCTGGAGGATCAGGTGGCTTTTCATAATCCGGCGGCCCAAGCCAAGGGGATTTCCCTGGTGCTGGAGCCTTTGCCAAGACTTGAGCCGGTATTTGCCGACCGGGGCACCATGGAAGAGGTGTTCTCCAACCTCATCGCTAACGCCATCAACTATACGCCCGAGGGCGGCAGGGTGACCCTTTCCGCCGCCATGGAGAGCGGTTACCTCCGGGCCTCTGTGGCCGATAATGGCATCGGCATGGCCCCCGAAGACCTGGGCCGCATGCAGGAAATCATCCTGGCCTCGGCCCAAGAGTATCAATGGCCGCCGAAGATCATTGCCGGGATTATCAGCAGGGAATCCCGCTTTGGGCTGCTTCTGGACGGTGAGGGCAAGGGCGATGCCGGGCACGGGCACGGCCTGATGCAGATCGACGACCGGAGCTTCGGCGGCTGGCTGGCGGCAAACGACTGGCAGGACCCGGCCGTCAACATCCAAATGGGCGTCAAAATCCTCACTGACAAATATAACTACCTGGCCGGCCGCGGTCTCCTGGACGGCCTCAGCGATACGCAAGCCCAGCAGGCCGCGGTCGCGGCTTACAACTGCGGCGAGGGGAACGTCGCCAAGGTGCTCCAGGCCGGGGACGATATTGACAGCCGCACCGCGGGCCGGAATTATTCGGCGGACGTCTTGGCCCGGGCCGAGCAATTCAGGGAGGTCTTCGCCGGGACATGAAGATTCTTTCCCTCAATTTCTGTGTCACGCATCCCCGGCCCCGGGCGGAGCGGCTCAAGGCCCTGGCCGATTTTATCCACGCCAACGGGGTGGACGTGCTGCTCATGCAGGAAGGCGTGCGCTCCTGCCTGGTCTACGATACCGGGCGGCAGCTTAACCGGCTGCTGGGCCGCTCCTGGCAGCGCTTCGCCAAATCCAATATCGGCTGTCCTTTCTTTTGGGAGTTCCGGGTGGGCATCTTTTCCCGCTACCCGCTCCTGGAGACCTGTCATGCCGACCTGTCGGTTCCCATCAAAAAAAGCCTGCCCGATTCCCTGCCGCTGCCCTGGCGGGCCCACGCCGTGGGGGCCGTGATTTATACCCCGGAGTTCGGCCGCACACACCTGGTGGACGTCCACCTATCTTCCGGCCCCAAGACGCCCTCCGACCAGGTGGACCAGACCCGCAAGCTGCTGGCCTGGGCCGGCGGCCTGGAGAAGGCCGAGATGGCCATCCTGGGGGGCGACTTTAACTTCGGCGCGGGCAGCAGCAGCGATGTGTTGCTGGTGGAATCCGGTTATCAAGTGGCCGGGGAAGCGCCGCCGGACTTTATTTATACCGCCGGCGCCCGGGTGGTCTCGCGGCAGGTGGTGATGACGGACCATGAGATCACGGACCATGACGGGGCCGTGCTGGTGGAGGTGAAGTAATGGGCCTACTCAATGACCATCGCCTGGTGGAGTTCATTATTGACGATTCCACCGGCCATCTCTCGGCGTCCCGGGTCGGCCTGCTGGCCATGAACCTGGTGGCCGCGGTGGCCGGGATCTGGCTCCTCTTTAAGGGCAAGGACCCCACCACCCTGATTGCCGGGGTGGCCGCCACGGACGCCGGGGTTTACCTGGTGAACAGCGGCGCCCGGGTCTGGGGCCGGGCCAAGGAGATGTTAAAGGGAGGTATCGAATGACCGAGCTTCTCTCATTGCTTCTGGGTCCCCTGGGCAAGGTCCTGGGGGTGGCGGTCTCCCTGGGAGGTCTCTATCTCTGGGGCAAATACCAAAAATCCCAAAAGGAGAAGGCCCAGGCCAAGGCCGAGGGCCTGCAAGCCCAGGTGGAAATTCAGGCAGGCCGGGAGGAGGTGCAGCATGAAACGGCTCAGGCAGTGGAAGAAACCCGTGACCGGGTTGAAGCTGGCGATGCTGCCGGCGTGTCTGACGCTTTTAATAGCCTGCGGGACAAGTAAGCCGAACCTGGTTTTGCCCAAGCCTCCCATGCCGGAGCCCCCGGTGCTGCATTCGCAGCCCACCCCGCCGGCGCCACCGGCCGGGGCCAAGGGCGTCTGGTTTTCCCTGCCCGACGCCGGGGCTTTGAAAATTTACCTGGACAAGCTCAAAGGCAAGTGCCGGGAAGATGACGTGATCATCGACCGGGCCAATAAATACCTCAGCCGGTAGGAAGGACCGAAATGGACGAATACCCCTGGATGCCCATAGCCCGCTCTTACCTGGGACAACATGAGGTCCCGGGCCCGGCCGCCAATCAATTCATCGTGGAATGCCTGCGGGATTTCACCGACGTCGACCGGGCAATGGCCAAAAGCGATGAGACCGCCTGGTGCTCCGCTTTCGCCAACCGCTGCGTGGCTGAGGCCGGCCTGGAAGGCACCAATTCGGCTTGGGCTCGCTCCTGGCTGGATTGGGGGCGGGAGCCGGAAAACGATGAAGAATACGCGGGCGCCATTGTCGTCCTGGAACGCGGCCCCAACTCCGGACATGTGGGTTTCCTCAATGACTGGGGGGACGGCTGGGTTGAACTCCTGGGGGGCAATCAAGGCGATAGTGTGAGCTTGGCGAGGTTTTCCGATAGCCGGGTTTTGGGTTATCGAGTGCCGGTGTAGGGGGAAGCAGATGGGGCGCGAAAACCACAATGAGGAACTCGAACTGGCCCTTCTGATCGAAAAAATCAAAGGCCGGTTGGATTTAGTCGCCTCGGGCAAGGATCATCTAAAGGAACTCCTAAAACTGTATCAAGAATCCCAGGACGCCTTAAACACTGAACTCAAGAAGCGGTTGCTGAAGCAGGAGAATTGTCCTTGCCAAGTGCGGCGGGACCCAAGCTGTCAGTGTCCCTTGCTGAATTTGCAGCAGATGGTCGCCAAATACGTAGGTATCGGCGTGGGGGCGGGCTTCTTAATTCAGGTCTTAATACAAATCGGACTCCACTTTTATTTCCGGTGATCTATGGCCCATGAAGAGCTGATCGACAAAGGTACTCTTCCTATCAAAATCCGGGAAACCCGGGGGAGGCTCGCTCTCCTGCGGGATGCCATTGTCCAGGAGTTGGACAAATTTGAGCCGCTGGAAGAGCTAAACGCGGACAAGATCGCTTCATTAGCCTTGGATTTCGCCACCCTCCAAGTGGAATACAGGGGTCTCCTGGCCACTGCAAAGGCATTGCATAGGGCTCTTGGCAGGTGAGCCGTGGACGATAGACTTCCCAAAGAAGGGCGGGAGCATGCGCCCCAGACTTTTTTCAGAGCACAGGAGCTTTATATCCTTGACGGCTTCACTTATGACGAAGTGGCCACAGCTACGGGGGTGTCCCGGAGCCAAATACAGCGCTGGGCCACCAAGCACGGCTGGAAGTCCAAGCGAGACGAATACTTGGCGGACATGGGCTGCCTGCGTCTGGAGCATGTGGGTCTGATCCAGCGGTTGCAAAAGGAACTGAAAGACAAACTCGATGGCCAACTGCTTTTTGCTTACCGGGGGCTGGTGAGAGATTTCGTAGGCGATCAGAAAGCAGCCAAGATAAGCGACCCCCCGGTTTTGGATGTCGACCGCCCGGCGCTGTTCTTGGAAGACTTGAACTTCATCGCCACCTACCTGAAGGAAAAAGACCCCGAGGGTCTGAAGGCCTTAGCAAAAAATTTTGACGGTCTGGTGGCCCGCTTCAAAGCAGATCATGCGCAAACGGCCTAAAATTACCGAATATCGTTTTGATCAATATGCCGAAAAGCTCCGCGCCTTCATCCAGGAGTCGGTCTCGCCCTTTGAGAACGATACTCCGGAAAAACAGCGGGAGCGGATCGATCGGGCCCGGCACGACAAGCTCTATTTCATGAGGACCTATCTGTCGCATTACTTCACCAAGCCCTTCGGGGATTTTCATCAAGAGTGGGCAGATTTGGCCGACCTGGTGAATGAGGTTGTATTGGTTGCAGCGCCTCGGGAGCATGCCAAGAGCACCTTCTTTGCTTTCGGCGACAAGCTTTACAAGATTTGTTTTGCCCTGAAACATTTCATGGTCATTCTCTCAGATACCAATGAGCAGGCCACCACCTTCACTTTGGCGATTGCTCTGGAACTCGAGGAAAACCTGCGGCTAAAACATGACTTTGGCAAGCTGCTCTGGCCGGTCTGGAATAAGAGCAGTTTTTATACCACCAATGGCCTGTGGGTTCTGGCCCGGGGCAAAAAAGACAAGGTCCGGGGCTTGCGCCACCGGCAGTATCGGCCAGATGACGTGACGGTAGATGATATTGAGAACGATATCAATGTCCTCAATCCTAAGTTGATCAAGGCCTGCATTGATTTTCTCCAGGGCACGGTCATTGGCTCGATGGGGGAAGATTACATCTTCTTGATGGTAGGCAACCTCTTCCACGCCAAAAGCGTCTTATCGCAACTTATTGCTATGAAGGACGATGAGACTGGCGAACCTCTTTATGTCTCCAGGGTCTATCAGGCCATCATCGATGAGGGCACCGCGACGGAGCGCTCCCTATGGCCGGGACATTGGCCCTTGGAACGCCTCAAGGCCAAGCGCAAGAAGATGGGGTTATTCAATTTTAACCGGGAGATGATGAACCGTTGCGGCGCCGAAGATAGCCCTTTCCGCGAATCCTGGTTTAAGTTTCACAACCTTATAGAACTCGTGGTCCCCCGGCTCCTCATAGTTTCCTTTTGTGACCCAAGCGCCAAGCAGGGGGAAGCCAATGATTATAAGGCCATAGTCACGGTAGGACTGGAACGTGACAAAATGCTCTTTCGCTGTCTCCATGCCTGGATTCGGCATGCCTCGCCTTTGGAGATGTTTGCGGCTGCCTATCGTATCCATGACGATTACGGCGGGCCGATGGGCATTGAAGAAAATATGCTGGAGGATTTTCTCCATGAGGCCATTTATTCCTATGCCCGACAGGTGGGGCGCTATCTTCCCTGGGTGCCGGTAAGACATCAAACCAATAAAGAAAGCCGTATTATCAGTACCTTGGCCTACCTGGTGGAGCACAGCAAGATCACTTTTGAAAAAGGCCAGAGCGATCAGGGCCTGCTGCGGGAGCAACTGATATATATCCTCAACAAGACTGTTCGCGATGATGGCCCAGACGCCCTGGAAGGGGCGGTGCACCTGCTTCAGGGTGGTGGCGGCGAGACCACCATCTTGAGCGGCATGCCCCGGCAGGCCGCAAATATGATGCGCGGTTACTAAGGATCATGAGACTCTGGGTCAGCCCGACAAAATGCATTGAGCTGGAGGAACAGCCTGCGGTCCAGTCGCTTTACCGGGAGATCGCCTCCCGCCAGACGGCCTATGACTGGTACGGGTATATCGGATTGTTGCCCGACCCCGACCCGGTCCTGCGCAAGCGGGGCGACGGCGTCCAGGTCCTGGAATCGCTCACGGCCGACGCCCACCTCATGAGCGTCATCCAGACCCGGAAGCTGGGGACGCTGAAGCGGGAATACCGCTGGGAACCCGGTTCGCTCTCCGGAGAGAAGCCCTCCCGCCAGGCCAAGAATCTTTGTGAGGCCCTGCGGCAAGACCTGGAGCGGGTGGACCTCTTCCAGCTCATCTCCCAGGTCCTGGACGCCCCGCTGTACGGCCTGACCCCCATCGAACTTTTGTGGGAGCCGGGCAGCTCGGGGATGCGGCTCCGGGATTTGCGGGCCTTGCCGTGCCGCTGGTTCGGGTTCGATGAATACAACAACCCGAAGTTCCTCAGCTTCAACAACCCCTGGAACGGCGAGGCCCTGCCTTTCGGCAAGTTCGTTTTGGCCCGGCATTTCCCCAGTTATGACAACCCTTACGGCCTGCGGCTGCTGTCCCGCTGTTTCTGGCCGGTGACCTTCAAAAAAGGCGGCATCAAATTCTGGGTCCAGTTCGCCGAGAAGTACGGCATGCCGTTTTTGGTGGGGAAATTCCGCCCTGGCGCGGGGGCAGCCGAGCAGCAGGAGATGCTGGCCAAACTGTCCCAGATGGTGCAGGACGCGGTGGCGGTGATCCCGGAAGGCAACTCGGTGGAGATCAAGGAAGGCCTGGCCTCGGGCCGCACCTCCTCGGCGGACAACTATGGGCGCCTGATCGCCCTGATGGATGCGGAGATCTCCAAGGTGATCATGGGGCAGACCCTCACCGCGGAAATCGGGGACAAGGGCTCCTATGCGGCGTCCCAGACCCATGAGAATGTCCTGGAGCAATACCAGGAAGCCGACCAGGTCCTGGTCAAAACCGCGATGGAAGAAATCGCCTGGCTCTATGGCCAGGTGAACGCCCCCGGAGTGCCGACCCCGGTTTTTCAATGGTACGAGGCGGAAGATCCGCAAAAAGATATGGCCGACCGGGACAAGACACTGTCGGAGACCGGGGTCAAATTTACGAAATCATATTACGTCCGGAAGTACGGCCTCCAGGAGGACGATTTTGAGATAGGTGAGATTCCGGCGCCCGGCGGCCAGGATAATCCCCCGGGGTTCGCCGAGGGCAAGGGCTTCACCCCGGATCAGCAGGCCATCGAAGACCTGGTGGCGGCAACCCTAACCCAAGGGGTTAAGGGCAGCCAGGAGATGGCGCAAAAGATCATGGCGGTTATCGACAAGGCCGACAGCTTTGAGGCCCTCCAGGAAGGTCTGGCCCTGGCCTTCCCGGACATGGCCGGTGCGGACTTCGAAAACGTCTTGAGCCAGGCAATGCTCGCCACGGACCTGTGGGGCCGCTTCCAGGTCAGGCAGGAGGGGGCGGATGGCCGTTGAGCTGAAGGCCCTGCCGCCCCGGGAAGCCATCCGGTTTTGGGCCGCCAAAGTCCCCATGCCGGCCCAGGAGTTTTACACCCTGGCCGCGGAGCAGCGGGTCAACGCCTTTGCGGTTTCGGGGATCGCCAAGCTGGATCAGCTCCTGGCCGTGCACGACTCTTTAGGACGGGCCATGCACGAAGGGGCGAGCTTCCAGTCCTGGAAAAAGAGCCTGCCGGACCTGTGGAAATCCAAGGGCTGGGTGGGGCCCAATGCCTACCGGGTGAGCAATATCTTCCACACCAACATCCAAACGGCTTATAACGTTGGGCGCTACCGGCAGATGATGGCCGTGGCCAGCGAGCGGCCCATCTGGACCTACATCGGGGTCAATGACCGCCGGCAATCGCAGATATGCCGGCGGCTCAACGGCCGGAGCTACCCCTATGACCATGAGTTCTGGAAGACCTATTATCCGCCGAACCATTTCCGCTGCCGGAGCACGGTCAGCAGCCAGGGCGTGGCCCAGGCCGAAAGAGCGGGAGTGAAGGTCTTGGAAGAAATTCCGGCAGATGTAGTGCAGCCCGAGAACGGTTTTGACACCAATCCGGGGCAGACCCATTACCAGCCGGACCTCTCCAAGTATCCAGCCCTCTTCAAACAGCAGTTTTTGGAGGGCATGAATAAATTTTACAGCCCCGACACCCTGCCGGGCGTGACCCGGGGGCAGTTCGGGGAGTTGCTCAAGAAGACCCTGCGCCAGGCGGATTTACAGGACATGCAAACCCTGGTCTGGGCCGAAGAGCAGGGCGGCGTCGGCGGTTACCGGAATTGGGTGAATCAGGTTTTGAGCCGGCAAGCAGCCACAGGAGAGGTTTATCCGGCAGGAAATCTGCCGCTAAGGGTTTTGGGCAAGCTCCAGCAGCAGCCGCGGCTGGCCCTGGTGGTGGTGGATGATCAGGCGCTGCTGCACATGGTGCGAGACCTGAAAAAGTCCGCCCTGACTGCCGCGGAAATTGCGTCCATCCCCGAGAAATTTGCCGGCGCGGACTGGTATCGGGACAAAGAAGATCCGGCTTTGCTGCTGACCTGGCTGAGGTCGGGGGAAAACTGGATAAAGGTGGTAATCCGGCTGGATCAGAAGATCGGCAAGGGCATTGCTAACCGCATTGTCTCGGCGGGGGTGGTCAAGGCGCACAACCTCGAAGTGGGCGGCAGGTATGGAAAGTTATAGCAGGCCTGGGAGGACGCCCCTTCCCTCCATTGGCTTATCCGGTAAGGGAAAAACCCGACTCGCCAGAGCGGCAAATTTTCGAGTCCTCAGGCCTGCTTATGAAAAGCAACTTAGCAACCATTAAGGGGAAAGTCAATGGATTGTATGGATTGGGTGGAGATTTTCCGGACCGGGGAACATACCGACAGCGCCGGCCGGACGCGGCTCTGGACGGAGGCGGACCTGGATAAGGTGGTGGCCGGCTACGATCCCGGCCAGCATGAGGCCCCGGTGGTCATCGGCCACCCCCAGAATAACGCCCCGGCCTATGGCTGGGTGGAGGCCGTGAAACGGGCGGGCGCTACCCTCCTGGCCAAGTTCAGGCAGGTGGAGCCGGCCTTCAGGGAAATGGTCCAGGCCGGGCGCTTCAAGAAACGGAGCGTCTCGTTTTACCCGGACGGCACCCTGCGCCACGTGGGCTTCTTGGGAGCCATGCCTCCGGCCGTCAAAGGGTTGAAAGACGCGGCCTTCCAGGAGGAGGAGGGGTGCTCGGAATATGAGGAAAACCTGCCGACCCAGGCAAAAAAGGAGAGTCCCATGACTGAGGAAGAATTTCAGAGAAAGCTGGCGGAAGAGCGGGAAAAGCGGGAATTCGCCGAGGCCGAAACCAAGAAGGAAAAGGCCCGGGCCGACCAGGCCGAGGCAAACTTCTCCGAAACCGAGCGCAAACGGGTGCGCACGGAAATTGAGAATTTTGTGGAGGGCGGCATCAAAGAGGCCAAAATCCTGCCGCTCTGGAAGGAAAAGGGCCTGGTGGAATTCATGCTGATGCTGTCCGGGCAGGACGGCGAATACGAATTCGCCGAAGGCCAGAAGCTCACGGCCGCCAAGTGGTTCCGGGATTTCCTGGAGAGCTTCAGCCAGCACCCACTGTTCAAGGAAATGGCCCGCCCGGCGGAAGACGGCAAGGGCGGCGATGACAAGCCCATTAACTTCCAAGAACTGACCAAGTTCGTCTAAGAGGAGAGCCAAGCCATGACGATACAAGCCAATCTCGGGACACAGGCCTTTAACGAAGAACTGGTCATCGCCCAGGGACATGAGGTCCAGGTCCTGGGGCGCAAACTCAAGACCAACCAGGGGACGCTCAAGGCCGGAACCCTGGTGGCCCTGAACGCCAGCCGGGAAGTGGTGCCCTACGCCTCGGCCGACCATGTGATCGGCACCGGTGATGCAGCGACCAAGGACTTTTCCCACAGCCTGGACCAGTACCCCATCGAGGCCGGGTCGGTGGAGGTTACGGACGGCACGGAGACCTTCAGCGATGATTTTAACGGCCGGCTCACCGGTTCGGCCGGCGGCACCGGCCTGGTGAACTATGAGACCGGCGACGTCAAGGTGTCCTTTAACGCCGCCCCGGCCAATAATGCGCCGGTTACGGCCACCTGCAAGAACCGCCTCAAGGGAGTCTTGCAGCGGGAAGTGGACACCACCAAAGAGGGCTCCGGCCTGGTGATTGTGCACGGCGCGGTGGTGGCCGCGGCCCTGAAGGTGGGCGTCGTGGCGCCGTCTGCGGCAACCCTGGATCTGTTGGAAACGCTGGGGATTTATCCCCTCTAAGGAGGACAGCCAATGTTGATCGTTAATCTGCGCACCTTTTTCACTCCCCAGGCCATTGCCCAACGGCTGCAGGCCCTGCCCCCCATCAAATCGCCCACGATGGACCTGATCTATCCGGGCCGCAGTCAGCACCCCCTGGCGGTCCTGGGGGTGGATGAAATCTCCGAGGTCGCCCTGACCGTGCCGGTGGTGCGCCGGGGCTCGCCCTCGACCCCGGTGGTGACCGACGCCCGGGAGATCAGCTATATCGAGCCTCTACCTCTGCGGCCGTCCACCACGCTGACCGCGGTGGACCTCAACAATTTCAAGCTCCTGGACAATTCCGGCAGGGACGTGTGGGTGTCCGCCAAGATGGATATCCTGCGGCGCATCGTACACCGCAGCACTGAGGCCTTGTGTGCCCAATCCCTTACCGGCACCATCACCTACCCGGTGAAGCTCCAGGGCGGCGGTTACGACTCCTACCAGGTGGTCTTCGGGACCCCGCAAAGTTACGTCCCGGCCACGGCCTGGGACAACGCCCAGGCCAAGATTACCGATATCTTCAAGACCTTCACGGAAATGCAGGTGCTCCTGCAGGAGGCCGGCTACGGCGGCCAGGTGGAAATCTGGGCCGGCAAAACCGCGTTTTACGGCCTGATGGCCCTGGCCGAGAAGGTCACCAGCACCGCCCGCATCCGGGTGGAAATCTCGGCGGAGGGCGTGTTTGTCGGGAATTACCTGGTGAAGCTCCGGGCCGAAACCTACAAGAACCCGGAGACCGGGCTGTTCGTGCAGATCGTTCCGGACGACAAGATCGTCATGGTGGCCCAGGACGCCAATCACCGGCTGTTCTACTGCGCGGTGGACGACCTGGACGCCAACCTGGTGCCCATGCCCTTCTTCGTCAAGCCCATTGAACAAAAGGACCCCAGCGGCATCAAGCTGGTGGCGGAATCGAAACCCCTGCCGGTGCCGGTGCCCAAGGCCATTTGCTGGGCGCAGGTGACCAATGTTCAGGCGTAAACAGGCTCAGGCCGCAGCTTAAGGCTGCGGCCTGAAACGGGAGAGCAGGCCATGCCGTATGCCAGCCAAGCAGACATTATCGACCGTTACGGCGAGGACGCCCTTTATGCCCTGGCGGACCGGGACCGGGACGGCACCCTGGATGAGGAGGCCATCGGCCGCGCCCTGGATGACGCCACCGCGGAAATCGACGGCTATCTGGCGGCCCGCTACCCTCTGCCCCTGACGGTAGCTCCCAAGATCATCGTCATTCTCTGTGTCGATATCGCCCTTTACCGGCTCTCCCCGGATCATGGGACGGAGGAGCGGCGCAAGCGCTATGAGGACGCGGTGCGGATGCTGAAGCTGATCTCCGAGGGGAAGGTGAGCCTGGGCATTAAGGAGCCCGAGGCGCCCATCGAACGCCCGGAGATTGGCGTGGCCACGCGGCCGCAAATCTTTTCTCCAGGCGTTTTGGACGAGTACTAAAGCGTGGCTGCCGGAATTGCGCTCAAGCTCGATCTGGAGGGCCTGTCAGGGCTCGAAAAGCAGCTTAACGCCCTGGCCGCGTTTGGCGAAACCGGCAGAAAGACCTTGCTGGCCAATATCGGCGAAGAAGTCATCACTCAAACCCTCCAGCGTTTTCAGGAAGAGAAGGGGCCGGACGGCACTCCCTGGAAGAAGTCCCAACGGGCCGCGGCCCAGGGCGGGCTGACCCTGACGGATTCGGCCCAACTGCGGGACTCCATCAATAGAAACCTGGGGGCCGATTTTGTGGAAGTGGGCACCAACAAGATTTACGGCCCCATTCACCAATTGGGGGGTGATGCCGGCCGGGGCCATGCGGTCCATCTGCCGGCCCGGCCGTATCTCCCGGAAAACATCGAAGAGGTGAAGTCCCTGGATAAGCTGGTGGATGATTTAATCGTCAGGATGGTGGGCGGGCTATGACTTTAGACGATCTGCGCCAGGCCATAGCGGACCAGATCAAGGCGAAGCTCCCGGAGCTGCGGGATTGCCGCGCTCACGCCGGCAGGTTCGATCTGGGCGAATTGCGCCGGGTGGCCACCAAGACCCCGGCGGTCTTCATCGCCTGCCTGGGCGTGAAGGAATCGGAGCTGCGGGAAAGCGGTGAATGCGACGCCGACCTGGTCATGGCTGCCTTCGTGGTGACCTCGGACGTCAGGGGTCTTCCCCGCGATTTGTCGGCCTTAAACATTATCGAATTTCTCCTTCTTTACCTCCCCGGGAAGCAGTGGGGGCTGGGCGGCAAGGCCTTCCAGGCCCGGGAGGTGCAGGCTCAGAATATGTATGCCGGCGACGTGGATAAGGCCGGCATCGCCTTGTGGGCGGCCACCTGGCGGCAGAAGGTGCGGCTGGGAACATCCGTCTGGGATGAAACCGGCGTTCTGCCGAGCCATGTCTATGTCGGGATCGCTCCCGAAATCGGCGCCGGGCATGAGTCCGATTATCGGGAGATCACCTGATGGCCGGGGAAAAAGATTTCGCCCTCACCGAGATGGACCGCAGGCTGGCCAATATCGTGCGCCTGGGCACCGTGGAAGAGGCCGATTATGCCCAGGCCCGGGTGCGGATACGCTGCGGCGATATGCTCACCGGCTGGCTGCCCTGGCTGACCGGCCGGGCCGGCAAGGACCGGGACTGGTGGGCCCCGGATCTCGGCGAGCAGGTCATGGTGCTCTCGCCCTCGGGCGATCCGCTGCAAGGGGCCGTGCTCTTCGGGGTTTACCAGGACAGCGCCCCCCAGCCGGAGACGGACGTCAACAAGCGCACGGTAGTCTTCGAGGACGGCACCACGGTCACTTATGACCGGAAAAACCATAAGCTCGACGTCCTCATCAAGGGGGACGTCGCGGTCAAGGTGACGGGCAAGGTCGATATGCAAGTCGAAGGCGAAGCGAAGGTCAAGGCGAAATTCATTCACCTTAATCCGCCGAAGGAGGAAAGCTGATGCCGCTGCCGTATGCCGATGAGGCTCTCATCACCGCGCCGCTGGAGGCGGTCCTGGTGGAACTCGCCGGGATCAAGTCGGAAATCGCCGGGCTTAGAGCCGTTATCGAGCACATCCATACCGGGCATTGGCACCTGGCGAACGCCACGGTGCCGAAGGCGGCGCTCCTGGTGAACGAATACATGGGCGGAGAAGACCTGGACGGCAACGGCCTGGTCTATGGCCGGGATTTTCATATCGCCCCGGATTGCCCGGCCAAGCCGCCCATGCTGAAAAGCCTGCCCAATGAGGGTACACCCATGAGCTGGACCGAATACCTGGGGAGTCTCTAATGCCGGAAGTGACCAGGCTGCACGACCTAACGGTGGGTATCTGCTCCCACGGCCTGCCCTGTTGCCCGCACGGTTGCACCGGGGTGCATATCACCGGCTCCCCCGATACGGATGCCAACGGCCGCCTGGTGACGCGTATCGGCGACTTCAGCGCCCATACGTGTCCTCATTGCGGGGTCAACATGAACATAGAGGGGTCTCCCGACGTGGACGCCAATGGCATCCCGGTGACGCGCAAGGGGGACGGAGAAACTGAATTTTGTGGCAGCGGGAAGAGCGTTACCGGCTCTCCCGATGTGTACGCCAACTGAGAAGGAGGAAGCCATGCCGCAATACCAAGTTTTGAGGCCGTTTTCCCACAAGGGCCAGGTGCAAAAGAAGGGAGATTCCCTGGAGATGACCGAGCGGGAGGCGAGATACCTGGTCATGGGCTCGGACCCGTGGGTGGCCCTGGCGAAAGAAACCGCCGAGAAGGAGGCGCCTGCCCCCAAGGCCCCCAAGGGCAAGAAGCCCGAGGAACCCGCATTAGAGGGAGGAGAAGTCAATGCCTGAGCAATTCTTGCACGGTATCGAAGTAGTCGAGATCGATGACGGCATCAGGTCGATCAGCACGGTCGCCTCCAGCGTCATCGGCCTGGTGGGCACCGCGCCCAAGGGCCCGGTCAATACCCCGACCCTGATTGCGGGCTCGCTCAAAGAGGCCGTGACCCAGTTCGGCAATGGTCTCGGGACCATTCCGGACGCCCTGGACGCCATTTTTGACCATATCGGCGCAATGGTGGTGGTGGTCAACGTGCTCGACCCCGCGGTCCATAAGACGCAGGTGGCGCCCAAGAGCTACACCCTGGACGACCAGGGCCAGATCACCCTGGACCACCAGTACGTCCTGAACTGCGTGGTCAAGGACTCTACCGGCGTCACCACCTATGTGGCCGGCACCGATTACACCCTGGACGCCGAGGCGGGGACCGTGACCAGGCTCACCGGCGGCACCATCCAGGCCGGGGCGACGCTGAAGATCAATTATGACCGCCCGGACCCGACCCTGGTGACCACCGCCGACGTGATGGGCGGCGTCGATGCGGACACCGGCGCCTATACCGGTGTGCATGCCCTGTTGGGAGCTGAGAGCGTGGTGCACGTCACGCCCCGCATCCTGATTGCTCCTGGCTTTACCCACGAGCGCACGGGCGACCTGGCCAACCCGGTGGTCTCGGAGCTGCTGGGAATCGCCGACCGGCTCCGGGCCGTGATCATCGCCGACGGGCCGAACACCAATGACGCCGACGCCATCACCTACCGGGAGGATTGGGGCAGCCCCCGGGTCTATGTGGTGGACCCCTGGGTGCAGGTTTGGGACACCGTGACCAATGCCCCGGTGGCCATGCCGCCGTCCGCCCGGGTGGCCGGGATCATCGCCAAGAGCGACAACGAGAGGGGCTTCTGGTGGAGTCCCTCCAACCGGGAGATCTACGGCATTGTCGGGACCGCCCGGCCGGTGGATTTTGCCCTGGGCGACCCCAACTGCCGGGCCAATCACCTCAACGCCAACGAGGTGGCCACCATCATCCGCAAGGACGGCTACCGGCTCTGGGGCAACCGCACCTGCTCGATGGATCAGAAGTGGGCCTTCCTGTCGGTCCGGCGGACCGCGGACATGATCAACGAAAGCCTGCTGCAGGCGCACCTCTGGGCCGTGGACCGCAACATCACCAAGACCTATATCGATGAGGTGACCGAGGGGGTCAACGCCTACCTGCGGCACCTGGTGGCCGTAGGGGCCATTCTGGGCGGCAAGTGCTACGCCGATCCGGACCTCAACACCCCGGACCAGATCATGGACGGCAAGGTCTATTTCGACTTCGACTTTACCCCGCCCTATCCGGCCGAGCACATCACGTTCCGCAGCCACCTGGTGGACGACTACATCGAAGAGGTTTTCTCCAAATAGGAGGGTAGGCCATGATCCCGAGAAAATTAAAGTATTTTAACCTGTTTGTGGATGGCCGGGGCTATGCCGGCAAGATCCAGGAGGCGGAGCTGCCCAAGCTCGCCATCAAGGACGAGGAGTTTCGCGCCGGCGGCATGGATGCGCCCCTGATGATCGACCTGGGCATGGAGAAGCTGGAATGCAAGTTCACCCTGGGCGAGTACAACGAGGACACCATCCGGCTCTTCGGGCTGCAGGACAGTGCGGCCGTATCGCTGCGCCTGAAGGGCTCCATCGAATCGGACGACCTCAACGGCTTTAAAACGCCGGTGGAGGTGGTGATCCAGGGCCGCTGGAAGGAGATGGAGTGGGACAAGTGGAAGGCCGGCGACGATTCCACCAAGAAGGTCGCCGTGGCCGTCTCCTACTACCGCTATATCAGCAACGGCGAGACCCTGGTCGAGATCGACGTGCCCAACATGATCCGCATCATCAACGGCGTGGATTACCTGGCGGTGAGCCGGGCCAACATCGGGCTGTAATAAGGAGGCCGCCGCATGTTCACCGATATTCCCCTGGATTACCCCATCACCATCGACGGGGTCGAGGTCAAGAGCCTCAAGATGCGCCGGCCCAAGGTGCGGGACATGATCGCCTCCACCAAAGGCCAAAGCGGCAATGAGGCCAAGGAGGTCAAGCTCTTTGCCAACCTCTGCGAGGTTACGGAGAAGGATATCAACGAGCTTGATCTGGCCGACTACAAGAAGCTGCAGGATACGTTCAACGATTTTTTGTTATCGAAGAGCGCTCCTGCCGGGAGGCCGTCGTAATCCTGGCGAAGCATACCGGCTGGGGTTTGCACGAGCTGCTCGATCTGGAACCTGAGGAATTGCTTCGCTGGCTGGAAGCCGTTCCAAAAGCAAAAAGCTAATAGCGAATAGCGAAATGGGCAAAACCTTCAATCTTTCCGTGGTCATCGGCGCCGCCTTAAGCGGTACTTTCAAGAGTACCATTGGCGGCGCCCTGGGCCAGGTGAAAGGGCTGGGCACGGCCATCCAGCGCCTGGAGTCCGGCCGGGCGGATATCGACCGATTCCGGGAGTTGAAGACCGGCCTGGTGGCGACCAAATCCGCGCTGGCTGCGGCGCAAACCGAAGCCGGCCGGCTGGCCCGGGAGTTCAAGGCCGCGGACTTAGAAAGCGCCAGGCTGGGGAAAGACCTGGCGGCCGCCAAGGAGCGGCTGGCCGCGGTGGCCGCGGAGATGAAGGGGGCCAAGCGGCCGGGCGAAGAGCTGAAGCAGGCCTACGCCGCGGCCAAGGCCGAAGTGAAATCCCTGGGAGAGGCCCAAAGGCAGGCGGCCCGGCAGGCCTCCGCCCTGGGAGAGAGTTTTAGCGCGGCCCGGGCGAAGGTGGGCTCTCTCAAGGCCCAGGTGGAGAGCCAAGGTGTGTCCCTGCAGCGCCTGCGCCAACAGATGCAGCAGGCCGGGATCTCCACCCGGAGTCTGGCCGCGGACCAGGCCAAGCTGGGGGCCGCCCTGGAGCGGGCCCGCAGCGCCCAGGCCAAGCTGGGCGCGGCCCTGGCGGCCCAGAAGTCGAACCTGGAGAAGCGGGCCCAATACCGGGGGCAGCTCTTTGACGCCGTAGCGATGGGGGCGTCTATTGCCGCCCCCATGAAAGCCGCCATTGATTTTGAATCGGCTATGGCCGACGTGGGTAAGGCAGTGAACTTCGAGCAGCCGGACGGCCTGGTCCAGATGGGCCGTACGATCAAGGAAATGGCCCGCGATATACCGGTAAGTCAAAGTGGATTGGCGAAAATTACGGAGGCTGGTGGGAAATTAGGGATAGATAGCAATATGTTAGAGCAATACACCAAGCTTGTAGCTATACAGTCTGTCGCCTTCGACATGTCCGCGGAGGAAGCCGGGACCTCAATGGCAAAAATCAGAAATATTTATGACTTGTCCTTGAAAGGTGTCACCCTGCTGGGCGACGCCATCAACTATCTGGGAGATAAGAGTGCGTCAAACGAAAGAGATATTGTCAATGTTATGACCCGGATTGGCGGAACCGCCAGGATGATTGGAATGGCGGCAGAGAAGGCTGCTGCTTGGGGCAGCACTATGGTGTCGTTAGGCCGCGCTCCAGAAGTAGCCGCCACGGGTCTCAATGCACTTATGATAAAGCTTTATAATGCTGACAAGGGCAATAAAAAATTTCAGAACGGCCTGATTAAAGCGGGAATCAGTGCCAAAAAATTAAAGCAGGCCATGCTGAAAGATGCCAATGGGGCTTTATTGGCATTTTTGGAAACCCTGGCCAAGGTACCCAAAGACAAACAAAGCGGCATCTTAGTTGATCTATTTGGCATGGAATATGCTGATGATATAGCGATCCTAATAGGAGGAATCAAAGAACTTAGAAAAGAGCTGGGATACGTGGCCGAAGAATCGAACTATGCCGGGTCTACGCAGAAGGTATTTGAGGCCCGGAAAAAAACTACAGCCAATTATCTCCAACTCTTAAAGAACCGGGTGGTGGAAGCCGGGATCAACTTCGGAACCGTGTTTCTATCAGGCACTATCGCGGTGGCGAGCGGCATCGGCAAATGCACCACGCTCCTGGCGATTCTGGCCGAGAGATTTCCCCTGCTCACGAAAGTGATTGGTGGGACCATCGTTGGCTTTATCGGCCTCCGGGTGGCCACCATCGGCTTTGGTTATGCCAGCACCTTTGTCATGGGCGGCATCAATACCTTGAAGGTGGCGTTCGCCAGCCTGACAGCCCGTATTGCTCAAGCCCGTATCGGCATGACCGCTTTCAATGCCACGGCCGGAGGGACGGCCCTGGGTGGCGTGGCCGCCAGGGCCCTGACCCCGGTGCGGGCGATAGGCAACGCGGTGCTCCATCCGATAACGGCCTTGCGCTCCCTGGGGTCGACCTTGGCCGGGCTGGGGCGGGGCGCGGCCAGGGGTGCCGGGGCCGGGTTGCGCAGCATCGGGTCGGCGGCCCTGGGAATGGGAAGGTTTTTGCTCAACCCCGTCGGGGCTCTACGTTCCCTGGGCGGGGCGATGCTCGGCTTCGCCCGGCTGGCGGTGCCCGCGGTGGTGGGCGGCATCCGGGCCATTGGCCTGGCCATCGTCAGCAATCCGGTGGGAGTGGGCCTGGCGGTGATCACCGGGGCCGCCCTGCTGATCTACAAATACTGGGAACCCGTCAAGTCCTTCTTTGGCGGGTTCTGGCAAGGGTTTAAGGGTGGATTTTCCAGCGTCTTTGGCGGCATAGGCGCGGCCCTGGCGCCTTTGCAGCCGGTTTTCAACGCCGTGGGGACGGCGGTAAATTGGGTCTGGAACGGCATTAAGAGCCTGGTCGCATGGTTCGGCAACCTCCTGGGTCCGGCCAATACCTCCAGCGAAACCCTAAAACAATGCGCCAGCGCCGGCCAGGTCGTAGGTCAGGTTCTCGGCGTGGTGGTGGGCGGCGCAGTGAAGCTGCTGATTGCGCCTTTTCAGCTGCTCGGCTCGGCCGTGCAGTTTGTCTGGAACCTCTTCAAAGATGGGCCGTATCAGGCCGTGGTTAACGGCTTTAACCAGGTCAAGGCCTGGCTGGAAAACTTCAGCCTGGCGGATGTGGGCCGCAAAATCATCGGCACCTTGGTGGACGGCATTAAAAGCGTGGGCTCCGCCGTCAAAAATGCGGTCAAGTCGGCCTTTACCCATGCCGATCCCATGTTCCCTCATTCAGATGCGGCGGAAGGCCCCTTCTCCCGGTTGACGGCCAGCGGCCGGGCCTTGATGGAGACCTTCGGCGCGGGCATCGAAGCCGCGGGCAGCCGGGCCCTGGTCAATCCTCTGGGCCGCATTTTCGGGGCCGCCCGGCAACTGCTGAGCCGGCCCCTGGGCGCGGCCGCCAACCTGATGCCGAACCTGCGCCTGTCAGAGGTATTCGCCCCGGCCAAGCGTCTGCTTGGCGCTACGGCTCTGGCCCTGCCCCTGGTGCTGCAGCCGAACTTGGCGCTGCCGGACCTGCAGGCCCGGGCCTCTTGGAATATTACCCGCCCTGCCATTCCGGGGCTTCCTAACCTGGGTGCGGCCCTCAACTGGCGGTCCATTCCTCCGGCGGCCCCGGCTATGCCCGAGATCGGCGCGGCAATTAGAGCGGAAAGGCCCAAGCCGGAGATTTCGGCGTTGAGTGACCGCAGCGGGGTGCGCTCCGGTATGGAGTCCCCGTCAAGGCCCGCGCCCATCACCATCAACATGACCGGCGATATCGTAGTGCATGCCGCCCCGGGCGCGGATGGGGCAGACATCGCCGCCCAGGTGCGGGAGCAGGTGCGCCTGGCCCTGGAAGAGGCCAGGCGGAGTCTCGAAGCCGAACAGCGGGGGGCGCTCCATGATTGACGTGATGATGATGCTGGGCGGCTTCATGTTTAGCATCGACACCGCGGCCTACCAGGAGCTGACCCGGTCCAACCATTACCGCTGGCCCAGCCAGGAGCGGGTAACCCGGGAGGAGGCCCTGCAATACGTCGGACCCGGTGCGGAAAGGATCAGCCTGAAAGGGGTCATCTATCCCCATTACAAGGGCGGCCTGCATCAAATCCAGTTGCTGCGGGAGGAGGCCGCCCTGGGCGTGCCCCTGCTCCTGGTGGACGGCAATGGCTGGTTCTGGGGTAGATACGTCATCAAGCGGATCGAGGAGACCCGGACGGTCTTCTTTGCCGACGGGACGCCCCGGAAAATAGATTTCTGCTTGGACCTCAAGCTCTATGGGGATGACGCCTATGGCGCAGTACCGGTGTAAGGACGGCGACATGCTGGATTGGATCTGTTACCGGCATTACGGCCAGGAATCCGGGGCGGTGGAGGCGGTGCTGGAGGCCAATCCCGGCCTGGCCAAGCTGGGCCCGGTCCTGCCCGCCGGCACCCTCATCGAACTGCCGGCTCTCCCCGATACCAGCCAAAAAAGCACCGTGAGGTTGTGGAATTGAGACCGGCCTTTCAAATCTTAGCTGACAAGGTGGACGTTACCGCCAAGATCCAGGACCGGCTGCTGCGCCTGTGCATCACCGATGCGGCCGGGGTCAAAAGCGATACCGCGGAAATCAGCCTGGACGACCGGGACGCGGCCCTGGAGATTCCCCGGAAAGGCGCCAAATTGGAAATTTGGCTGGGCTATATCGAAACCGGCGTCTTTCTCATGGGGATCTATGTGGTGGATGAGGTCGAGCTGTCCGGGCCGCCCCGGACCATGCTGATCCGGGCCAAGGCCGCGGACATGCTCCAGACCCTGAAGTCTCCCAAGACCCGGCCCTGGGATAAGGTCACGCTCGGGAACATCGTCAAGAAGATCGCTTCGGAGCATGGCTATCAGCCCCAGGTCGACCCCTCCCTGGCCGGGATCTCGTTCGAGCACGTGGATCAGACCGAAGAGTCGGATATGCATTTTCTCACCCGGCTGGCCAAGCAGTATGATGCGGTGGCCAAGCCGGCCAACGGTTACTTGGTGCTGGTTCCCAAGGGTAGCAGCAAGAGTGCCGGCGGCCAGGACCTGCCGGTGGTTCCGCTGGCTTTATCCGACCTCACCTCCTGGAATGTGACCCTGGCGGACCGGGGCAAATATAAGACCGTCAAGGTCTATTACCATGACTGGAAAACCGGCAAGCGCACCGAAATCAAGGTAGGGACCGAAGACCCGGCCTATGTGCTGAGACATACCTACCCCAATGCCGATCAGGCCAAGGCGGCCGGCTCGGCCAAGTTGCAAGGGTTTTTCCGGGGCGAGGCCAAGGCCTCCTTTTGTTTTCCGGGAAACCCCCTGGTGGCGGCCGAGATCAAGCTGGTGGTGGCCGGCGTGCGGGACGGGGTTGACGGCGAGTGGATTGTCCGGTCCGTGACCCATGAACTTTCCAACAGCGGCTATAGCAGCCGGGTGGAGGCCGAGGCGCCCAAAGAGCCCCAGGCTTCCGAAAGCAATGGCGGGGGTGCGGACCTATGGTAGGCATGACCGGCATGAATGCCGTGACCGGGAAGCACCTGGACGGTCTGGCCCACTTAAGGCAGAGCATCAGCGATATCCTGCGCACCCCCCTGGGCACCCGGGTGATGCGCCGGGAATACGGCTCGGGGCTCTTTGAGCTGATCGACCGGCCGGTGAACCGCACCTGGCTGGTGGAGGCTTACGCTGCGGTGGTGGCCGCGCTCGACCGCTGGGAGCCCCGCTTCAAATTGAAGAAAATCAAGATTAACACGGTGTCTGCCGCTTCCGTGACCCTGGATTTGACGGGAATCTACCTGGTGGACGGCAAACAGGTGGTTCTGGAGGGCATTATCATATGAGCCGGGCGGTAATCGATCTCACCATCCTGCCGGCGCCTGATGTGGTCGAGGCCCTGGACTACGAGACGGTCCTGGCGGCCATGCTCTCTGATCTCAAGGCCCGGGATGAGTCCTTCAGCGCCATTGTGGAGTCCGATCCGGTTTATAAAATCCTGGAGGTGGCGGCTTACCGGGAGACGCTGCTCAGGCAGCGGGTCAATGATGCCGCCCGGGCCGTGATGCTCGCCTTTTCCACCGGAGGCGACCTGGATCACCTGGGCGCGCTGTTTAATGTCAGCCGCCTGATTATCGATCCGGGCGACCCGGACGCCATTCCGCCCGTTGCCCCGACAATGGAGAGCGATAAGAAGTTTCGTTACCGCTGCCAGATGGCCTTCGAAGGGCTGAGCGTGGCCGGGCCGGTGGGGGCGTATGAGTTTCATGCCCTGGGGGCTTCGGGTAAGGTCAAGGACGTCTCCATCCAGTCGCCGGCGCCCGGCAAGGTGGACGTGGTGGTGCTGTCCACGGTGGGGGACGGCGCTCCGGACGCCGAACTTTTGGCGGCGGTGGAGGCCGCGGTTAACCGGGAGGAGGTGCGGCCCCTGACCGATGAAGTAGCCATAATCGCCGCAGAGGTAGTCCATTATGAATTGTCCGCCACGCTGATCCTTTATGAGGAGCCTGACGCCGGCGTGGTGCTGGCTGCCGCCATTGCTACGGCTAATGCCTGGGTGGCCAACCAGCATGCCCTGGGGCATGATATTACCCTCTCGGGTCTCTATGCCGCGCTCCACCAGGCCGGGGTGCAAAAGGTGATTCTCGCCAGCCCCACCGACAATATCGTCATCAGCCCTTATCAGGCGGCTTGGTGCGATGCGGTCAACGTGGCGGTGGGAGGCCGGGATGAGTAGCCTGCTGCCCCCCAGCGCCTCGGCCCAGGAAAGGGCCATTGATGAGGCTATCGCCCGCCTGGGCGACGGCTCTCCGGATTATGGCCAGCTCTGGCGTCCGGAGGCCTGCCCCGCCGAGTTTCTGCCGTGGCTGGCCTGGGCCTTGTCGGTGGATTTCTGGAGATCCGACCTACCTGAAGACGTCAAGCGCAACCTGATTCAGGGGTCTTTTAACTGGCACAAAATCAAGGGCACGCCCTATGCGGTCAAGTGGCTCCTGGCGCAGCTCGGCTACCAGGATGTGGAGATCATCGAGTATATCAAGGCCCGGGAGCGGTTTGCGGCCCTCGGGGGCGTCAAGCTCGACGGCACCTGGCAGGTGGTGGCGGACGGCGACCCGGCCCCCAAGAAGCTGGTGGCCTATGAGCAGGTTATCGGTCTGGCCTATATGGAGCACTGGGCGCAGTTTGCGGTGCGCATCAATCTGCTGGAGGCCAGCCGGCCCGATTGGGTGCCGGAAATCAAGTGGGCGGTAGAGACCGCCAAGAACGCCCGGAGCTGGCCGGTGTGGGCCTATTGGATGCTCCTGGAGCTATTGGCCACGCCCACCCAGGACCTCTCTTTCTACATGCGCAAGGAGGTTTCTCAGCCCTATCCCTGGTGCTCCCCGAAACTGGACGGCACCTGGAAGGTCGGTTTTGACGCCCAGCCCTATAAGCTGGACGGCTCCTTGCTGGTGGACGGCTCCTGGCAGTTGGGCGGCATGCTGCACCCGGCCATGCCGTATGAGCATCTCCGGCAGTGTAATATCTTCGAAACTCTCTTTATGAAAAAAGAGATTGAGCGGCCGGAGCGCTATCTGGCGGCCCGGCTGGGCGAGTCCCGCCTGCGTCTGGGCAGACACTGGCAGGTGGGGATGAACCGCATCCTGGCATTGCCTGAGGCGGCCCTCTCCAAGGATATTGAGGCCAGTGCAGCCCCGGACCTGGGCCTCACCGAGCGGTTTGGCTTCCCGCTGGCTTATCCGGCCTCCCCGCGTCAGCTCAGTTCGCGTCCCAAACTGGCGCGGTGGCGCCGGCTGGACGGCTCCTGGGGGATCGGGCGGGCGGCAATGCCCCTGCCCCTGAACGGCGCCTGGAAAGTGAGAAGTCCGGGGATGTGGGCGGAAGCCCGGAGTGCGGTAAAAAAGGCCTGGTCTGGCGGGATCTTCGGCAAGCTGGGGCGGGCCGAAGTAAGAGTCGGCGAGAGATGGTCTCGCAAGCTGGACGGTCAATGGCAGGTGGGAGCGGCCCATGATGTCGACGGGACCTGGCGCCTGGATGGCAGTTGCCGGCTGTCAGCGCCGCGTCTGGGACCCTTTTACCGGCAATTAAATGGAACCTGGGGGCTCCGGGCCACTAAATTCCTGGACGGCGCCTGGAAGGTGGGTGCTCCGGGGCCGGCCTGCACGATGGATATTGTAATTCGGAGAGCCGCATAATCAAGCGGATCAAGGAGGGGATTCATGGCAGAGGCGACTACTACCTATAACTTCAGGCAGAGGCTGGCGAAGCATTTCTATGACGGCTCCTCGCTGCCCCAGATCGCCATGATGGCCTTTGGCGATGGCGGCCACAATGCGGACGGCACCGCCAAGCCGCCCGATGCGGCGCGCACCTCGCTCAATCATGAGCTGCTGCGCAAGCCCCTGGCTGCCAAGGTTCAGGAGGACGGTTACTCTGTGACCGGCACCGGCCGTCTCGAAAAGAGCGAGCTGCTGGGGGCGCATATTTCGGAGGCGGCCCTCCTGGATGAGGTGGGGAACATGCTCGGGTTCCGCAACTTTGCGCCCAAGATCAAGGAATCCGACGAAACCTACGAAATCTCTGTCAAACTCAAATTCTAAACAAGGGGGCAACCATGCCATTACCACATCCCAATATTACGCCCATTCCGGACAACGAGCCAGATGCCGTCCCGAGCCTGTGGAACGTCCGGTATTCGGAGATCGATGAGAATTTCCAAAACCATGAGGGCCGGGTGGCGGCGGCCGAGGGCGAGATTGCCGCGGCCCGGGGCGGCGAGGCCAACCTTGATACCCGCCTCTCCGGGATGGAATCCAACCTGGAGGGCCTCGACCCGGATATGCAGAACATGGTGGTCAGCTCCCTCATGGGGGTGATCGGCGACCAGGGCGTCCTCGCCAAGGAACTGGCCCGGGTGGAAGCCGAGCGCATCGCCGAAACGGACCGGATCGAAGCCGACTACGGCAACGATTATCAGGGGGCGCTCCAGTATTTTACCCTCAAGCTCCTGGATGACCTGGCCCTGGCCCACAAGGAGATGAAGAAAACCCTGGGCATGCGCTTCCAGGAGGGGCTGATCACCCTGAAAAACCGCGGGGTGATCTCCGGCTGCACCGTCTCCAAATCGACCACCGCGGCCAGAAACGTCACCTTGGCCTTAGGGAAGTTCTTCCTCAAAGGACGGCCCTATAGCGTGCAGGAGCTGGTGAATTGCGCCTCGATTCCCAATAACAACTCGGGGTCCGCCGCGACCTGTTATGTGTTTCTCTGGATCGACGCCAACGGCGTCATTCAGTGCGATTCCACCGACCTGGGCCAGGCCGTGCCGGACAACGGCATCATTCTCTACGAAGTGACCGTGCCGGCCAACAACAACGACATTAACGACCCGAACCTGGCTAATGTCACCTTGACCGATCGGCGGCGGCTGGAGGCCAATTGGCCCACCGTGCTGGACGCGCCCAGCTATGCTCTGGTGGCCCTTAATGCCCCCATCGTGGGAGCGGACTACATCGTTCAGCTCGACCTGGTCAGCTTTACCGGCCCGGCTTCCGGCCTGGACGGGTTTTTGGTGCAGAACCGGCTCGATAACGGCTTCAAGGTGTATTTCTCGGGCATGGCTGACGACCTGGTGGTGCGTTACCTGGTAAGCCGGCCCGGCGCTTGATCCAACCATAAAGGAGGTTTGACATGAGATTGGAAATGATGGGGAGCGGACCCTGTGCGGACTTTGCTATTTCCGGCGCGACCGTTTCGGTCGGAGAGGCGAGCGTGGATTGTGCCGCCATGCAGAGCGACCATGAGGTAGTGGCGGATATTTGCTCCGACGGCCAGGGGGACTTTGTGGCCGGGGCCGCCGAAGGCAGGGCCTATGTCCTGTCCTGCATCATCCCCCCGCAGCGCTTCGAGATGGTGCAGGACGGGGAAGATGAGAACGGCCCGATCATGAAGCCGGTGCCCATTCCCCTGAACCCCAGTGAGGTCGTGGTCAAGGTATGGCCCTATGTCGGGTAGGGGCGAACTTTAAGACCGATTTTTAGCCAAACTTCAGGAGGAAGAAAAATGCCGACCATTTTTGTGAAAGACAATCTGCGGGCTGCCATTGAGGCCGCCACGGGCGGGAAGGTTACGGTGCTCTATGACGACAAGGGCTACCCCTCTTACATGATCGTGATCCCCAAGTTCATGTGCGAGGATATCGACGCCTCCCTGGGTACCGGGGTGTTTCCGGCCTTCATCGTCAACGAGGTCGAAAAGAGCCAGATCTTTGTCGGGCAATATCAGGCCATCGTCAAGGACTCCCGGGCTGTTTGCCTCCCCGGCGTCGATCCGGCCACCTCGCTGACCTTCGACAATGCCCTGCTCTATTGCAAGAACAAGGGCCAGGGCTGGCATTTGATGACCAACGCCGAATGGGCCGCCCTGGCCTTTTGGTGCTGGAAGAATGGCTTCCAGCCCCGGGGCAACACGAATTACGGCCGTTCCCATGCCGCCACCTATGAAACCGGGCGCCGGGTGGACGGCGCCGCTCCCGGCGTGACCGCCGGCACTCCCCGGACTTATGCCGGGTCGGGGCCGGCGAGCTGGCGGCACGATAACACCTGGGCCGGCATTGCCGACCTGGTGGGCAACATCTGGGAATGGGTCGGCGGCCTGCGCCTGAATGTCGGCGAAATCCAGGTCCTGCCCAACAATGATGCGGCCGACAACACCAAGGATCAGGGGGCCGCCTCCGCTCTCTGGAAGGCCATTCTCGCCGACGGCAGCCTGGTGGCCCCTGGCACGGCCGGAACCTGCAAGTACGATTCCGTCAATGCCGGCACCACGGGGCAAGTCGGGGCGCCGCAGCTCGATGACGTGATCGACAACTCCAATGCTCCGGCCTCCGGGGATGATGGCTATACCTCTGTGGCCTTTCAATCCCTGGCTGCCGACGCCGGCATCACGCCCCCGGCGTTGCTGAAACGGCTGCTGCTCTTCCCGCATGCTGCTACCGGCCTGAACGGAGATATCTGGGTCCGGAACTACGGTGAGCGCATGCCTCTCCGTGGCGGGAACTGGCTCGACGGCGCCGGCGCCGGGCTGTTCCACTTGTACCTGGGCCGCGAGCGGTCGGGCACGGGCCCGGGCCTCGGGTTCCGCCCCGCTTTTATTTCCTGAGAATCTGAAATCTGATCTCTTGATTATCTGAATGGCGTAGCGCATCGGAGACAGGGGGATTAAAGAATGTCCGGTCAATTAAAAATCGCCCAGAAATGGGAAGACATGGCCGGATATGCCTACGGTGCGCTGCGCCAATTCCCGAAGAGCGAGAGGTCACCCTCGGGGCCGAGCTTCGGGATTGCCTTTCTCGGGCTGTCCCTGAACCCTAAAACCCGCATTTTCCCCGCTCATCAAGGCATTGACTTTGCTGGCTATCGAACCTGGCCAACCCATAGGCTGCCCAGGAAGCGCAACGTCTTAAAAGCCCGGAGGCGGTTCCGTTTATTGATGGAGTCTTATGGCCGGGGCGAGATAACCCTTGACGATGTCCGCCCCTCGGTGGCCAGTTTCCTGGGCTATATGAAGCACTGCTCAAGCTATCGAACGGTCCAGGAGATTCTTAATGATCTTGTCTTGAAGCGCAATATTGGCGAGGTGAACTGAGAAGAAAGCGAGCCAATTTCAACCCCCGGACAACTTAATTACCCTACCGATGAGCTTCATCAAGCCCCCAGAAGCTGTCGGTGAATTTTGCCCTTTTTCCGTTTTCGGCCCCTTCATCTCATTCTGCGTGCTAAAATATCTCAAACTGTCTGCGCGCTTACACTGAGACCTCGTCGTTGTGCCTGCAATCTCCCCTTCACAAACCGGAAGACCGTCCGGTCAGTTCCACCTTGCTTGAGTTTTTTCAGAAGCAGGTCGTCTTGTAACCATTGCCCCAATTCTGCTTGTCCTTCCCGGGTATCGAGATGATGGATTTTTTCATCCAACCCGGCAAAGGGATGGCACTTGACCATGTGTTTCAGAAAAAAACTCTCCAAGATGTGGTGGGGTATGAGCCGCAGCGGCTCCGCCTGCTCTTCCGCTTTTGTTTGGCTCCTGGCCTCAGAGGAGAGATCTTCGATGAGATTGCAGAAGTCAATGTGGCAGGGGCCATAATTGAAGAGATAAAAGCTGGAAATCAGACTTTCCCGCTTCCACATTCTTTTTAGCTCAGTCATTACTTTTGCACGCTCCGGGCTAAGAAGAAGCGGACGCTGGAAACAAAGGTAATCTTTAAAACACTCTTTCCTGGCATTCTCCTCGAAAGTACCCTCATTAACCAGATATTCGGGGAAAAGGATGCAGGGCAAAGGCCGGATAGCATAGATACTACACAGGTCGTTTTTTAAAAAGGGGCAGGGTTTCTGCAACTTCAGAGTCACCATGCGGATCCAGTCTTCCCGCTCATTGCTGAGCAACCCCAAGGAATAGCGGTCCTGGTAAATGGCGGATAATGGCTGGTCCTGGTGCCGGGCTGCGGCCAGGACATCGAAGATGGTCACCGGCACCTGCAAGTCTTGATTCTTGCATCCGGGCCGCCTGCAGGCTGGGTCACATTGAAACTCTGAGGCAGTTGCCGCCAGGTCCGCCCGCTGGCGCAGATAGGCAGCAAACCAGGGGCCGGCATCTGCAATTGGAGGAGGGTTGGTTTTCTGGCGCCACCAACGGGGCAACCTGAACATGAGTAACCTCTGGGACTATTATTGTCTGGGGTGGTTTATCGACTCAACCGTTCTATTCCTTTTTGATCACGGGGTCCAGATTTCTCTTTGAGGTAATTATCTAATGCAATATTATTTATTACTTAGCCCCATGCTCCCGGTGCGGGCATGGTAATAACTGATGATGTCCCGTTTGGAGATCATGGCCTCGATTTCATCCGGCGCCTCCTCTTTCACCACCGGCAATTCGTCCACGTTCATCAAAACCATCTTATCCAGGGCATCCTGCAGGGAATCGTTCCAGAGGACCCGCACTACCTCCCGGGTGGCGATGTCTTTGGCCATCTTCGCCTGATGCAGCTCTTCCTCAAACATAATGGGCCGGATATCGTTGATGGAGAGGATGCCGGTCATCCGGCCGCCTGGGGTCACCACCGGAAAATGGAGGTCACTGGAGGTGGTGACCACCTGAATTACCTGCTCCAGGGGCATGTTCTCGGGAATCTCGGTCACCTGCCGGGGTTGAACCACCTCGGAGACGCGCATCCCCTCCAGCAAACCCCGGGCGAACTCGGTCATATGGGCCGGAGAGGTCAGCCTGGTTGCCACCTGTTTTTCATAGAGGGTGTGGCGACGCAATAATACGAAGGAGACGGCGCATACCAGCATCAAGGGCACCAGCAAGGTATAACTGGCGCACATCTCGCAGGCCATCAAGATGGAGGACACCGGCACCCGGGCGACCCCGGCGAAGAAGGCGCCGATGCCCACCACCACAAAGGCGCTGGGATGGATCACCCAGCCTGGCGCCAACTGGTGGCCTAGAAAGCCGAACGCCCCGCCCAGCATGGCCCCCATAAACACCGAAGGCCCGAAAACCCCGCCGCTGCCCCCGGAGCTGATGGTGCAGGAGGTGGCTGCAATCTTCATGAAAGCCAAGAGCAGCATGACCCCCCAAAAGATCTTGCCTTCCATGGCCGCCTGGATCCAGCCATAGCCGCCGTCCATCACCTGGGGGGTAAATAAGGCGATCGTGCCAATCATCAGCCCTCCCAACGCAGGTTTCAAGGCCTTGGTAAATTTTAGCCGCCGGAAGAAGCGGTCCCGGGCCAGGTCATAAAATACCTTGATGTAAACATAACCCACCGCGGCGCAGACCACTCCGAAAATGGCGTAAGGTATGAGCTCCCGGGTGGCGAAATCCACCGGTCCCGGGAAGAACAGGGCGGTGCGCCCGAAGAAGCGGTCGAAGATCGCATTGGCCACAATGGCGGAGATGATGCAAGGGATGATGGCCTCGAATTCGAACTCCTCCTCCCGGTAGAGCACCTCCGGGGCAAAGAGGGCGGCCCCCAGGGGCGCATGGAAGATGGCCCCGATGCCGCCGGCCGCGCCGGCCAGCATCAGGATGCGCCGTTCCCTGGGGTGGAGCTTTAACATCGTGGCCAGAGCCGAGCCAAAGCCCGCACCGATCTGGGCGATGGGCCCCTCTTTCCCGGCGGAGCCGCCGCTGCCGATGGTGATGGCCGAAGCCAGGATCTTCACTGCTGGGACCCGCTTGCGGATCAATCCCCCTTTGCGGTGAAACGCCTCGATCATGGCGTCGGTGCCGTGCCCTTCGGCTTCCGGGGCGACGAAATAGACGATCAACCCCGAGACCAGTCCGCCCAGGGCCGGGATAATGAGAAAGAGCCAGGAGCGGGTGATACCCAGGAACGGCACGGCCGCCGCGTCTTTCAGGGGTTCCGCATAACCCGTGGTCAGATGCAGAAAATGATAAAAGAAGTATCTCAGCAGGGTTTCAAACAGGATGGCCCCGAATCCGGAGACCACGCCCACCAGCAAACTCGTCAGCAGCCAGCGACAGTGGCCTGACCAGCCGCAACTCTCAGAATTTGTAAAAGACAGGTGCGGCCGGGATAACATTTCGCTCATTAGTGCACCTCTTGGAAATGAATTCAGATTCCTGGAGCAGAGATTCCGCCCAACTTATAATCTTGGGAAGAGATTTGCAAATTTTCGCCCCACCGGAGGTGGATTCAGGGGCTGACCAGCCGCACTTTGACCTTGACGCCGCCCACGCTATCGCTGATCTGCTCGACCTTGGCGATCATCTTCTTGTCACTGTCCCAGGCCGTGCCGATACTGACCACCAGTTCCCCGTTCTCCACCCCGACCTTGGCGGAAGGTATTTCATCTATCAAGGCCGCCTGCACCTGGGCGGCCAGGAACAGATTCTCCATGGCCTTCTGGGACTCGGGCGTAGTCTGAAAGCAGGGCCGCGCCAGGGCGCATTGAATGATTTCCACCGCTTCATCAGTGGTGATAGGGGTGATGTGAATTACCAGGTCATAAAGGGCGGAGTTGCGGGTGTCGAGGCCATAGAGCTGCTGACTCCAACGATAGCGTTCCTCATCATCCTTTAATATGGTGGCCCGGGCCTGTTCGGCTGAGGAAATTCCTTCCCGCTTCATTTCTTCCGCCACCCGGTCTTCCAGGTCGGCCAGAATCCTGACCTTGAGTACGTGGGAGATGCCGGGCACGAAGAAATGGCCCGCCAGGCCGTGATAGACCACGTTATCCTTGACGAAGTGGTGCAGCAGGGCTTCCCTGATGTAGGCGATATAGCGCTCCTTGCCATAGGTAAGGCGATTCAGAAAAGAAGGCGCATCGTGAATAGCGTGCCGCAACTTGAGTTCGGGCACATTGAAATGCTCCGAGGCCTTCAGGATTACTTCCCGGGAGATGCATTTATAACCCAGTTTTTGGGCCAGTTTTTCCGCCACTTCCTTGCCGTGGCTGTAAGATCCTCTGGAAATGGTGACTATGGACATGGAGTCCTCCTTTTAACTGTGACGCAATGCTGACTTGGCTGCCACTCTCAAAAAACATCAATGAACATCTTAACGCCCGCCAAGGCAATGGCCACGGCCAGGGCGCGAATAGTCCAGGAGCCTTTAACCTGTTTGGAAAGGTAGCCCCCGACCTGGGACCCGATCAAGGCCCCGATGCCCATCGCGGCGATGCGGTGAGCACCATGATGGAAGGCGCCATGGAAGATATTAACCATGGAGGCAGTAAAAGTTATGATGCTCACAATAAAGATTGAGGTGGCCGTGGCGATAAATACCGGGAAATGGACCACATAAGACAAGGTCGGCACTATCAAGGCGCCGCCGCCGATTCCCAGAAAGCTGACCACGAATCCCAGGAAGAAAAAGGTCGTTAATCCCAAAATGAGATTATAATGGTATTCGAAGGTTATGCCATTAACACTCTTCGAGATCTGCGTGAGGCCGCGGCTGGCGGTGAGATGCTGTTCCCCGGAGGCCGCGGTGTCGGTTTTGGGCCGGAAAAACATAAAGATCGCCAGGGCGATCAGGAAGATGCTGAAGATACCTTCAAAGCTCTTGCGGGCGACGAGGGTGGTGGCTATTACTCCTAAAATCGCGCCTGGAATTGTCGCCGCCGCGAACCATAGGCCCGATTTATAATCAACCCGCTTCTGGCGGACATAGGCCGTCAGGCCGGAGAAGGAGGTGAAAAAATTAACGGCCAGGGCAATAGCGGTGAGGGTGCTATGATGCTCGGCGGGAAAAAGAAAAAGCAACAGTGGTACATAGAGAAAGCCGCCGGCGGCGCCGACCATGGTGCCGTAAGAGGCAACGATGAATCCCAGGAAAAGCAAACCGAAGTAGGCTAAGGCAGTTTCATGAGGTCCCATGCCTAGCTGCTCCTTTCTCAGAAGATAATTGCCAAACGGGCCGTGGTTGAATCCTAAGCTCGCGGATAAAATAGCTTATTGCTTGTATAAGTTAAGAATGCCTCAACTAGCAGGACAGACTATTCCTGAAAGAGTTCACAATAATTTCTCTGGCATTGCCAAACCCGACCTAAATACGTCGACCCTCTGTAAAGGCGGGCACCCTAGGTTCACCCCTGCGAGAGATGGCAACTCGATATCAGACCGCGTTGTGTGAGGAAATGTATTTTGATTTAGTTGCTATATCCAGGTGGACGAGCAAAGGAGGGAAGAGATCAGGCAGGCAAGCCGCCACAGCCAAGCCCGGGGTGATGATCATCCCTTTGGGAAGTCGAACTGGCTCCATTCGAGCCAGGTAGATTCCGGCGGGTCAGCTCCAAGAGGAAGATGATGTAGTTGCTGGACGGCGTGCATTGCTGATCGCCGTCATCCAGGTCGGAGAGGGCATCATCATCCGCAAGGCAAAGGGAATACTGGCCACTGCTGTGATTGGCGGCCCTCTGCTGCAGATGGTGATGGAAATGCAGGGCCCGGCCCCCCAGACTACCGAGGGAGAAAACCACCAAAGTCAAAAGCAGGGCCAAGCGTTTCATCTATAGTTTATTGCTACCATATTCCAACAGAAAAGACAACGCAGTCTATGCGGGTCTCACACCCGAGCAAAGATTCTAATTAACCCCCCAGGCAGGCTGACTTTCTATATCTCTGGAAAATGATGGCCCCACTTAAGGGGTTTGAATTAATTTTAGTTGTCGCAATTTTTTTTCCAATTCATATATGGTGAAGAACCCGGTTTGCCAAAACTTCCTTACCGGAAGAGTTTAGAAAGATTTGGGTAGGCACGAATACTACCCGACATTTCATGAAAGCAACAACATCATCATCATTGGGGACTTCTCTTCGGGGTTTTAAAGACGGTGACGATATACTCGTAGAGGTCGCGCATCTGCGCGTCGGAGATCTTGTCCGGGGCAAACGCGGGCATTTGCCCCCGGGAGCCATCCGGACGCAACGGTTTTCTTACGAAGGCCAGGAAAGTGTCCGGGTCGGCCAACTGCGGGCCTCCGGACAGGGGCAGCTTGGGATCGAAGATATTGCCTCCGTGGGGATGGCAGCCGCTGCAATTGACCCGGAAGATCTCGGCGCCCACACTGTGTTCTGTGGAAAGGACTTCAGGGCACCTTTCGCCCAGGGCCAGCTGCCCCCCCAGGTAGCCCAGGACTACTACCGTCAAAAAGCAGAGGATGTAAAGGGGCAGCAGGACCCCATATCTCGCGGCCTCCTTGCGGCTGAGGATGAGGCTGAGAACCAGGAGGACCAAAAGGGTGCCGCTCAGGGCGAGCTTTATCTTAAAAATCGTCAGCCAGGCGCCGGCATAGAAGTATTGCCAATCCATATAGCCCGCCAGTGCGGTGGGAAATAAGAAGATCAATGCCAGAATGAGGCAATGGCGAGCCGTCACCGCCAGCCGTGGCTGCCGGAAAAGCCAGGCCATGCCGGTAAACGCCAGCGCCGCCACTACTAAACCTATGGGCATGTGGGTCAGGGGCGGATGGATCGCATGGGCATAACCAAGTTTTTCTAAGAAATGGTAGAAGGCGTCAATCATGAGGACCTCGGGTTGGTGGTGAAGCAGGGATAGAGCCCCGGGCGAGGGGGCGCGGCCCCAGCCTGCAGCACATATCTAACCCTTACCGGCTGATTACTCTTTATCCTGCCCCGGCTAAAGCATTTGCCATACCAGAATATAGAGGGTGTTATTGTTGGAAGCGTCCCGGCGGTTGGGAAAATCCGTGACGTCTCCGTCATAGCTGCGCCGCGCGCCATTAAATCGATTATAAAGGGTGTACTGGATAGTAACCTTGGTATTCTGCCACCAGGGGACATAATCGAATTCGAGGATGAAGCCGTCGCTGTTGGGTTTGCCCGTCCTGCTGCCGTCCCCTGGATCGGGCGCATAGAGCCCGGAGTCCCTGCTGCCCCAGGTGCTGAAATAACCCACGGTGCCGCCGAGGGTGCCCCATTTGGCGGTGCGGTAATAGTAATTGAGATTAATCCTATAAGTGTCCAGCCAGTTGTGATTATTGTCGGAGCCCCCCTGGGCGAAAGTGGCGTCCCAGCGCTGATCCTCATGAATATAGGTGGTCTGGGCGGTAAAGATATGTTTTCTGCCGAGGTATTGATATTGGGCGTCAAACCCAGTGTCCGCGAAGCGGTCGGCCACTCCCCGGGTATTAAAGAGATTGGGGATGGGGTTGCCGTTGGCATCCACGGCATTCTTCTCCGGAAAGATGCGGGCCACCATGCCGTAATGGCCCACGGCCAGGGAATGCTGCCCCCATTGATGTTGCAGGAAGACCCGCCAGTAAGGAGCTACTCCGTCTACGATGGTATCCGTCACCGTACCCGCGCCCAAAAATTGGGTAAAGCCGCTGCGGGCGGTGCGGTAAAAGGTGGCCTCACCATAGATCAGGTTATTCCAATAAAAATAACCCCCGAAACCGCCCACCTGCTGGCCCAGCGCCCCATCGATCACCGCGCCGGCAGCCGGCGTCAAGGCGATAACGCCGCTGGCTGCGGGGAAACGGAAAGCCGGGGTGGTGTTCAACACGTCTTGCACCGTGGGGTTGTTATTGGCGGTGATGCCCAAGACCAGGTCTTTGCCGAACAACTCGGGCGTGGCCGTAACCCGCACGTCGGTGTTGTCCAAAAAGAATTTTTCGGCCACGCCATCGAAGGTGCCCTGAATAAATCCCCCCACATGGGGAACGATGCGGCCGCCATAGAATAGGCTGATCGCCTGGGGGAAGTTGACGTTATCATTGCCTTTGGAAGAGCCCTGGGGGTCCAGTCCCTGGATGACATTGGGCGGCAGCGATTTGTTGTTGTGGGTAAAAGAGGCCTGGAACATGCCGGCCACGGGCGGGGGCCATTCATAGGGCTTTTTGCTGTGCTTGCTCATGGTATAGCCGGTGAGTTTGAAGTTCCGGCCGAAGGGGGTCAGCTCCGGAAAGACGGTATGGCAGACAGTACACGACATCCCCGTTTGCCGCCCAAAACTGGGCACCGCCTGGGCTTCCGGAACCAACAAAATTATTGAGATACCCCCCAGCACCAGCCAAAGAATACCTTTGGGCAGCTTGTTTCTCAGCATCTGTCCTCCCCCAAAAATTAATTTAGGCGGGGGATAGGTTCGTGCCCCCTTGTGCCGATCCAGGGACGCGCCGCGGTTAGGGTTTAAATGTCTTTTCCATATAGCCGATGATCGCCTGTATCTCGCTATTCGAGGCCTCCACCGGTACCATAGCCCCTTTGCCGTTTTTCACCGTATTTATGATTTTGTTCTTCACATCCCCCTGCCAGAACTGTGGCGCGGTGAAATCCGCGGGTCCCGGATTAAAGGCCGCGGCCCCGGGCCCGTTGCCTTTGCCGTCATTGCCGTGGCACAAGGCGCATTTATCATTAAACAAATCCTGGCCCGAGTCAGCCCCGGCCAGGCCGGCCCAGGTCAACATGGCTGCGCCCCCGATGATGATCAGCAGACCTATTCGCAGAAAGTTTTTCATGGTTGGGCTCCTTTGTCGCTTGGCGCATCTTTGGGGGCGTTTGTGACTTGCTCCCCAAACCTCCCTGGTTTAGTGCAGTAAGCGTAATGTATAAAAAATCATAGGTATTCTCCGGACAGAAGTCCACCCCCATGGTCCAGGTTTTCATCCCTTTAGGAATCCAGGGTTTGGGCTTGCTGGAGCTGATCCATGGCAAAGCCCTTGACATCTCCTTTCATAAGGGGCGCAAAGAGCTTCATCATCAATTCGATCCATTTCGGCCCCCCCACCAAGGCCATTTTCTCGAAGTCGTCTTTATGGGGCAGAAAGAATTTGGCATAATCCCACAAGGCCCCGGCCTCCATCCCCGCAAAACCCTCATCTAGGTAGCAGAGCAGCCGGATTTTGCCGTGCTGTTTTATCAAAGCTTCCAGGCTGGGGATCAAGACCTCTTGGTAATCCCGATCCGTAAGTCTCCCGGTCGGAATTGGAGTGGCTGGTAGGCCGAGAGCTGCCCCGGACGCCCGGAGGGAAGAAATGAGTCCTGCACCCCGCGGTTTTCTCTACAGGGGCCTGGGGCTGGGTGTGGTCCTGTGCCTGCTGGTGTAT
>JAEHJW020008146.1_pt1 | contig 36957 bp, 62 predicted proteins | sample 9271431 | NCBI WGS metagenome assembly JAEHJW02 | reverse complement strand
TCCCGTCCGTCGTTAGACGACAGGAGGCCGGGGACGTTCTCCAGGACGAGCCAGCGGGGAGCGAGCTCATCAACCAGGCGAACAATCTCCCAGAACAGGCCACTCCGTTCACCAGCCAGACCCGCTCGCCGCCCCGCGACAGATAGGTCTTGACACGGGAACCCCCCCGTGATGATGCCTCGCTCGGGAACAAACCCTGCGTCGCGTAGTTGCTCACCCGTCACCTTTCTCACATCCTCGAAATGCGTTGCCTCGGGGAAGTGACGCGCCAACACCTTGCGTGCGTGCTTGTCGATCTCCACCGTCGCCACTACCTGAATACCGTTGCGCTGCATGGCGAGATCGAACCCGCCGACGCCCGCGAACAGTGAGACGGCGGTCAGCACTTCGCCCGCTCATTCCACAACGTCTGTGTTTCTTCGGCTACGGCCCGAGGGTCAGGGAAGGTGCCGACCATAAACTCTCTGCACCACAATCTCCCGGTCTCAAATGCCACCCACGGGACACCACGCCAGCACCTATACACGTCGTCCCGCTTCCACTCAATCACGGGCTTGGCGGCTTCCACGTCAGCAATGCCGAAGGCGCAACCGAGGCTGTCGAGGATGCGCCATCCGCGCCCGGTGAGCCCGCAGACCGCTATTTCGATTTCACGGCCCGTCGCCTTCACCCGTACCTTGTCACCGGGTAGGAATGGAACGTCAATCTGTGGCATCGGCGTCTCCCTTCACTATGTTCAGCATTGGACCGTCGTCCGCGATTCGGCGTCGTGCCATTTCCGCGTAGACCGGGTTGAGTTCGACGCCCACGAAGTTCCGCTGGTGACGTAGCGCCACGACACCGACCGTCCCGCTCCCGACGAACGGGTCGAGCACCGTGTCGCCTTCACGCGAACCGGCCAAGACGCACGGCTCGACCAGCGCCTCGGGCATGACAGCGAAGTGTGCGCCCCTGAATGGCTTGGTGGGGATTGTCCACACGTCGCGCTTGTTGCGGGTGAACCCCACCCAGGGAACGTTCCCATCTACGCCATCGTTTGGCGCACCCCCCGACAACGCAGACTTGCGTTCTTTGTTTCCCGAACGCGCGGGCCCAGGCTGCGCACGTCCGATCTGATGTCCGCCGGTCTTGCCGGTATCGAACCGCGAGCCGTGCCAACTGTCGCGGTTGCCCGTGTGATCGGACTGGCCCGGAATACCCGTCCGAGCGGTCCCGGTCTGGTCGTGGACGCTGAGAGCGACGCTCGGTTCTTTAATCGCCTCGTGGTCGTAGTAGTACCTCGCGCTCTTGCTCAGCAGGAACAGGTACTCGTGGCTCTTGGTGCAGCGGTCGGTCACGCTTTCGGGCATTGGATTCGGTTTGGCCCAGATGATGTCCTGACGCAAATACCAGCCGTCGGCTTGGAGCGCGAAGGCCACGCGCCAGGGGATGCCGATGAGGTCTTTGGGCTTCAGCCCGTAGGTCGCGCCTTTGTTTGCGTATTCGGGTTGCCACCCGTCGCTGCGCTTCTCAGCCGACTGACCGCCTTTCCCTGACCCCGAATAACTGTCGCCCAGATTCAGCCACAGCGTCCCGTCGTCAGCCAAGACGCGCCAGACCTCGCGGAACAGCGCGACCATTCCCTTGACGTACTCATCGGGCGTGGCTTCAAGTCCCATCTGGTCGCCGTGTCCGTAGTCGCGGAGTCCGAAATAGGGAGGTGACGTGATGCAGGTTTGCACCGAGCCGTCAGCGAGTTCTGCGAGACGGACGCGAGCATCACCGACGAGGATTCGCGCCTCACTCATCTTCTTCCCCCTTCAACTCCGCTGGCGTTATAAGACCGTTCTCGAACTTCCAGCCGGTGGGGAGATATGCGGGCTCACCGATCGTGTCGTACAGGTCGGCACCGGACAGGTTGGCACCGGACAGGTTGGCACGGGACAGGTCGGCACCGGACAGGTTGGCAACGGACAGGTCGGCACGGGACAGGTTGGCACCGGGCAGGTTGGCACCGGACAGGTTGGCACCGAACAGGTTGGCACCGGACAGGTCGGCACCGTACAGGTTGGCACCGGACAGGTTGGCACCGGACAGGTTGGCACGGGACAGGTCGGCACCGTACAGGTTGGCAACGCCCACCACCGTCACTCGGCTCGTGCGCAACTTGTCCTTTGACCAGACAATTTCTGCCTCGTCAGGAATCTCAACCTCGACTACGACCGGACCCCATTTGAGTGCCGCCGCGAGTGAGATGACGACATGAATACCCGGACCACAGTCGTCGTCAGAGACGACGAACGAATCGGCGTCGTAGGTCTTGCCGACCTCGTAGGTAATCTTCGTCGAGTAACTCGGGGACTTCATCTCACGGGTCAGGCCCTTGTAGAACTTGCCTGTGTAGTGGACTTGGTAGGTCATTCTTCTTCTCCCTTGCACTCGTGGCTCTCCCACCCGTCAATACCGTTTACGATTACTCCCCCGCAGTCCTCGCACTCAACGAAGTCGTTGAAGCAGTCGCAGTCGCGGGGGCATGAGACGTGCATCACTTCACCGCCGAGACTTTGACTGCGTACTTCACCAACTCGGTCGGGCAGACGTGGGCGATGGTGTCGCCGTGGGCGATCATGGTTGCGGTCTGCTCGTCAATCAGTGAGCCACAGACTTCACAGCCAACAGCGCCGATGGTGACGCAGAATGGGCACCAGTTCTCCGGCCCGTTGTCGGAGATTACTGAGGTTGTCTCAACCCCTGGCTCGTGGCAGTTGTCGCAGGTCATTGTTGTTGTCTGCATGATTACCTCCTAGTTGTTACCCTACTTTGACCGTATCACGTCGGCTAGCGATTAGTCAAGTCTTTTGGGGAAACATTCCGCGTCGGCCTGCCACTCGACGCCGAATCTCCCGTTGCGGTGGAAGTAGAAGATTGCGACCTCGCTCTGTTGATCGCCGCTGGCCTGGTTTGGCGTCGGTGGCAGACCGGGGATGAATGCCCGAGCTGCCTGCCACGTCGGGATTGTGAATTGGTACCAACCTTGACTGCTGTAGCCATCTACAAGGTGGTTTCGGCTCTCGTGGTACCGGATACACGCGAAGATGGTTTGCAGGGCGTTAGAGAGCCTTCTAGACGGGTCTGACGGGCTTGGGTACCTAACGCCGGAACCCGTGGTTCGGAATCTCGCGGGATACTTCCACCCCGACGCAGAAACCGGCGTGCTGAGTGTCACGGCGATCAGGAGCGCCGCGACGAACCTACGCACGCGCCTCGGTTGCCGACCACAACGCCGCCGAGCGACCGGAAATCGTCGTCGCGGTGCCTACCTGGTGGATCAGCCCCAATCGCTCGAGCTCGATCCTGCGGGGTCTGGCGGTGGAAGGATTCATGTTCAGCGCCATCGCTATCCCTTCGTCGGTGAGCGGCCGGGCCTTTAACGCGGTTAATACTTTCTCCCGCAACGTCGCGGTCTTGCCGACCATCGAGAGTGCCGCGTCGATGCTTGTTACCGTGGCCTGATAGGGCGGTTGTGGGTCGAAAAGCGTGTTCATGCCGTTCTCCTAGTCTCGTATTTGCGCTGGTGTCCTCTTATCGCTCGACGGCATTTGTCACATCTACAGCCTAGTTTCGAGTAGCACCAGACTTCGCCGTGCGGCAACTCGCGCCCGCTTTTCCAGTAGTTCAGGACGTACCGGGCTTGCTTCTCTTTGTCGGTAAGGGGGCTTCTGTAGATCATTCTTCCGGGTCGCCCGCGTGCAGCATCAGCCCGTAGCGATACGAGAACGCCGGGTGATCGTGGACGTATCGGTGGCAGTTCCCGCACAACGGCGTGAGATTGGCGCGGTTATTCGTGCCTCCGTTAGCGCGTAACTTGCGGTGGTGGACGTGATTCGCCCTGACTAGGCACGTTGCGAACATCTCGTCGAACGCCTCCATCTCGTCATCGGGCATGAAGTCGGAACTACCGCACAGGTGGTTGGCCTCGCGCATAACGGTGTTCCGTATCGCGGCGAACTCGGCGTCATAGTCGCTGAGTTTCTTGGTCTTGCGGGCCTTGATCTGGGACCGCTTCAGTTCGGCGCGCCTCATTCGTCAATCTCCCGAACCACGCTGATCGCAGTGGTGAGCGCGCGGTTCCACGAGTACCGACCAAGCGCTTGAATCTCGGGAACGCCGTCCTCGTCGCTGAACTTGGCGTCTTCGAGGATTCGTAGAACTTGTTCTTTGTTCATCGCTTGCCCTCCGACGTGTCCCTAACGGACGGGTGGCATGAGTTCAGTTGCGCGAGTAGGTGCCCGACATCGGCCATGTGGCTATGCAATGGATTCTCGCATCCCGTCACAGGTGCCCGGTACCGCTTCGGCGCAGGCCCCACCGCGGTCGGTTCGTCTCCTAGTAAACGGATCAACGCAATACACGTCTCCACCCCGTCAATGTGTCCCCTCTTGAACGCGTCCGAGAGCAATGTCCGCTGCGCCCATTCGCGTTGTTCCTCCAACTTCGCAATCACCTGAGTTTTGTTCATCGATCCTCCAATATGCCGATAGTGAGAACGGCGACCGTCAGGCCACCGGCCACGACGAAGAACAGAACCTCTCCAATCGTGGCTAGTGCGTGTAATGCAAACATGGAACCTCCTTGTTGGTATCGCCAGTGTATCGACTGGCTAGCGATTAGTCAATGATTTCATTGCGGTGATTGCGGCGCGAACCTGTGCGGCGTGGTCGTGCAGACTTGGCAACGGCTCCAAATCGAACGGGGTTTCGCTTTCTTTTATTTCTTTTCTATAAATAGGTGAGGATTCCCCAGATGTCCACCCTCTCGGGACAGGATGTCCACCCTCTACCCCCCCAGGGTGGACATTTTGTCCACCCTCATCCTTGAACACAAACTCGTAGACAGCGGGGGCCTGCGCCCGTGCCGATTCGACCAGTTTGAGGTAGCCGTCCTTGACCATCTGCTGCTTGGCCCGCTGCACCGTCTTGGTGGAACACCGGCACAACTTCGCCAACGTCTCGTCCTTGATCCAGAGCCGATAGTGATTGGTTTCGTTCGCCAACAGCCCTAGACGAAGATGGATGGTGTAGAAGTTCCCGACGTAAGGCGACGACCTCTCGACGTAACTCTGGCTCGGCCCGCTCATCGTTTACCCGCCAGCAAATCTTCATTTCGGTGCAACAGGACGAGCGTTTTCGTCAGCGTGAGCCCCAGATGCCGTAATTCGGCCCTAATTCGCCGTCTGTCGGCCGCTGTGGTCCCGGCGTGGTATCCGAACTCATCGTTGAGTACGGCGCTCTCAAGGCAACTGAGGGCCACTGGACAGGCTTTGCACGCTCGGATTACCTCTTGCGGTACGTCGCGCCGAGGTCTATGTTCGTAGTCGTAAAATAGGCTGGTGTCCATGCCCTTGCACGCCGCGAACCGTTCCCATTGGTAGAGCATTGCAACCTTTCAGTCGGGGTCGATCACCTCTACCACGGTGCTCCGCAAATCGACGCCGATGTGGGATGCTGACACTTCTGTCGCCGCCACATCGTCACCATCTGCTTTTCTGAAGTGTTGCTGCAAGAGTTCGCCAACCACGATGACGTTATCGCCCCGTAGAAGCGTCTCTGAGGCGTTCACCGCGAGTTCGTGGAAGGCTACGACCTCGAAGTAACTTTTGCGCTCTAATCGCGTTCTAGTGGCCTTGTCGTACCAGAAGTGAGGAACGGCGAGGTTTAACCTGATTCGGGGTATCCCGTTCTTCATCATCTGTAACTCGGGGTCGCGGGTAATCCTGCCAACTAGCCAGATTGAGTTATCCACGGCTCCCTTTCGCTGAAGGGTGCAGGCTCATCACCTGCACCCTTTTGGTTTCCGAGATTATCTTCACGTGTGACAGTGGAAAGCGAGGGTCCAATGTCCTTTTCTTTCGCTTTACCACTGGTATTCACCGTCCTCGTTCGGGACTTCGGTGTGCTGGGACTTCTTGGACTCGGTGAGAATCTTCATGGCCTGTGGGACGCCCGCCGCCAACTGACGCTCGGTGAGCTTGCCGTACTGCTGGTACTTCGCGGCCAGATCGATGAGGAACTGGTTGTCCGAAATGGCTGCAGCGTCGATAATGAACTGAATGTCCTCGTTATCGACTGGGGACGGTGCGGGACGCTGCGGTGCGGCCCTGCGCACCGGCTCCGCACCCTGCTGCGGCCGACGTTGTGCCTCTTCGCGCCGGTTCTCGGTCGCGAGCGCCCCGTCGTCGTCGGTTTCGGTGACGATATCGAGTATTGCCGACTTCGCATAGCGGCGGGCGTAGGTAATTGCCGATCCTTGCCCCTGCGCGTCTGAGGACGCGATGTGGAGCAACATCTCGCTATCGATCCACTGGCCCGAGACGTGGAGCAGTTTGGTCACCAGCGACGGTTTCCCGTCCGCCGTTATTGATGGCGACTGCGTTATCACAAGCCCGTGATTATGGAGAATCGGGTTCACCGCGACGTTAATGTCCGCGAGGTCGGCGTAGTTGTACGAATACTGGCCGCCTGACTTCGTGGGTATCTTCGCCGTTTTGGTCTTGAGAATCACCGGGAACTCCGCTTGCGCTCCGACGAGCGCCTTTGTCAGTTCGTCGATCTGTTCACTCTGCATTGGAACCACCTTTCAATTGCTTGCTGATCTGCTTGTGGATGTTGTACAACTTCAGGGATGCGTCGAACGCGACGATAGCGTCGGCCTGTGACACGTTCTCGAACGGGTCTTTGACGACGATTTCCCCGTCTTCTTTCAGGTAGATGATGCGTGCGCCGTCAACCTTCGGCAGCGGCTCACACTCGCCCATCGTCCCGTCGTCGTGATACGTGGCGAGTTCACAGGCGAGGTAGGCGGCCGACTGCAACGCGACCTCGTAGTCGTATTCGCCGCCACTCTTGTAGTCGATGAGGAATGTCCCCTGATCCTCGGGGCCGTCAAGTTCACAGATAGCGTCGAACCGACCGCCGTACTCCATCCACCGGTTAACCACAACCCGTTCCGTCATCAGGAAATTGGGGTGATAGTGCTTGTGGAATAACTCGAGCGCGTCGATGAACCCGTTGTCCTCGGGCAGTACGTCAACCGTCTCGCCCTTTGTCCACCGCTCGGCAATGTCGTGGATTCGCGTCCCACGGTCGGCCTTTGAGCGCCATTGACGCTGAAACTCGCCCCGGCAGTGATTCACCAACTCCTGACGATTGACTTCCCAGGTTTGAACGCCCTTCAACTGGTCGAACATCGTCTCGGCGGCGATCTTGCTAGCGGCCCACATGAGTTGTGGCTTGTCGATGATTCCAATGACCGTCGTGACGCCGGGGACGAACTTGCCTCCCGGTACCACGCGATACTTGTGCTTTAGTGCAGCCTCATAATCCGTCAGTACCACCTTGCGCCTCTTTCTTGGCTATTTTCAGCTCTCTGCACCACAGGTCCACCGTTGCGCGGTGAACCGGCGTGCCTGTCTTTGAGAGTTCCGCGCTGATCCAGCGGTACGAACGTCCGGTCTTGCGCCAGTAGCGCAGTTTGCGGGCGAGCGTCCCGTTCATCTCAATGTTCTTTAGTTGCATCAGGTAGCGTGACATAAACATCCTCTCGGGTTCGATGGTATCAGGTGGCTAGGCATTAGTCAAGTCAAAGGTGAGAGCCCGCACCGTTTAATCTCCGCACCAGCGCCTAAGCGAGTGACCGCTCGTTTCCAACTTTTACTGTGCAGGTGGTCGGGGACCATCAGATGCGCTATCTCATGGAGCAGTGTAGAAGTCGGTTGGCCAGTCGGCGTCAGCACGTCTGAGGGGTCTAAAACACATATCCAGCCGAACCACTCGGAGCGTGTCCGGTTGTGCGCGTGGCTGCGCGTTCCCTCCCAGATTCCCCAGGCGGTGCGCTCATCGACGCACGCGCCGACCATGACACCCCACATAACCCCGTCGAGGTCGTCTAACCCCAGTTCAGACGGTCTGTAGGGTCGGTTCGGCTTGACGCTCACTCGACTTCGCCGCAGTGTTCACACGGCAGCGATAGGTCCGGTCGGTCTTCGTGGCACGTCGGGCAGAGTTGCGGGTGAGTTGGCGGCGGTGTCCACTGTGGCGGCAGGATGCCGTCGTAGTACACGTCGAAGTCACTCATCGAGCCACACTACGTATTTGGCCGTCACCCGGCCTTTCTCTGGGTCGATGAAGTGAAGACGCTGCGATGGGACACCGGATGCGGCCATTGAGTCTCTGGCGTAGCGGTTGTCGGATTCCGTCGAGCCAGTCCAATAGATTGTGCCGATTCCGTCCGATAGGTTTTCCTCGGCTACCTTGTGGTAGTGGCCTAAGTAGATGTCTTGGAAGTCCCAGTCATACGCCCCGGCCTTCCATCGGTTACCGGCGCCCTGCCACGCGGCGGGGCTGGCGAACCCCGTGCGGCCAACCTCGTCGCCGTGCATCAACAGAGCCCGGTAGTTGCCAATCTCGACGCGCTGGATGTCCTCGGGGCAGTCTTCCCAGGTCAACCGGGTTTCCCCATCGAACCGCTGACGGGCTAACTCGTAAGTCATGCGGTCGAGGTTGTCCGACTTCGGGATGGCGTCACGCTTGGAACCCATACGCCCGTGATTGCCCCACTCGGTTATGACCGTGACGTGCTCGTAGTTGGCGAGTGCCTCGAGCACGACTTCCTCGATGAGTTTCGCGACGTTCCTGAACTGGTCGAAGATCGTGGCGTCAACCTCGAACGGTTGGGTGGGGAAGTTCCAGAGTCCCTCAACCATGTCGCCCGACATCATCAGCACGGCGTCTTTAACCGGGTGATCGGCCCGCTGGACCTCGGTGATTGATAGTGCCTTACGGACGAACCGGCTTACTCGCTCACGCATGACCTGCGAGTTGTACGAGGTCGTGAGTTTCGCGCCCTGCCAGTCGGTCATGTGCCACAGAGCGACCTCCGGGGACTTGGTGCGCGGGTCTTTCTTGGGGACGAGTATCTCTGGTCGCCCCACGACGATTGAGGCGTCATACGCCGCCTGGTAGACCGCATTTACAATCTCGGTCTTGCGGTTCCGCAACTCAATGACTTGGCTAGACAGACGCGCGTTGGCCTGTCGGAGTGCGTCGAGTTGGTCGGCGCGTTCGAAGTCTTCGAGCCCGTTCATTTTGGCAGGCTCCGGCACGAGCACTTCTGGGGCGTGGCGCGGTGCCCGGCGACTGTTTCCTTGCCGACCCTGACACCCCACTTGTCCCAGAGAACATCGACGATAGCCGAGTGTGAGATTGTCGGGGTGGCGATGGCCCGCTCAAGTAATGCCTGGTGTTCGGGGTTATCCAACTTCACCTTCGAGAGTGGACACCCGCTGGCTTTGTAGAAGATGCTCATGTCCAATTCCGGTTCGGCTTTCTTGGTCGGCATGGTTCCCTTTCGCTAGTGACTCCCCGGCACGTTGGCGGCTAGTTTCTTAGCCAGCCATGACGGTCGGACGCTGTAGAGGTCGGGTATGCATATGGCCGGAGGCCAGCCCGCATACCACAATGCCCCTGCGATCAGGCCAGAACAGACCCACGTCCCGGCCTGGCGATAGCACACGTCCTCGGGCAGATACAGCCCAAAGGCGTCAGACGTGATTGAGAGAAACCCGTAATGGTCCCCGACTTGCGCGTCGAGGAACGAAAAGAACCTAACCGGGTCGGCGGTTTCGGGCAACGCCACGAGCGTGTATTCCCCGACTGTGCTGAGCGGCTTATCGTCCGTTACCCCGTGGATCTCGGCTTGGATGACCGGGGAATCTAGTTTCCCGTCCCGTGAGGCGAATACGTGATTCCAGTAGCCCTCTTCGCCGTCCCTGCGCTCCGCGAACCGGATAGCGCGGCCAAAGATGTTGTCGGTGTGCGCGAATCCTATTACCCCCGTAGAGGCTGGATTCACGCCACGGCCCCGTTTTCTAGCGTGGCAATCTTGGCGAGCATGGCCTTTGCGTCAATGTTCGGGTTGAGCAAGTCCTCGGGGGTCACAAAGACCCAGTATTCGATACGGGAATACTCGGTCCAGTTGAGTGTGCCATCCTTGCGCGTGCCCCAGGTGATGTAGACATCTCGGTCGGGGGTGAAGCCCAGATGGGTCATGGCGTGAGCGCCGATGAACGGGGTGCCCGGCACGTAGTCCAATGCCTGCTTGGAATACAGTTGGTTCCAGATTCCCTTAGCGAGATTGACCGTGAACACCCCGCCCCCGAAGTCCACCATCGCCTGACGCATGTCGGACTGCCAGTTGGGATTGGACGGGGTGATGTTCACGGCCCCCGCTCCCAACGCGAGTTTGTGCTGCAACGCGAAGGTGGCGAAGGCCGAGGGCGACGTGCCCTGGTCTGGCTGCGCACCCGCCTCGCCCTGGGAGTGCCCGTACTCGAAGTAGATTTCTTCGGCGTAGGGTGCGTGGGGAGGACGGAATCCGGCGCGGTATAACGCTTTGTGAATGGGCGAGCGTCCGGTCATGGCTTTGCTCATGCGTAGGTGCTCGAAGGCCGCGATGTAGCAGTCACCGAAGGCGCTGTTACCCTCCATGCCCCAGTTATGGACGCCGTAGGTCAGGTCGTACGATGCGGGGAGTGTGTTTTGGGCCATGACGTTAGGAAACCGTCGTCACAGTGGTCGTGTGGGGCGACAAATCGGCAGCGGTGGACGGAGACACTGGGGACTCCGTTGCGGGCGTCACAGGCGATTCTGGGGGCGCTACAGGCAATTTCGCAGAAATGGCCGCTAATTCAGCCTGCAAACTGGCAATTGTTGCCTGCATGGATGCTTTCGCACCCGGTTCGTAGACGGGAGCGCCGATCCAGCCGAGGAACACGCCGACCCAGCGGTAGCGAGTCTCGAGAGCGTGGAGTAGGACTGTGAGAACCGTACCGGCGTAGACGACGATCTGCGCCGAGACAATCGCGGAGACGTGAAATCCGAAGTGAGCTACCACCGCCGCGACTACCGAAGTCGCCCACGGTGTCAGACTCCGAATTATCGCCTTGTAGACATTGGTTGCCATTGTGCCTCGCTTCCCTGACTATTCTATCATCGTCCCAGGTGGAAGATGGTTATAGCAGACTTGGAGATACGACTATCTCAGACTCCCAGACCACTTGGGTCTTGGTCGTGTCCAGGCCGGACGACGGCTTGCCAGCCCACTGATAGGCCCACCGTCCCGCCAGCCCGGTTGTTTGCAGGACGACGTAGAACAGTCCCGTCCCGTAGTTGACGATGGTTCCTGTCGGGTCACCCGTGGGGTTGGTCCAGGTGTAGGTGACCTCAGTCTGCCCCTGCACGGAATAGGTGAAGGTCACAACGTCCGGGGTGACAATGGTCCCGGCGTAACTGGTGAAGGGGGTCTTGGACGTGTCGAACCTGACAGCGGTGCCTTCGTAGATGGTGTAGGACATTACGCCAGTACCCCCGTACTCTGAACTCTAGCGTAGCCCGCGAGATTGGCCGTTTCCCAAGCGCCCCGAAGTGACGCAGTGATTACTTCATCCTCCACGGTCGGCGCGGAGTCGGAACCTCGGAGCGATGGCGTGACAAATGCCCCGATTACGGTGCCGTAGGTGAAAGCCCCGACGACAACGCCGGGGTTGGACGAGACGTTGTAATTCGACACTGCTACACCGCTGGCAGAAGACGAACCGCTGGCCGTTGCGGACATGGTGACGACCGCGACGACTGAACCGGTAGCGGTAGAAATGCCAGACGCCGAAATGACCTCTGTGACCGTGCCTGTTGCGCTTCCCGTGGCAGAGGAATCGCCAGATGCGGTAGCCGGGATAAATGTCGATGCCGAACCCGAACCCGTAGCGCTCGAGACGCCGGACGCGGTAGCGGGCAGGTAGACAGTGGCGTTCAGTGACCCGGTTGCGCTGGAAAGGCCGCTAGCGGTGGCTGGCAGAATCAGCGTCGCCGCAAGCGAGCCGGACGCCGAGGAATTACCCGATGCCGTAGCGTTGTAGACAACAGTCCCGGCAACAGTCCCCGACGCGTCAGACGAACCACTAGCGGTCGATGGGAGGAACGCTGAGCCGGTTACCGAACCACTGGCGTCACTCGTCCCGCTGGCCGTCGCGGGAAGAATCAGCGTAGCAGCAACAGACCCCGTGGCAGACGACGACCCGCTAGCAGTCGCGGGGACAAAGGTGGTCGCGGATACCGAACCAGCAGCGTCCGACGCTCCCGAACCCGTAGCCGGAATAAACGTGATCGCTGTCAGTGATCCAGCGGCGCTGGACGAACCCGCACTTGTAGCGGGGACGAATACCGTCGCCGTTACGGTTCCAACCGCAGACGACAGACCCGCTGCGCTCGCAGCAAGAATCGGCGTCCCGTATCCCTCCCCTAGATACGCCGACCCGAGGTAGTGCTGACCGAGCGCCACGGTCTACGCCGGATTCGTGATGACTGTCGTTCGCGACAGCGTGACCGAGGTAAGGGTGAGCACTACTCTGTACCCGCGCGGGACGAGTAGCGTCACCACATCATCCGAACCGGCGACCATAGCAACGCCGTTGCCGACCGTTATCTCGGCACCAGTGCTTGGCCCCATCGTGAGCGTGTACGAACCGGCCACCGTCGCGTTCACCTGGAATGTCACCATTGAGTTGCTAGTGGTCGAGGGGGTGAAAGCCGCTCCACTTGTTACCGTTGGCGTCGTGACGTAGTTGTTCTCTTGCTCGCCGTACTTTGGTGCCGCGTTGTAGAGCGCGAGTATCTGAGCAGCGGTGAGAGCAGTGGGGAACACGGCGGACTGACTAATTTCACCGGCATAGTAGACGCCGAGCCATGATCCCAGATTGAACCCTGTCATCGACGTGATTGGTGGAACTGTGCCGGAACCGAGAAGAACGCCGTCGATGTAGCACTCCGTCAACCCAGCACTATTACATGTAATCGCTGCCATGTGCCAGTGTCCATCGTTGTACGCCAAAGGGGTTGTGAATACTGTAGGTAAATTGATTCCCGCAGCGAAAGCGATGGTCCCGTTCGCGTTCATTGTAAAGACAAGGCCCCCCGTAGAAGCGGAGGCCCCGGCTCCCGCTGTAGCGATAAACTGGGCCGCCGCGTTACCGGCTGTTTTAAAGAACACCGTCATCGACGCCGATGCCCCCGACATCAGGAGCGACGAATCGAGGATGTCCCCCGTACTCCCATCGAACAACGCTGCCGTGTCAGAGGGTGTCCCACTGATGGCTCCGGGCTGGCCGAACGTCACTCCACCCGACACGGTTCCGTTGTAGCCGTTACCCGATGAATCCAAAGCCGTGAGAGAGCCCACGGCGTCGGCGAGTTTCCACCAGGCCGAGGGGTTGAGAGAGCGCACGAGAGCGTCGTAGGGAATGGTTGCGTCAGCGTACTCCTTTGTGGCTGCTTGGAGGGCTGAGGACGGGTCGGCGGCGAGGGTGAGAGCGCCGGTCATCGTGCCGCCCGAGAGGGGCAACAGTTGAGAGAGCAGGTTCGCGGTGACGGCGTTATCGACCGCCCAGCCGACCGCAACGCTCTGAGCTGTCGTGCCGTACTGCGCTCGGGTGAGGGTCAGGGTGTCGGTGGAGACGGCGGTGCAGCGGGCAATCTCGGCGTTGCCAATCAGGGGTTGCGTGCCGACTGCGTAGAGGACAACATCGAACGGCGCGGTCGGGAACTTGGCTCCATCACCGGCCTGGACGACAAGTGACGTGCCCGAGGTTGCGGGAGACGGGGCCGTGGCGACGGTTGAGTAGGCGAAATTGGCTAGAGCGTCCATGCGCTACTCACTCTCGTCAGATTCGACCTCCGGTGGCGTAACCGTGGCGACGACGACGCCGACCGCCTCACTCGCGTTGGGATCGGTCACGACTGCGCCCACGTTACGCCGCCAATGGCAACGTCGATGGTGGAACCGGCGCTGATCGCACCCGACAGGCCGGTAGTGGTAAGGCCACCGAGATACGTTCCCGCCGTGGCAGCGGTCCAGATCGACGCATACGGGATTCCGCTGGCCTCGGCGGGCATACCGGTGAATGACTGGGCGTTGGTGGAGGCTACCGACCCGCTGGCGGCGGTCCCGAACGTCAGGGCTTGACGAGCGTAGGAGCCACCCGTGACCTCGCCCGCACCAGTAGTGCCGGGGTCGGTGGTATTAAGCCCCAGGTAGTACGTTGTCGCGGCGACGAACATCGCGCCTAGCGCGGCGTCCTCTTGTGCTACGGGCAGACGGGCCATGATTCTCCTTTGTTATAACCAACTTTACTCGGTTGATTTCGCCATTGCCTGCATGAGTTCACGGACCATGTTCTCGGTTCGTTTCCCGGTCCCGTTGGCCTCGTTCATTCGTTGCTCCAACAGGGCTTGTCCTTGCGTGACGCGCTCCATCGCCGCCTCGATTCTGGCGACCCTGACGACAAGCCGAGGGACACCGGCTGTCAGCCCGTCTCGAGCGGGAATCCCGTCGAGGTCTTGTTCTCGCTCTAACTGCAATTTGGCCTCCGCTGCTTCCCTGCGAGATTTCTCTTTCGCCCGTGGTCGAATGACTGATGCGTAGACCGTGGCAAAGGTAGCGACCGACGTGAGAACTGGCGCTACGAAGTCCCAGAACCCGTGGATCATCCGAACTTCACCCTGATATCTGCCCGCGAGCGGTGCATTTGGTGTATCAGCCGGTTTACCTGCACTAGCACCGGTTCGCCAGGACACTCGGGGTGGCTCCAATAGCCCTCGGGGAGTTTGCCGTGGCCGATGATCCCCGGTACTGACGGATTCCCGGTGTAGGCGAGCGGGATCCCGTGGATTCTCCTGAGCCAGAGGAACAGACCGCGTAGGTTGTTGAGTTGGTTCGCGTTCAACTCGTCGCCGGTGTTGCCCTCATTCTCTACTCCGATTGACGTGGAGTTGAACTGCGCGCAGTGGAAGGCCATCTGGCTCGTGTCCACGAACTGCTGCAACTTGCCGACCCGCGGATTGCCGAAATGCGACGAGACGTAACTGTGAGGATTCTCAAACCAGGCCGCCGTGCCAGACTCGGTTCCCTGCTCAATGTGTATTACCGTGCGGACCGGTGCGATTCGGTACGCTGAGAAGTCCTCAGGCGCAGCGCCTACCCATTGAGCGTTCGGGTACCTCATGCCACCAGGCTATTAGATATACCGTGCGAGTGCGCGAGGCTAGATGACCATGACGATGTGATTCGCGCTCGGGCACAACGAGGGAAGAACCCCGCTAGTTACGCCGGTCCACGTCCCCGAGGGATACTGGTTGGCGTTGTCGGCGACTAGAGTCCAGGTTGTTCCTGTATAGACGAACGATGCGGCTGCAATAGCACAGAGCCACGAGCCGCACGTCCAAGTCGCGCTGAGACACGTTACGTCCCCAACCCAGTACCAGGAGCAGGGCAAGCCCCCGCCGACGCTATCCGTATCGTAGGGGGTGACGACGACGGATGGGTCTGAGATGACCATGTTCCCATATCCCCAGACGCTCCCAGTATCGAGCCACGCAGTATCCGCACCGGACGCTATGAACTCCTGCACCGCGAATCCAGCCCACGCCGGTCCGAACCCGGCGCCATTATAGGCGCCCAGTGAATTGACGGTGATGGTCTGTGGTCCCGTTGCGGTGGTAATTCCGTACCAGGTCGCCGCGCCGAACGGTCCCGAGGACTGTGAACCCTGGGACCACGTGATGCCTGCGCCCGTAACCGACGTGACTGATCCCGAGCAGTACGAAGCGAACACCACGAGGAGGCTGCCCACTGATGAGACAGTGACGGATACTGAGACTGCGACTGGACTCACCGAGTCTGTGAATGTGGAAGCGTAGCCGCCCAGCGAATAACTCATCGCGCCCCCTTACCCTCCCGTGGCGAAGATGAACGTCAGCGACAGACCGTCCGCGCCGGATACAGCCGTGCAGACCGGCGCGAACTCGTCACCGTCTACCACCATCACCGCTACGGTCGGCGTGACGTAGGAGGCAGTGGTGGTCACGGAGACTGCGCTAAGACCGGGAACCGCTGTGCCATTCTGGTTGATCGAGAACGTCGCCGTTCCAGCTCGAAGCACGCAGCGGATGGCGATAAGTGACACGCTATTACCTGGCGCCACGGACTTGAAGAATGGCGGCAGGAAGTTCGTCGCGCCAGACGGCAGCCCGAGCGTCCCCGACAGCGAGTAGGTCCGGTCCTCATACGGCAGCACCGACCAGCGAGAATCGTTCTGCCCGCTGCCCTTCGCCGCGAGGAATAGACCCGGCTGGTTGGAGTTCGGGACCAGCGGCATCATGTCCTCACTGGGTAGGGGTCGAGGGTAAACGTCGCGTGCCAGGAATCCGGCGTGAAGGAATACTGACGGGACTCGATAATCATGGTCGAATTGATAATCCCTGAACCGGCGGCGTTCGGCGGGGTGCGCTTAAAGGTCATAACGTCCCCGAGTTTGGCCCCGACGACGGCCGTCAATGCTGCGCCGTTGTCCATCGTGGACCGTAGTTCGACGCCTGCGACACGCGGTAGGGGTGAGCGGAACAGGTAGCCGAGGAAATGAGCGGTGGACATTGCTGCGTCAAGCGAGACTGGCAACGTCGCGGATTTGGTCAGTGTCGTAGCGCCCCATCGATTCTCTGCCGAGTAGTTCTGGTAGACCTGATCGGTCCCGGCCTGTGGCGTGATTCGGACCGTCGTCCACACGTCAGCGTCGTCGCGCACGACCTGTAGCGATGCGAACTCGTAGGCGTAGGGAGACGAGGCGTCGTCGGTCCACACGTGGTCCGCTGCGATAGTGAACGTCTTTGGCGTCCACGTCCCCGATTGCGTCGAGATCGTCCAAACCCACGAGCCGTAGTAGTTCTGCGTGTGGAACGCGAATGTCCCGTCTGGCTTTTGGTAGAAACTGCCAATGTCGGTGTTCGTTATCTGCAAGATCAAGTCAAGGGCCGTTGACAGCATTGGCGGCGAGTCCCAGTAGAACGGCTCTACGTCACAGTACCCGTTGCCCGATGCGCCCTTCACCCACGCCGTTGGCGAGTCGTCGATGAAGTAGATATTGGAGTTGAGCGAGATCGCGCCGCTCGAGATGGTGCCGTACCCAGCGAGTAACAGTATCTCCGCTATCCGGTCGCCGGACTTCACCGGGCCTTGCGCGGGGTTGACCGGACGCTGCAAGAGTGACCCGGCGACGTAGCGATTCTGGACCTCCGATTCCAGCGTGGCGAGTGACGAAGTGTCGGTGGTGATTATCTCGTCGTAGTACGCCGCGCCAGCGAGAGCGCCGAGGAAACCGACGTACTGATTGGACGCCGAGGTCCAGCCGGTTAGCGCGCCAATCGCGGTGAGTGCGAAGAATTGGCCGTCCGCGTAGAGTTGCAGCGCACCGGCTGAGTTGGAGATCAGCCCGACGTGGTGCCAGTATCCGTCGTCGATCTTGACCGTGGAACCCACCGTGATTGTCGCGCCGGTGACCTGAAGGTAGCCCGTTGGCGACACGCCGACCACCAACGTTGTAGAACCGCTGGTACACGTCAGGAACGCCGTATTCGCTATCCCCTGACCGAGTATCCACGTCTCAATGCCGCCCATCGTTGTCGTATAGGCCGGTAAGCGAATCTGGCCCGATACCGTCGAGCCCCCGTTAGCCGTGTCGCAACACCCGTTTGAGTCGTAGATGATCGCCCCGTAGGTTGGGAACGATACCACCCCCATGTAGTTGCCGTTAGCGAGTGCCATCTGATCGACCAGGACTGCCCGATACGCCGATCCGGTGCCGTAAGTCGTGGCGTTGACCGTACTCGCGACGGTAAAGCTCGTCGAGGTCGCTGAGGCTACCGAGACATTGGCGAGGTTGAACGCCGGATTGCTCATGCCCGTGATTGTCACGTCGTCACCAGCCGCAAAGGTGTTGATCGCGTTGTAGGTGATATCCGTCCCGTTCCCACTGGCCCCGGTTACGATGGCGACAGACGGCGACGTGCAGCGGTACCAATTCTGCGTGCTGGCCTGCTGCGCGTACTGCTTCCAGAACTGCGGCCGGTTCATCTCCATCTGGGACAGGAGTTTCGTCTGATCTGACGCGGTGAGTTGGATCTCTGAGTTGAGTTGGTCCGTCACCCGTTCGGGCACGGAATCAGTGATCCCGAAGAATACGTTGTACCTGGTCGCGCCGACAGTCGCAGTAATGGCGAGCGGGCAGCGCGTGTCGAGAATCCCCGTCGTCCCATTAACTGCCGTATTCGTGAAGAATCCGTCGCGGTTGTTGAGCGTCAGTTGAACCGACGCCGATTCCATGCGGTCTACGTAGTGCTGTTTCCCCTCGTGACCCGAGCCGCTGAGAACGTACTTCGTTATGTTCGTCCAGTAGGTATTCGACGCACCCGACGCTGGCAGGGCAAAGAGATTCGCGTCCACTAGGTTCGTCGTGCCACCTGCGGTCGGGTCGAAACACAGGTACACGTCAGTTACGGGGACGGAGGCTAGCGTCACGATATCCTCGTTGTGCCGCTAATCGGACGCTGTGCGGTAATGGGGGTCGGCTTGGTCGCGTACTTGCCGAACAGGTCGGGTGTGGTTCGAGCGACCTTCAGCAACACGTTACGGAGCATGACGGCAAAACGCGGGTCGTCTTCCAGAATGGCGATTATCTCGCCAATCGGGATTTCTAACTCGTTGTTTATCTCGATATTGCCGCTCTGGTTGGTCTGGTACTTAGCCACGGGTGACCCTCGAGCGGTTGTTGATCGTCAGCGTGCCGCCTAGCGGTGCTTGGATGCCTCTAGCGGTCCCCCGGTGCGTACTGTGGTTAAAGTGCAGCGGCTCAAGCCCCCCCGTCGGGTACGGGTGCATTTTGTTCATGTTGAACATGTCGTAGGGCTTATTGTTGTGCCCGTACTTGTTCCCCATAAGTTGCATGAGGGCGATTAGTCCGAGCGCGCCAGCGCCACCAACGAGCGCCGATGTGCCAAGCGAGACACCACCCGCAACGTCAGCGCCACCGACCGCTGCGGCACCTTCGCCGGTCAGCGACTTCACAGTGTTCCCGCCCATCGATTCCGTCAACCGTGTCAGGGCGTCCGTGTTGAGATTCGTGGCGTTCGTGTTCGCGGTCATCGGGACAGACCCAAAGACGTTTTGGAACACCTTCTTTAGCCCCGACGCCAACTTGTAGGTCAATGCGGCAGCGAACGTGTCCATTGCGACGTGCGACATGACCTCAGAGAACAGCGGGTGTTTCTCAAAATACTTGATAACGTCATCGCCCCATGCTGCCACATGGCTGAGCGCGGGCAGCAACTTTTGGCCGGCGTCAATCATTAGGGCTTCCAACTTCGCCTTCAGTTGGTTCAGTTGCGGCCCCAACTGGGTCATGGCTTTGGCGAACCCGGTCTGTAGGGTCTTAGACCCGGCACCCCCGAGCGACTTCGTAGCCTGGTCGAACTGCTTGAGGTTGTTCAGCAGGACTTGCCACGTTCCCGCACCAGTCCCGAATACCACATGGAGCAATTCTTGGAGTTTTGGCACCGAACTACCGGCTGCGCCCTTTATATCGTTCAGAAGGGCCGGAATGCCGCCTGTACGGAGGTCTGAGACGAGTTTCTGCTGACTTAGACCAACCGCCCGCAACGATAGCGCGTAGGTTGAGAGCGTCGTGTAGGTCTTCTTGGCGGTGACGTGAACCGTCGTCATCGGTAGTTCCAGTTTGGCGATACCGGTGGCGAACGACGTGACCGCCCGAGAATTAAGCCCGACCTTTGAGAACACGGCACCGGCGGCGATAATGTCGTTCATCTTCATGCCGACGCTGGCTAACGCCACACCCACACGGCCCTGCAACATCTGGGCCTCGGCACCGAACCCGCCGACGATCTGCTTTGACCCGGCGACCATCAACCCGGCGAGGTTGGCGACACTCATGGACTTGGCGACGTGCAGCGTTTGTGCGGCGACGAGCGCCTGTGTGACTGTGACTTCGCTCTGACCCGTTATCACTGCGGTCTTGGCTGCGGCCGCAAGCATCTGGGAGGCTCTCGCGCCTCGTATCCCGGCCTGTTCGACCGCTAGCCCGGCATTAAGCAGGTCCGGCGTTGCAATCCCGGTGGCCGACGAGATGTTGAGAATCTGCTTGCCGAGTTTGTCCGCTGCGGCAGCGGTTAGACCGGCCTGATTCTGAATCTTGTCTAGGCCCTCTTGGAACGTGTACGCCTTGTCCAGCGCGTACCCGCCTAGCGCAACACCGAGTCCCAGCACCGCTGTAGAGGCTTTCGACGCGAACTTGCCGAACTTGGCTCCCGTCGAATCCGCCGACGAGCCAAGTTCCTTCATCTTGGCGTCGGCCTCTGTCATCTTCGTGGAGTATTCCTTCGTGTCCGCAAGCAATGTGGCAACGACGGGCGGTAGAAGACCCATTAGACCTTCCCCCATTCGACTTCAGACAGTCGGACTATCTCGTCCTCGGATTCCTCTGCCGCTTTAGACAGGAATGGTTCACGGGCCATCTTCGAGGTTCCGTACTCGACATATTCGGCGTAGGGGACACGAGTGCCGGTGTCACTGCGCCAGCCGTTCATTATCGGTCGCACGCTGAGCAGCAACAGGGACTCTTGGAGTTTTCCGCTCCGGCTCGTCGGCTTGGGTGGAATCGCATTATACGGCGGCTTGAAGGTGTAGTAGATACGCCCGGTCTTCGAGGTCTTCTGGCCGCCTGGGCGTGGCCTGAACTGCTTTCGAGCAGCCGACGCGATGATCAGACCGCCCTTTTCCACTATGTTCCTCGCGGCCTTGTCTGCCGCTTCCACGTTTCCCTTCAAGGCGTCCTCGAACTTGTTCAAGTCCTTCATAATCACCTTGACGGACGTAGCCATAGTTCTATGTCACGTTTCGCTGACCGACAGCGTTATGTACGGCAAGCATCCACGAGACAGACTGCCGTGGCTCGTCAAGGTATTGGTCGTGGGAGCAGTTGAACAGTTGGCGGTACCGGTACTCGCGGAATAACTCCACAATCTCGGGGTCTGGTTCGGCTGTCTTTCCATCCAGCGCCGCCGTTAACTTGGCGAGTCGCTGGTAAGGGCTTTTGGGTCGAGGTCCGGCTCCGCCGAGATATCCGCACCGTTCAGTTCCTTGTCACAGGCTTCGGCCAGAATGTCAAAGGTCTTCTTGTCGAGGTCCAAGACGGTATCGTGAGTGATCGGTCCGAAGGGCCATTCCTTAACCAACGAAACAACGACGGTGGCCTGATAGTCACTAAATGCCGTCTGTTCCTGTGGCGACAGTGACTCAAAGACGCCCCATGTGTTCGGATCTTCGTTGTCGAACCCGCTGGCGTTGAGCTTGGCCGCTGACGCACTGGCGATGATCTGGGCTAACGCGATGGCGCGTGACTGGCGTTCGGTGATCGATTCCCGGTCGGCGATTGTGGCCGTCTGGCCGTTTGGCAGGTCTACTATCATGTTCCCCCTTGATTGGTTAGTACGCCGTCGCGACTGCGTTGACCGCCGTGAACGAGATGGGCGCAAAGCCCGTAGCCGCGTCGGTCGTGTTCATCTCGGCCTCGAACTCGACTTCGATCTCGGTGAACTCCTTGCCCCGTGTGCGCTTCGGGTTGAAGAACTGGCACTGTGACATGGTGAATTGCAGCGAGTGGTTCACGGCGGATGTAATGTCGTTCGGGTCGGTGAGCGTCAACACGACAGCCTCGGGCGAGCGACCGAGAGCGAACCCGGTCCCCGTCGAGAACGCGTCGGCGTTTGTCGCTACGACCAGGGTGAACTTGCCCGTTACCTCAAGAGCACCAGCGAAGTTGACGTAGGGCGACGACGAGCCGAGTGTGAAGATCGGGGCCGTCTTGCGGTCGATCTTCAACTCGCCGGACTGCACATTCAGGAACGAAGTCCCGCCGATTGTCACGGTGGAATCCCACGACGGGATCATGTGCTCTGTCGTGTAGGACAGGCTCGTGAACGGTGCCGACGCAGCGGTAGCGGACGTGTAGGGATTGCCGATCCACTTGGTTGCGGCGTCAGCGGCAGCGGTCGCACCGAATGTCAGGGTCAGGTCAGCCGCCTGACAGCCCGCCATGAGGAAGTAGTTCGCGCCGTCGAAGTCGAGCAACGAGTACGACGGCGGTTGTGAACCCGTTGCTGGAGCGTTGAGAACCTTAATGACGTGGGTGAATGACGTTGTACCCGTAACCGTGTCCGCGCCGCCCAGCAACGCCCGAATGAAGTTCGGGAACGTGTCTGCGTACAGGTAGGTCTTGAGGTCGTACTCATCGTGCCGGACGCCCTGAACCATGTCGTAGAGCAGACCCGGCGACCCTCGCAACGCCTCGTCGCGTAGGAACGTCTGTTGCGGCGTGACCTGGGGCGAATCGACTGGAATCCACGCGGGCGTGCCCGTCGCCGGTGTCGTGCCACGGGTCGCCTCGATGATGAGCCCGGTGTAGGAATTGGACTTTAGGAACGCCATTAGGCCGCCTCTCCGGTCGATACGTCAGGTTGTGCGGTTGCGGGCGCTACAGGCGATTCTGGGGCCGTTACAGGGACTTCTACGGCCCACCGTCCGTCGTCAGGTGCGCTGGAAAGCTCGAATGTCTGATCCGGCTCGGCGTGGAGTGACGAACCATCCACGTCGGCGTAATCTCGCGCCTGGGAATCGGTGAATACGTATCGCATATGCCCCTACTTTACTAGGTGGTCTGGTGTAAAACCTGAACGACCAGGGTTGAGTTGACCTGTGTTACCTGCTTGTTGATCGAGTGCGGGTAGAACGTCTCTAACTCCAAGTCCCGTCCACCGCTGATCCCGCCTTCACCCCATGAGAACACGGTTCCGTCCGAGGTTCCAGCGGTCTTCGAGGCTTCGATTGCCGTTATCAGCGAGTCGAGGAACGTGTCGTTGTCTAATCCCGCATCCTGAGACAGCGGCTTGGTGGAGCGAAATAGGATGTTCATGGTCAGGGAATACGTCCGCATCTTGCCACCAGCCGGTGCGCCACGTAACTCGATGCGCTCTGACGACTCACGGCCTAAGCGGAGAAAGATCATCGCGCCAGAATCCGTGCCGGGGTCTTCGCCCTCGAAAAACTCGCCCTCCGGCGTGAACTTGGCCGGGTACGAGTAGCAGTTCGCGAGATAGGTGACGCCAGCGCCGTTGAGGTAGTTCGCAATCGCCGCTGTGATAGCAACACGACTCACTGACGACCCCATATCGTCTTGAACTCGTCTAGCAGGTCATAAGCCATGATCTCGTCGTCGTCGGACTGCGAGATCTTGCCAGTCACCATCGACTCGCCGCCCATTTCCGTCAGCACGACACCGCCCTCGCCTCGCTGCTTGACCATCGCTACGACGAAGTGAATGCAGGCTTGCTTGACGTTCGGGTGCATCGCGGAGACGTTCACCCCCGAACCGTGCTTGTAGACGAGCGGTGAAACGAGGGGGATTGATGTTCCCGTGGTGTACGAGTTAGCCACCTGGACATATTCGTCGTTCGCACCGTCCCAGATGGTCAGATACATTCCCGCGAAAATCCCCGTGGCGTCGTTGATGGAGATTGAAGTCGCAGCAGCCGCGCTCGTGGCGCTAGTGAATGAGTTCGGCCAGCCGTTGACGTAGGTGTACTGGCAGTAGAAGGAACCCGACGCGTAATCAGCCGCTAGTTGACCTAGCGCGCCGGGCCCGGCGTAGGTCGTCGTCGAGGAATTGCCCGGTAGGACGATGATCTGTTCCTCTTCGAGCCAGACATTCGCGGTGGACAGCGAGAGCGGTGATAGTGCAGCGGGGTTGACGCCCCACGAGAATGCGGTAACCGCATTGACCGGCGTGTACTTCGGGTGAATCTTGAACCGTCCTTGACGGTCTAGGTGGAAGTCGTGGCCGGATTCAGTATTCTCAGTCGCGTTCAATGTCCCCAACCGACCGAAGCAGTAGGCGTCGATCTTTGCAGACGCCGCGACAATCATCTGGTGCAGCGAGCGGTCTTGCGCGGCCTGTGAACCGTCTTCCACGAGGTTGCTGAAGTCGATGGCCGACGCTGTAGCGGAGTATTTAACCTCGTCAGCGGATACGTAGGGCTCGATCCTGCCGACCTGCTGGATATAGGGCGCGAACACGATGGTCATTGCTTGTCCTTCGGTAGCGGCGGGATATCAGGGTGGTTCTGGATGATGTGGTCCAGTTTACGGTGCAACTCGGCATTCTGGATGACGTGGACTCGGTGCAGCGCGTCAGTCACCCACCGCTTGAGGAACCACTGCCAGCACACGTCCACGACGATGAACACCACGACGCCCGCTACCACGTTGCCAAACCAATTCGTTAGTTGGATTTGGCTGTAGATGAAGTGCCAGACGTGGAAGTAGGCACCCACGGTCACTCTTCCAATTCGAGATTCGCGCTCCCGCACCGGCAGCGGTCCTTGAAGACTCCTAAGTGCCCGCAATCCTGGCACCGGTAACCGGGTGCGGATCGAAGGTTAATTCCGACACGGCCCCATTCGCCAGACTTGAGCATGGCGTGTCCGAGCCGGTCATCGACGTGGAAGGTCGCGTCGGGCTGCCGTTTGATGACCGGGCCGTTCTCAACGGTCATCTCACGGACTGAATCGCTAGAGGAAAGTAGTTTCATGGTTGATCCCTGACCGGGGCGCAGGGGGAATCTACGCCCCGGTCAGGAAACCCTTTAGTTGTTGATGTTCAACAGGACGCCCGACAACACCGGTGCCTGCATGAGCGCCGTGCCGTAGAAGTAGGTCTGAGCGTCGTAGCTCATGCCCATCTGCGGGAAGTCGAGGACCATGTTGTCCACCACGCTCTTGACCTTGACGGTTGCCGAGACGTTGCTGTCAGCCCACGGAACCTTCGTGGAGTGGATGACGGCGACACCAGCGGGGGCGAAACGGTGGCCGATGATGTCCACCGTGTCACCGGTCGCCTGGTTGACGATTGACGCCACCGCCGAGCCAGCGACAACACCGTTGTCACCGATCTGGGCGTTGATACGTACGTTCGTCGCTCCCGAGTTGCCGTTCTTCAGCAAGTCCCACAGCGCGGTACGGATGCTGTAGGTCGTGAGGATCATGTCCGGACGAGCCGCATTCTGCTGAGCAAGCGTCTGGAACGCCGTCTCAAACTCGCTGAACGGGTTGGTAGTGGACAGCGCCGCGTTCAGGGACTTGACGTAGCCGCCATTGGCACCTGAGAACGTGTTGATGATCCCGTTGTAACCCACCGCCGAGTTCGCTGTGGCGTTGGTGATCAACGTGCCGCCGAACTGGTAGTTGGGGTACGAACCGTTGTCAGCCGCTGTCGATGGCAACGCCGAGACAGACGCGAACGTCGCCGGGGTTGCGCCGGTCGTGAGTGGCGTGGTGCCCTTGTAGTACACCGGACCGGTTGCCGTGACGTAGGTGTTGATCGCGACCACACCAGCGGGCAGCGTGCCCGTGATCGTGAGCGCGATGCCCTGACCAGACGTGACGGTGACGGTCCCAGCCGAGAACGCCTGAGACTCGCCCCACGCGCTTGACAGCGTGACGAGGACAGCGCCCGACGTGATCGCCGGAAGACCGGTCCCCGTACCCGATGCGGCAGCGGTGGCCGAAAGACCACTGATGCTGAGCGCGGACGAGCACGAGTTGAGCAGCGCGTTCTCTTCGGCAAACCAGCCCGAGCGCAACAGCGCCAGGTGCGAGAGTGCGCGAATGTCAGCGAATCCCTGACCGGCGAACTGGTACTTCATGCTCACCTGGGACTGCAAGCCCATCTCGACGTACGGCGTCCAGGTCTTGTCGCCGACCTCGGACATGATTGCCGCACGGTTCAGGTTCACGTTGTTCGTGATGTTGCCCGAACCCTCAGACACGAAGAACGGCGAGAGGTTCGCCGCGCCAGCCGTGCGCGAGTTCGAGATTCCGGTCAGGCGACGGTACTCAGTACCCTCACCGACGCCCTTTTCACGAGCGACCGAGTTACGCAGCGGTGTGTCGTTCGGCACGAGCCAGAGAACTTCCTGCTCGTAGTCGTACGGCGTGAGTGCGGCCTGGGCGATTGCCGAGGACGCGACGGGTGCGCTGGTGGACCACTCTTTGATCAGGTCGGGCGAGACGCCAGCCTTGATGAGTTCGGCCTCCTGAGCGGCCTTACCGGTCAACTTGGCTCCAACGCCCTTCTGGAACGCGATCTCACCGCGTGCGGCGAGTGCGTCGGTGGCAGCCGCTTTCGCGACCATGCGCTCCTTCAGCGACTCGAACTTGTCAACGGCACCTGGGCCGTCGAACAAGTCATTGGGACGGATTTCTGCGGTCATTGTCTCTCCTAGAGACTCGTAGTTCCAAGCAATGTCTTTGCCTGGGATTCAAGGGCGTCGGCAGCCTCGTGGTACTGACGCGCCGCGTCCTTGTCGGTCTGTTGCATTGCGGTGGCACGGTAACGCGCCGCCTTCAGGGTGAGTTCGTCGGCCTGAGCAGACTTGTTCTGCTGTTCCAACGTCGCTCGTAGGGCAGGTTGCCCCGGTGCCGCCATCTCGCGGACATCCTTCAGAGCTGCCTCTAGGCTCTTATTGGCCTCTCGCAACTCTTCTAGTTCCGCCTTTGTAGCGATCTCGCCGTCAAGACCAAGCGCCTTGACGATTTCGGCGCGGAGTTCGGACTTTACCTCATCGGTCGCGTCCGGCGCACTCGCGCTCTTGATGAGGTCGGCGCTGACGCCTAAACCTACGTAGGCCATTGTGTCGTCTCCTGTGTCGTCGGGAAATGGTTCGGTTGTCTCGCCCTCATCGGCCTCGTCCTTCCACCAGGACAGGAAAATGCCGAGTGCGTTCAAGAGTTGATACAGGTCGTTCATCTCATCGTCGGAACCCGATTCGAGTTCGGACAACTCCTGCTCGATGGCCTGGGAAAGCAGCGTGCGAATCTCGGCCAACTGGACCGGGTTGTGCAACTGCTCGTCGTCGGCAGCCTTGACAAGCACAGACTCAACTCCCTTGCTCACCGTAATGCCGAACTTCTTGGCGGCGGCGAGAATCTTTGGCATGGCCTTCTTGCCGAATGGCGACTGTGGAGCACGTGACAGGGCATTTCGAGTGCGCGCGGCGTCCATGATCGGGAAGTGACGCAGTGACCGAGGAACGGTCTTGCCCTCGTCGTCCTTTTTGCCGCCCGGTTCGATGTAGGCGAAGTCCGAGTCCGGCAGGTCGTCTTGCTTCTTGGTCGGGACGACCGCCTTGCCCTGCACGCAGTCCGGGCAATCGACGTTGCCTTCCTTGATCTTGCCGGTCCCACCACAGGTTTCGCAGTCGGGGTCGGGCTCAGCGGCCTTCACTTCAACATCGGTTGCGCCGTCGAGTTTGAACCCGCACTGGTCGCAGAAATGAGCGTCGGTGTCGTTGAACCGGTCGCACTTCGGGCACTGCACCGTCTCATCGGGGTCGCGCTTGTAGGGCTTTGGCTTGTAGGGCTCGTCGGCCTTGGCCAGATCGTCGATCTCGCCCAGTACCTCGGTCTTTTCGGTCACGTCGCCAACGGTCTTGACCAGTTCCAACACCGCTGACGGGTTCGCGGGAAGATCGACAAGCGACACCTCCACAATCCGACCACCGACGATCACGCCGTTTGGCGCGCGCTTCAATGCGTCCTCGGAACGGTCCACGCGAGCGCCCTTGATGCCGATTGACAGACCGGGGTAGACACCTTCGTCTACCTTCGTCGCCGCGAGCGGGTCTACGATCTTGGCCTCGATCTCGAATCCCGTGCCCTTCTGGGTCATCGTGGTGGCTTTGCCCGCCGCCGTCATGCCGTGCATCTCGCGGATATTGCCGACTTTGAACCACTGTGGCATCGCTGACTTCAGCCACTCGGGGTCGCATATCTGGTCATCGAGATCGAGCGTGTCGTCGCTCGCCAGACCCTTGATGTGCAGGAAACCTTGCTCGTCGCGTGACTTCGTAAGGTTGCCGATGAAGGCATAAGTAAGCGCGTCAGGCATTTGTGTCCTTTCCCATAGTCCCAAGACTACTTACACGGCGGTAGTTTTGCCATTAGGCGATTCAGACACGACCGGCACGCAACGGCAGTTCGGGTGCAGCGGTGGAGGGTCGTCGGTGATCGGGTGCTGGCCTAACTCCGCTTCGCACTCGCTGCACGGCTCGTCTTCGTTCACCCAGTCAAACGTCGCCTCGCCAGACGCCGAGAGTTGATCGACGAACGACTGGCTCATGGCGCGGTTGGACTCGGTTATCGCGATGACATTGGCCCGCTTGGTGTCGGCGACTACCGCATTAACGGCGTCGGTTATGTCCTTCGTGCTTGAGTTGCTGATGAGCCCGTCACGGATTGCCGTTGAGATTCGGGACAACTGACCGTCGTTGATCCCTTTTAAGACAATGCCACGGTTCGCCAGCAGTTCAGCGGTGCTCTGCGAGCTGACCACGGCGGCGTCGAGGGATTTGGCGGCGGCGTCTGCGCCGATCTTGCCCGCGTCCTCGTAGATTTGTCCGAGTACGTCCTGCGCCTGTGAATTGTCGAACGTGACCAGCCTGAGCACGAGCGCCTGAACGATATTCGGCAGTTCCGGTGCGGTAGCGCCCAATGTCTCGCGCACGGCGGTTGTAACCGCCTCGTCAATGCCACCGACACCAGCGGTCAGCGCGACGGACAGCGACTTGGCGTGTTTCTTCGCCAGTTCGGTGATTTGGGCGTGCTGCGGTAAGTCCTCGGCCTTACGCTTGCGCGTAATCGAAGATTTTGGGCGGGGTGCTAATCCCGCTTTCAGTATCTCGGCCTCGTCGGGCGAGTGGTACTTGAAGACGAACTCCCGCGAGTGAGGCTTCGCCATGAACCGCTTAAAAGCCTTGACCTCATCGGCTTTGGCGTTTACGTCAGTTTCCGGCGCTTGGCCGCTATCCGAACTGACTTCACCTTCGGGCTCTTGGCTTTCTTGGCCTTGTGGCTGTGCCTGTGTCGCACTGAACGCCCCTCTCAAGTAGACAACGGTGTTACCCGCCACGATGAATGGCTCGTCGGCACCGGGGAAGTCGTAGTCCGGCATCCCTAGCTCACGGCGCTGCTCGTTAACCGTCATAATCGCGGATTCCACGTTGATCTTCGCGGCGTTGGCGATCATCACGTCGTCCTGACCGCCCTTGTCGTCTTGCAGGACAAAGGTGACGGCTTTCGTGGCTCCCAAGTACCTACGGGACAGTGAGTTGACGAACTCCTCGATGAAGTTCATCATCGGCTTGCTCGAAACAGTCTCGGCGTTGTCCTGGTCGCCCTCTTGTGCGCCCTTGCCGCCACCCATACCGGCGCGTGGGATGACGCCGAGTTGCTGGCTTGAGATTCCGAATATCCCAGCCAGGCGCTTCAGGACTGACTCGATGTAGTCCGGCTTGAACTTCTCGTCCACCGAAGTCCCGAAGACGGGGTCGAATCCCTCGGGCAGTAGGCGGGTCTTTTTGCGGTTCGCCGTGTCGCCCTCGGACCAGTCGTTGTAGACCCGTTCCCAGTTGGCGATGTTTGCCAGCGTTATGTCGTTGCCAGTCGTCTTCATGTACACGTCTGAGGACGTGCCGTGCTTGAACTCGAACAACATCATCTTTTGGTATTCGAGATACAAGTTCACAAGCGGGATCGCCTGCTCGGTCGGGCTAAAGCCGTAGGGCGTCCATGTGCGCTTGTTCATGACGAAGTAGCTCAACTGGTCACGCATCGTCGTCCCGAACTGGCCGTCCACGAACATCGCCGTGGACTTGTCGGGTGTCGCCGTGAACTCGCCACGCGGGAACCCGAACAATATCTGCTGAAATGCAGGATCGGGCGGTCTAGGAGTGTCGCCGTAGTTGTTGAGCAGAATCTTGATCGTCGATGCGTCGATGATGTTGAACCCCAGCACGTTTCGTCCGAGACTCATCTGCGGGTGAATCGCTAGGCCGTCGTAGACCATGATCTGCCAGATTGCCTCGGTTATCCATTCGCGCCAGCCACGGTCGGACTGCGGGTAAGGATTGTCCCAGAACTCATTGAGTTTGGCGATCAGTTCCTTGTTCTCTTCGCGGGCGATAGACGATGCCTCAGCCGTTCCCACACCTTCGCGGTCTGCTATTGCCGCTATTCCCTCGTCGGAGACAATCCACGACTTGTCCATCTTGGCGACTTCGCTGGCCCGAATGGTAATGGCGCGTGCTACAACGTCACATTGCTCACTCGCCGCCTTCAGGATATTCCACTTCGCGAGTTCCCTGGTGACTTGCAGGTTCCACGAAATGTCGTACTGGAACTTGCGCGGGTCGGGTCGTCCGTTCGGGCCTAGCGGGTCGAGTGCGAACGGGATCAGCGGGTAGTTCGGGCCTAACTGTGAGCCGAACGTGCCAGAATCCCTCGTCAGTGCGCGGGCCAATGACGGGGCGTTGATCTGCTCCGTTATGATCTGGCTAGCGGGGATCTGTGTCGCGGTCGCGGCCAATGCGCCAGCCTTCGCGATGCCCTCGGCTACAGCGGCAGCAAGTTTCGCGTCTCGACGCTTACCCATTTTGGCTCATTGTCTGCCCCCCTAGCGGGTACGCCGTCACAGCCCCATAGTAGTGCCACAGAATGCACAAACGCTTGTGCCCTTGACGTTCGGTTGCTGGCATTTGGGACAGAGATCAGCGAGTTCGGCTAGGAATCGGCTAGACGGGCTGATACCGGCTAGCTCAGTCAAGGCGTGGACCATTGCGTCAAGTCGGTCGGGCGAGTTCGGGTCGTCGGCTTCCCAACTCAACATCTGGGATTCGAGTTTGTCGAAGTGTTCGGTGTGAAAGACCTTGCCCTGCTCGTAGAGTGCGGCAATCGGTTCGGCCCGTAAGTGTTTGCTGACTTTGGCCCGTACCGCTTTGACCGGCATATACGGATTCACCGACAGCAACACTTCGCGGATGGCGTCACCGCCCTGGTTGTCCTCGTAGACAACCTTGTCGGCTTGGAACCGCTCAAAGGCTTCATTGACTCTGACCGCCCAACCGTGGACCGAATCCTTGCAGGACATATCGGCCATGACGTACAGCGCACCGTCGTTGTCCTTGCCACACACGACGATTCCTGTCTCGTCAGAGTCGGCGGTATTGGTGACAGCCGGGTCTACTGCAACAACCACCCGTTTACGACTCGGCATCTCACGAACCGCGATCATGTCCCAGCGCCACAACGCGCCCGGCGTGTCCTCGAGGTATTCGCCCATCAACTCCTGACGGCCAATCCTCGTGCCGTCGTAGAGTTCGTGCATCTCAGCTAACTGCGCGGGTGAGAGGTTGTCGCGGTTGTCGTCGATAGACCCTTTGGTGATTACTACCGAGCCGTTGTCCCGTTTGAGCCACGATCCGAGCAGTTTGTGACCCGGTTTCGGGGTTGTGGTGACGATAGCTCGCGGTGAGGTTCCGATTCGCAGTGCCGGAAAGATTCCCTCAGACCACGTTCGCAGCGCATAACGCCATTTGGCGATCTCGTCAGCCCACAACCCCGACAGGTTGAGCCCACGCCCTACGTCCGGCGAATCGGCACCGAGCATATGGATGATCTGCCCGGATTTGAGGATTATCTGCCACTGTGAGCGGTTGTAGGTGAAGTGTGAATCCTCCACCATGCCGCGACTTCGCAGGACTCTGAGAATGCCTGACGGCCCTTCTACACAGATTTTGCGACAGTCCGAGAATGTCTCAGCGATCACGGCCCATTCGGTCGGTGCGCCGTCGTCTGCTCGAGGATTGGCTAGGACGAGATTCACCAGATTCTCAGCACCGCTGCGGGATTTGCCGAAACCGCGACCGGCCATGATGAGCCAGATTCGCCAGTCACCCTCTGGTAGCAGTTGTTCGGGCCTGCCGATGAACCACCACGGGTTACGGGCTAACTCAAGCCTGGTGTCGTCATCCAGACCGTCGAGCCATTTCTCCTGTTCCTCGATTGGCAGCCGGGAGACTTGTTTGGCGAGGGAGTCACTCATGTATCACGAAGTCTCAGCCCGTGTTTTCCGTGTATCACGCTGACGCCTGTTCGGACTCGTTCAGCCGCGCCAACAGGTGCAACACCGCTGAACGCGCCTCGGCTGACTTATCAGCGATTTCGATAGCGCCGCCGTCCTTGCCCGTCAGCTCAGTCCGCGTCGGGGCGTTCAGACCCAGCAACTTACGCCGCGACTCGGAGACTTTCAGCAACCCGTCAAGGGCTCTGATCACCGGGGACGTGTCTTTGAGCATGATTTCCTTGCCCGATTCGTCAATGTAGCCAACGATCTTGCCCGACACGGACACCATCGGGTGCAGGCCGCTCGTGATCTCGGCGTACTTGGCCTCAATCGCGTCAAGTTTGGCTAACTCAAGGGCGATCAGTTCCTCAGTGTTCTCACGCGGTATGTCGGCAATGGCACGCTGAACCATCAGGTGAGCGGTCGAGATTGCGACGTTGAAGTGCGCAGCAACGTCCTTTAGCCGCATTCCGGTGCTTCGCAGGGACGCCGCCTGGTGGTCCTTCTCAATTTGCTCAGGTGATCGTACAATTCGTCCAGCCCTGTCGCGCAATTTGCCAATTTTCGGCTGGTGTTCCGGTTCAGGTTGGACGAGTGTCACAGTTTCAGGCTATCGCTTGGTTTCTCGCAGAACAGTGTGACACACGCCGCATACGAATGTGGCTGGCTTGTCGGCCACGTCGCCAACGGTCTTGAACTCGTAGTTGCGTCGGCACTTGGGACAACTGAAGTTACGAGTCTTTGTCATACCAGTCCTTGCGGAGTTTCTTCTCGGCTTCAGACATGAACGCCTGTGGGATTTCGCCGGTCAGGATATAGGCGGTGAGGGTCTGTGCTTCGTCCCAGAACACAGCCGCGCTGATCTGGGATTCACGGTAGAAATGCGCTATCGAGTTAACCGCTGCGAGTCGAGCTTTCCGCTCGGCCTTACTCATCGGCCCGGACCTTGCAATCACACGGGTAGGAGTAGTTCGACAGGATCACCGTGGCACGACAGGCTCGGTACTCGTGGTATTCGCCGGTGTCGTCGAGTTCTCGGGTTTTCGTGTGTGCCGCCCACGAGTGTGTGCAGTTGGTGCAGACGTAGGGCTGCGCGTGGGGCGGCATTCCCAACGCTTCACGGTAACTGTTGATTGTCATAGGTCTATCCTTAGCGATTTCTTGTCCGCCATCTTGAGTATTTTTCTGGCACGTCGCAAGTGCCACCACAGTAACCCGTAGCCGACCTGACGACCGTCGATTTTCACGTACCAGCCACCATACGGATTGGGCGATGCGCTAATTCTGCTATCGGTCTTCATTCTTCCCCCTTGTACAAGACCGGCTCATCCAGCAGCGACAGATACGCCACGGTGCCATTGTTGATTACTCCGTTTGGAGCTTCCGCGTCGGTCATGTCTACTCTGTACTTCTTGATTGCTAGGCCCAACCCACGCACAAGACCGGACATAACGGCGATTCGCGTGGCATTATCTATGACTTCAATATCAACCAGTATCCCATCATCGTCGTATCGCGCTGATATGACGCGCCCGACTGGTGCCGAACCGTGATTAATCCGAACGATTGCTCCGCGAGCGACGTAATCTGCGGATGCCTCTTCGATCCATTCCCTGTCAAACCGTTGACCGTCCTCGTCTACCGCATATTTCGTGGCCCATCCACGCACCGTCAGCGGATCGGTCTTTGTAACCGCCAGTTCAGCCATTGCTCTCCGCCCTGTAATGCTTGACCAGGATTGTCCTGATCAGTTCGGATTTGGTCGTGTAGACACTTTTGGCGTCACGCTCAAGTAGCCGATCTAGTGCGGGCTTGACGCGAACGTGGATGACGCGAGAGCGAATCTCGGTCATATTTCCCCTTTCATCTGCCATTCTATCAACCGCCAGCCCCCCGGAAACTCGCCCCGAGCGAACGATAGGCGTCCAGTTTCGACTGGGTAGCTCGAAGTGCTTCGCGAACGGTGGTGAGTTTGTTCTGTGCGATTAGAAACGCTAGGTGTTCTTTCTCCGTCGCTACCGTGGCCTCGGCTTCGACCTGTTCGACAGTCAGTTTCTCCTGTGACAGTGCCCGAATGGACAGTCGAGCTTTGGCGTAGGAGACGCGGTAGGCGTTCTCGGCGACCGCTGCCTGGTTTCCGGCGTCTTGGACCTCGGATACGAGTTCCTCGAGCGCGTTCAGGTTGGCTTCTATGCCCTGGTGAATCTCTCTCAACGTGAGCACGGGTAGCCCCTCACAATCAGTTCATCTTGTCTTAGTTCGTCGTACTCGCGGAGCAACGATTCGACCTGCACCATGAGCAGCCGGTTCGCGGCGCGCTTCTCCCGGTCGGTCGGCGCGTCCATGCGTTGCCGATAAGCCCGTCGAAGATTGCTCATCGCTCGTTCGATGCCGTTCATTCGCTTCCTCCTTCATGGGTGGCCTCCGCTGGTTCTAAAAACTTCCTGCAAATGTCGTTGTCGTACCACCGGTTGCCTCTGTTGTGCGCCCACCTAGCGAAAGCACACCGATTGCACTTTTCAAGTCGGCGCGATTCCTCGGCCCGCGACTTGTCCCACTTTCGTTGCGCTTTTTCTTGGTTCACGGCTGTGTCTCTATGTCAAGGGGCTTCCAGTTTTCGCAGTTCAGACTGTTGGTGTGAGGCTCGCGGGCCTTCGGGTCAGCCGCCTCGCACGTCCCCATAACTAGAACGCCCCAGGGGAGTCGCGGGTCAGAGTTACTTGAAACAGTGAAGTCGCCCACCGGCTCCCCCTCACTCGTCGCCTGGGCTAGTGGGGAGCCGCAATACGGGCACGGGAACGGCTGGCCGTGGGCCTGACAAAAGCCTGCGTGCACTCCCGCTGTTTTGCTTATCTCACTCACTCGCTTCCTCCTTCATGGGTGGGGCCGACGGGCCGTGGCAATGTCATGTCCAGTTCTCCCTCGCCGGTCGCGCTGACGACACCGAGAATCACCATGTTCGCGTCGTGACGGTTGAACCCCAGCCGTCGAATATGACGATAGAACGCGAGCGTCCCGGCGCTCAGCCCCGTCATTGAAGTCTTGACGCGTGCCTCACTCACTTCTCTCCTCCTTCATGGGTGGGGGCGGTAGCCCGACGAAGAGAACGCCGCAACTCTCGCACGTTCAGCCAACGCCGCCGCTTGCGTTTGTTGTTCGACTTCCACTGGTCATGACTCATCGTTGTTCCCCTTACTAAGACGAGCGCCGCAATCCGAGCAATACTTGCGTCCCTGCAACGCCATGACAGCGTGGACGCGCTCGGATGTCACGCCTTCCGCGATGTTGTCGTAGCCGCACTCCACTGGCCCTTCCACCACTACGGGGCCGAGAGCGAGCAGGGCGGTTACAAACATGCTGAGAGAGCGAATCACGATATAGCGGGAATCGGGGTCATCACTAAAGCCGCCATCGTCGTACACCGTCCACGCCAGCGCGTCCAGCCTCTCCCTCGTCCAGGGAGGCTCGCCAGGGAGTGCGCGGGGCGACGGGTTCTCGTAACCGTAGGAATGAAGCTCGCCGCGCCCGACGTGCTCTCCGTCTTTGAGGCAGATGTGGTCGCACTTACCTCGTGGGTCGGGTATTGCCTGCGCCGCTTGTTCCTTGTTCATTCCGTGTCTCCCCGCTCCTTCGTCAATGTCACCACAACCCAGTCGCCCACTACCTCTTGCGCCGAGAACGTGCAGCCCGTCGCCTCGGCAATCCGCATGATCATCTCGGCGTTGTTGGCGTGGACCGTGCGCTCAAACCCGCTCCCGCGTTCCAGCCCCCAGGCGTCGCGGTAGATCAGCGCGGCCTCGAACCCTCGACGAAACTCGGGCTCGTCGTTGTCGAACGCAAGAATCAAGTTGTAGTCGCTCATTCCGTGTCTCCCTCCAAAATCCCGCAATTCAGCATGGCCTTGTGAATGTCAATTGCGGCCTGTTCGTAGCCGGTCGCCGCCCCGATGAAGTCGCCGCCCTCGTCCGTCACCCAGCCTTGCAGCCACGACAGGAACGGCGCGACGCGCTCAACGAGGGCCAGCGCCTCGTCGCGCTCACGGGTGAGGCGGTCAATCTCGTCAAGGAGCGCGAAGTAGTCGTGGCCCACGGGCATACGCCTACAAGTGACGCACAGGCCGCTTTCGTCGCGCACAAACGGGTGCGGCTGAAAATCATGTGCCCTCATGCTTCCTCCTTCGCCCGCTCATCGAGTGAGACGAGGCGCTCCATTATCCACTCCACGACCGGGACGCAGACGGCGTTCCCCATCTGCTTGTAGCGGGCGCTGTCGGGCTGTTCGACGATCTCGCCCTTGTCGTTGAGCCGATACTTCGTCCAATTGTCCTCAAATCCCTGTAGCCGCTCGCACTCGACAGGAGTGAGGCGTCGGACGGTTGAGCCGTCGGGGACCACGTTGAACCCGCGATCGCCGTCCGGGGATGAGTCGTGGCGGGCGGTGAGGGTGCGCGCAATCGTGACCGTCGCCCGTGAGTCGCCCGTGTTGTCCATGACGTTGAGGGTGGGGGCCACGTCGCGTTCGGCCCAGACCTCGGCTGGCAGATCGCCGTTCTCGTCTCTCGCGCCCGAACGAATTACCTTGACGTAGGTTTCGTTGTCTAGGTCGTGGCGTCGTTTGGTTCCGAGCGTGTTCGCAACGCCCGGTCCAGCATCGGCGGCAATTTCTTGCCCCGTCGCTCGGCTCGGCGCAGGATGCCCTGACACGCCTTCTGCGAGAGCGAGTATTTCGCCAGGTGTTCGCCCGTCGTCTCCAGCACGTCCGACAATGAACACACGACGCCGTCGCTGGGCCACTCCGAAGTACTGAGCGTCCAGCACTCGGTAGGCGAACCCATACCCGAGTTCTCCCAGCGCCCCGAGCACGATTCCCATATCGCGTCCTCCGTTTGACGACAGGAGGCCGGGGACGTTCTCCAGGACGAGCCAGCGGGGAGCGAGCTCATCAACCAGGCGAACAATCTCCCAGAACAGGCCACTCCGTTCACCAGCCAGACCCGCTCGCCGCCCCGCGACA
>JAEHJW020009809.1_pt1 | contig 36970 bp, 43 predicted proteins | sample 9271431 | NCBI WGS metagenome assembly JAEHJW02 | reverse complement strand
CGCCCCTGAGACCCGGGCGCCCCTGAGACCCGGGCCGCGACGAAACGATGGTTTATCGCGTATATCAGGGAGGTTCATCGTGGGTCGTTTGTCAATGAACGGGCTGATACTTGGCGGGGTGGTCCTGGTTCTTGTCGGCCTGCTCGGTTTCGCGATCCCCATGTTCACCACCCAGCAGACGAGGGACGTGGCCAAGGTCGGGGATTTGAAGCTTCAGACCACGGACAGCACGTCCTACGTCATTCCGCGCTCTGTCAGTGGCGGCGCCGTGGTTCTTGGCGTGGTGCTGCTCGGGGCCGGCTTCTTTCAGCGACGCTGAGGCCCGCCATGCGCTGATGGGCGGCGCCCTGGGCTTGCGGCCTGCGACGGCACCGGTGTATCATTTTTTGTGAATGGTTCGAAACGTCCCGCCAATACAGGTGCGTGCCAGGCTGAGGCCGATCGCGGCGCTGATGTTGCTTGGTGCGCTCGCCGCTTGCGAGGAGCCGAACAAGGTTGCCCTGAGGCTCGGCGCGCCGCCGGAGAGCGCGGTGAAGATGCGCGAATTCGAGATGCGGCGCTTCGAGGGCGTGGGCGCGGAGGCGCTGCTCGTGGCCGGGGCGGCGACGCTGCAGGATCTCGGCTTCACCGTTACCGAGACCGAGCCCGATGTCGGCGTGCTCGTCGCCTCCAAACAGCGCGACGCCAAGGAGATCGGCCAGGTCGCCCTGGCCTGGGCCCTCACCCTGGCAGCGGCGGTCGGCGGCGTCGCCAGCAATCCGGTCTATGACGAGAAGCAGAGCATCCATGTCACCCTCGTCGTCTCGCCCGCCGCCGGCGGGACGGCGGAGGACGTGCGGGTGTCGTTCGACCGCTACATCACCAACAATCTCGGCCAGCTCTGGCGGACGGAACTCGTCGACGACCCGAAAATCTACAGCGAGTTCTACGACCGCATGAGCCAGTCCGTTCATCTCGGGGCGCCGCGGTCATGAGGATGCGGGCGGGGCTGCTGGCGTTGCTGCTGCTCGCCGCCTGCCAGGCGACGCCGCCGGCGCATGAAATGAGCGCCAAGAGCGCGGTCGAGCTGCGGGCGATGCAGTCGCGCCTGTTCCAGACCGGCGACAAGCGTGCGATGCTGCGCGCGGTGATCGCGACCTTGCAGGATCTCGGCTACTCGATCGATACGGTGGCGGCCAAGCCGGGCACGGTGACGGCCACGAAGCTGGCGCAGCTTACCCTCACCGCGACGCTCTACACGCAGAGCGAGACGGCGACGGTGGTGCGCGCGAATGCCCTGGTCCAGGCCGGCGGGCGGAGCCACCAGGTGGACGATCCCGTGTTCTACGAGAAGGATTTCTTCGATCCGCTGGGCCGGGCCTTGGTGTTGACGGCCCTGCCCGCGCCGCCCGCCGCCGCGGGCAGCGCGGCGGATGCGCCGGCGGCGGCGAAATAGCAGGAGGGTGACGATGCGACCGATGCGGAACGTGACGATGGCACTGCTGGCGGCGACGGCCCTGGCGGGCTGCCAAAGCGCCGCCCAGCATGCCGCCTCGGTGCAGCAGGGCATGGACCCTGGCAACCGGCTGACCGTGGGCACCGTGCAGCGCGAGATCCGCGTCGGCATGAGCGGGGCGGATGTCAGCCGCGTGCTCGGCGCGCCGAACGTGGTGACGACCGACGAAAAGCGGCGCGAGGTGTGGGTGTATGATCGCATCGGCACCGACTACGTGCAGTCCTCGTCCTCCGGCGGCGTGGGGCTCCTGCTGCTCGGCGCGGAGAGTTCCGCCGGCGCGGCGAGCACGACGCAGCGCACCCTCACCATCGTCATCTACTACGACGAGAACGGGCGGGTGCGGGACTACTCCTACCGCTCCTCCACCTTCTGACGCATGCGGCGGCGGGCGGCGCTGATCCTGCTGGCGATGCTGTCCGGCTGCGCGCCAACCGTGCAGCAGCAGACGGCGGCTCTCACGCTCGCGCCCGACAACGCGGCGATGCGCGAACGCCAGACACGGCGGTTCGATACCACCGACGAGACGCTGCTGCTGCGCGCCTCCGCCGGCGTGCTGCAGGATTTCGGCTTCACCATCGACGAGGCCACCCCCGGCGCCGGACTGATCATCGGCTCGGCGCAACGCCGCACGATCGTTCCGACCGACGTCGGCGGGGGGATCCTTCTAGGCCTGTTGGGCGGGTCCGGCGTGCAGACGATCCGCGTCTCCATCATCTCGCGCCGCTCCACCGATGGTCGGTTCATGCTGGTGCGGGCCACGTTCCAGCGGCTCGTCTGGGCGGCGAACGACCGGGTTTCCGTCGTGGAACAGATCGATGATCCGGTGCTGTATCAGCGCTTCTTCGACAAGCTCGCCGGAGCCGCGTTCCTGGAGGCGCATCCGATATGAGTGCCAAACGACGCGCACTGGTGCTGGCGTTCCCCGTCGCCGCCGCATTCTCGCTGAGCGCCTGCATGACCGATTCGCGCACGCAGATACTGGCCAGTGATAAGAGCCAGGTGCAGTTGCGCGCGGTGCAGACGCGCGTGTTCGACACCGGGGACCGGGCGATGGTGTTCCGCTCGGTGCTGGCGACGCTGCAGGATCTCGGCTTCGTCGTCGACAAGGCCGACGACACTCTCTATCTCGCCTCCGCCACCAAGCTGGGCGGCTACGTGCTGCGCATGACGGTGCTGGTACAGCCGCGCGGGCCGCGCCAGACGGCGGTGCGAGCGAGCGCGCAATACGACCTCGTCGCCGTGACCGATGCCGCACCCTATCAGCAGTTCTTCGACGCGCTGGAAAAGGCGATGTTCCTGACCGCGAACAAGATCGAGTGAGGTGGCTTCCACCAGCCCGCCGGCGCGGTGGGGCCGTGTAGCAGGCGGCGGACTTTCCGCCCCGCCGCCCTTACCAGGCGCCGGGGGTGCCGTGGCAGGAGCCGAACCAGCGGATGGTGAGGCCGACGATGTCGCAGACCGGAATCGGCACGGTGGTGACACCGATCCAGGCCGGATAGGGCGCCGGGCCGGAGGGGCAGCAGCAGCCGGCATAGGCGGCGACGTGGTCCGCATAGATGCGCGGCGTCAGCGCGGCCTGGACGAAGACTTGATAGCCGGCGGGGTCGAGCAAGGCGGTCGCCTTGGCGGCGGCGGCGGCGAGCTTGAGCGCGGTCGGCGTCGCCGCCATGCGGGTCTGCAGCGTCTGGCGCACGCAGTTGGCGCTCGGGGAATTGGGCGTGGCGAGGCAGGCGCAGGTGGCGTTGATCACGTAGGGGTCCGGCAGCCACCAGCCGTTGGCGGCGTAGGCAGCGCAATTGCCGAGCGATGGGGTGAGGCCGGGGCGGGGCGTGCAGCCGGGCACGTTGCCCGGCTCCGACGGTGCCGCGGCCGTCGGCGCCGCAGCCGCCGGTATGACGTCCGCGGCCTCCGCGTCGGGCGCCTCCTGCCGCCGCAGCGTCAGGACGGGGTCGCGCGCGGCGGGCGGCGGGTGCACCGGGACGCGGGCGAGATCCCAGCCGGGCGCGCGACCGGAGAAGCGGGCCGGCGGCGCGACGTGGCCGGCCAGCGGCATCGCGGCGGCGGGGGACGGTCGGGTGCGGGCGATGGGCGCGGCGCGCATCGGCTCTCCTACCGGCTGGTTGCGGCCAGTCTACGCGAATCTCGCTCGGGAAGCACGCGGCCCGCTTCAGCGCGCGGCGTCGGGCGGGATGGCACCGAGCGCCTTGAGCAGGGCGGGCGCGGGCAGCAGAGCCGGCTGCGGCGGCGCGGGGGCGAGCAGGACGGGGCGGGAGCCGGTGAACAGATGCGTCAGCGCCGCGCCGATGGCGCCGAGGCCGGAGCCGCCGCCGTGGACCAGCCCGGCTTCGTTGCTGCGCAGCTCCGTCGCCGGGGCCGGCGCGCGGGCGGCGGGGGGAGGGGCGGCGACCCCGGGGTCCCGATAAGCCTGACCGGGGTCCCGATAAGTAAGTAGCTGCCTTGGCGCCGGCGCGCGGGCGGCGGGGGGAGGGGCGGTGACCCTTGGCGGGGCGGCGTCCGGAGCCGCTCCGCCGGAAGCCGGCGCGGCCGGTTCCGGGCCGATGGTGTAGGTGGCGAGGAAGTGAACCCGCGGCCGCGCCTCGTCCATCGCCACGGCGCGGCCATGGTCGAGCTCCACGTCCCACGCGCCGGCATGTTCGACCTCGAGGCCGGCCTTGGCGGCGAGCGACACATCCCAGAGGAAGCGCTGGCGGCCGATGTAGGTGCCGCGGATGATGGTGACGACGCTGCCGGGGTGGCGCTGCCGGGCGCGGGCGATGATCTCGGCGCAGACGGGGCTTTCCAGCGCGGTGGTGAACGGGTCCTCGTCGGCGAGGTGCTGGCGCAGGCCGGCGAAGCCGAGCGAGACGCTGCTGGTGCCGCCGGCGCGCAGCAGCGGCTGGTCGAGCACGGCCTTGATCGGCTCGGGCAGCGAGGCGGTGACGACGAGACTGGCCTGGTCGCCGATCGGCGGCAGGTCGGTCACGGCGCGGTCCCCGGCCGGGAAGGCGGTGGGCGGGATGGGGCAGGAGGCGAACGGATCGCGCTCGACGACGAGGACGGTGCCGGGCGGATAGTCCACGGCGGCGGCGATGACGACGAAACCCGGGTTGCGCGCCCCGGCGATGGCGCCGGTGAGCAGGCTGGCATAGCGCCCGAGCAGGCGCGTGTAGCTGGTGGCCGCGTCCGGGCGCCAGAACCACCAGTAGAACGCGGCGGCGAGCACCGCCGCGCTCACGACCACGAGACCGGTGCGGAATTTTGCTGCGGACATCGCCGCTCCTGCCCATTCCGCGCTAATTACGCCATAGCAACATATGGTCGTCAAGCGATGCGCCGCTCAGGGCAGTTTCAACCCGGTCGCTTGCTCGACGATGTTGTCCGGGGCGAGATCGTCGTGGCCCTCAGCAGGGCGGTGCTGTCATCGTGCGGGCAAACGGGCGCGCGGCAGGGTGACGCCGCAACGATTCATGATCCCCCGGGTCAGCGTCTCGAAGTCCTCGTAGCACCCCAAAACGGCCTTCTGATGTCCCCCAAAGGCGCCGTCCGCGGGCTTGAGAAGGAACATCGGCTTGCGCGCCTCCTGGGCGAGCGGCATCAGGGAACGGTAGTCCTTCAGCAGGGCGATGCGGTTCTGGTCCTGGTCGGGCTCAGGCGCCGTGGAGCGATCGTCGCCGAGGACCGAGGTGGCATAGTCGCCGGGGATTCGCGCGATCCACTTGTTGTAGGCGAGCACGGGGCGATCTAGCCGGACGGAGTGGCGCATGATGACGTAGCCGACCGGTTGCATGCGCCCCTCTGGCAGAGCCAGGGGCGTATCGGGCCGCCGCTCAAGCCGGTCGCGCCACTCCTCGCGCCACCGTTTTATCGCTGGCCCCATGTTGCGCAACCCCTGCAGGGAAAAGAGGTCGGCACCCAGCGGAATTACCAGTGAATCGCAGGCCAGCAGCGCGGCGCGATTGATGGCGCCGAGATTGGGGCCGACATCGACCAGTGCGATGGTGGCGCCGCGGGCCTCGGCGGCCTGCGCGATCAGGCGGGCGAAGGCGCTGGTGACGCGGAAGGCGCGTACCTTGCCGCTCAGGCAGTCCGGCCAGACGGTGGAAAGCTCATCCTCGATGCCCGAGAGGCGAAGATCGCCGACCAGCAGCCCGATCTCCTCGCTCACCGCCTCGACATGTGCCGTGGCAATGTCGCCCTCGCCCTCGATCAGGGGGCGAATGGCGCCATTCACGGTGGTCCCATCGGGTTGGGACCAGAGTTCCTCAAGCCGCTCGTCGGGAAGAAACATGCTGGTCAGGTTGGCCTGCGGATCAAGATCGGCGGCGATCACGGCGACACCGAGTTCGGACAGCATCCAGGCGATGTGATAGACGAGCGAAGTCTTGCCGACGCCGCCCTTGTTGTTGAAGAAGCCGATCGTCCTCATGGGAGCGACCTGACGGTGACGTGGACGAAGTCCGCCTCCAGCCTGAATTCTGGCGGCGGATTGCCGTTCTCGGAGAGCGCTTTACGAGCGCGCGGGATGCCCGAGCCGAAGCGCTGGATGTAGCCCAGCGTCTTGGCCGCCTCGGCAAGCACCGGGTTGCGGTAGTCGGTAAAGCCGTCACGGCCGAAATTTTCCACAGTGACGTGCCCGAACGGACCGCCGGGGCTCGTGATCTCGACCCGATCGTCGAACCAGGTCAGCCGCACCGGAGCGTTTGTCGCCTCGTAGCGGCGATGGATCACGGCATTGCGCGCCAGTTCCTTGAGGGCGAGAGGCGGAAAATCGGGCCGGATGCGGGTGGTGCCACCGGAGAGATCGGTGCGTTGGGCGATGTTGGCTTCGATCACCTCGTCCAGCCGGCGCAGCACCTCACCGAGCGTGCCGTCGATTTCCTTCTGGTCACGGATTGTTTCGGTGATCTCGGTGCCGGCATAGCGGACAAGCTGGATATAGGCGCCCGGGCACCAGTTCCGCGGATCGCGCCCCAGCACCAGAAGACCCGCAAGAGTGGGGATGCCGTCCGGCGAGAGCAGCCGGAGCGAGCGCATCTGGTCTTCCCGGCTGCGCCCATTCTCGGCCAGCACGTCGGGGGCAACCGCCGCGGGAAGATACTCCTGCTCGAAGCGCAGCAGGTCGAGATCCGCGAGGCTTGCCCCCGGCAGCGGGGTCTGGTCGAAGGGCAGCACGGCGCGGCGCCGCTTCTCTGCCAGCCGCCGTTCCTCCTCCGGGGTCGCGAAGCCGCGGCGCGGGCCACGGCGGACGCAGGTACGACCCTTGTATTTCACCGGCGGCGAGTCCGAGGGCGAAACCTCGACCACGGCGACATCGCAACCGTCGAGCGTCACCTTACGCACGGTCATCACCGGCAGAGGGACGGTCTGGCCATCGTCGGCAAAACTCAGCAGCCATTGCGCCAGATCGTCGTCGATGGTGAGCCCGGCGCAGCGCCCGTCGTCATGGACGCCGACGAAGAGCACGCCCACGTCGCGGCGATCGGGAAGGTCGTTGGCGAAGGCGCAGATTGCCTCGCCGACCTTGTCACGCTCGCGCCGCTGAGCGGTGCGCTCGACATGGTCGGCCTCGACGTCGCGGAGCCGGCGCAGCAATTCGTCGTCAGTCAGCATCTCGCCTCCTCGCGGCGACTATAGCCGGACTGCCGCCGACGGCTACGGCAGTTTCAGCCCCGTGGCCTGCTGGACGATGTTGTTCGGGGCGAAATAGCGCGGCGGCGGGGGCTTGGGTGGGGCGAGGGCGACGCGGTAGCGGCAGGTGGGCGTGGTGTAGGTGCCGGTGAACCCGGTCTCGGCCAGCGTGCCGTCCAGCACCAGCGGCCAGGGCTGGCCGGATTGGACGGAGACGAGATCGAGCCGCGCGTGCACCATGCCGTCCGGCGCGCGGCTGCCGCGCAGGAGCAGGACGCCATCGGTCGGGCTGAAGATCACGGTATCGTCGGCGCGGCGCAGCACCAGGGTGGCCGCGCTCGGACCAGGGCAGTTGGCGGCTGGGGTCGCGGGATCCGCGGTGATGCTGCCGACCCAGCGGGCATCATACCCGCCGATCAGGGTCTCGCGGCCGGCGCAGGCGGCGAGCAGCAGGCCGAGCAGCGGCGCGGCGCGCGGGGTCAGAGCCGGCTGATCTCGACCGGCGCGGTGCCGCGCTGAAGGATGCCGAGCTCGCGGGCGGCACCGCGGGAGAGGTCGATCACGTGGCCGTGATGGCCGGTGCGATCGGTGACGGTGACATCCACGTAGCGGGACGAGCCGAGCAGATGGACGCGGATATGGCTGCCCAGCGGCAGGGAGGGATGCGCCGCGGTCAGCCCGTCCGGCTGATAGATCGTGCCGCTGGCGGTGCGCCGCCCGGTGAAGCGCCCGGCATACCAGGAGGCGCGGGCGATCTCCGTGCCCGAGGCCATGGTCCAGCCGGACTGCGCCTCGGCGGCGTGGCTGCGCGGCCGCACGCGGGCGCGGGCGAAGCGCTTGACGGCATGGGTTCGGTGCGGCTTGGCGCTCGCCCCCTTGATCAGGCCGGTCTCCGGCCGCAGACGGTCCCCCGCCAGGGCGGCCTCCGCCTTTGGCGTCGCCGCGAGCAAAGCCGCAGCAGCCAGAAATCCAGGCAAGAATCGGCGCACCCGATGCAGCATTGCGGTTCCTCGACACCTTTCGTTCAACAGACCAAGCCCCTTCGGTGGGACATAAAGACCCATGCAGCGGCAAAAATCAACCCTTGCAGTTCGCCGAGCATCCATTGGGCCCTTTCGCTACCTGCGCGAGAATTGCACGCCGCCCACTCGGCTCTTGCCGTCTGCCGCCGATGGATCCGGAAATCCTGAGCATATGGCTTGGAATTTCCGCACGCGTCCGCGCTGCGAACCGGCCCCATCCGCCGCCAGGGGGGGCTGAAAAGGAAAAAATGCCGCCAAGCGGATTTTTGTCTTGCCCACACGCCCCAGTCTGACGTATAAACCCCACCATGATGGAGGTTTGCGCGCGCCGCTCCGGCCGCCGCCTCTTTCCCATCCCCTCCCGTCCGGCTCTCCCCCTTGCCCGAGGGTTCCCCCGCCATGACCGAGGCGACCGCCGATCATGCCCCGTCCCCGCTCGCCATCCTCCTCGCCGTCATGCGCGCGAAGTGGCAGGAAGGCGACCTCGATGGCGCCGTCGCGATCGCGCGCATCGCCGCCCCCTACGTCCACTCCCGACGCTCCAGCGTCGCCGATTCCCTTGCTGCCGGCGATCCTGCCCGGCTCTCGGACGACGAGCTCGAGCGCGCTCAGCGCCGAGCGGGCGCTGCGCCAGCGCATCCGGACCTCTTTGGCGGACTGGGCGCGCCTGGCGCTGGCGCCGCGGGGGCATGAGCCGGCGGCGCATCATCTCCGCCTGATCGCCGAACTCGAAGCGCTCGCCCGCGGCACGTCGGACCGGCTGCTGGTGCTGATGCCGCCCGGCGCGGCCAAATCCACCTACGCCTCGACCCTGTTTCCCGCCTGGTGGTTCGCCCAGGACCCGGCCAGCCGGGTGATCGCCACCTCCCATACCGCCTCGCTCGCCGGGTCCTTCGCCCGCGAGGTGCGCCGGCTGCTCGACGAGCACGGCGCCCGCCTCGGCTGCCGGCCCGCCGCCGACACGCGCGGCGCCGCCGACTGGGATACGCGCGGCGGCGGCGGCTATTTCGCCACCGGCATCCGCGGCCCCGTCACCGGCCGGCGCGCCGACCTGATCATTCTCGACGACCCGCTGAAATCCCACGCCGAGGCCGACAGCTCGCGCAACCGCGACGAGATCTGGGCCTGGTTCCGCAGCGACCTGCTCACCCGGCTCCGCCCGCACGGGCGCGTGCTGGTGGTGATGACACGCTGGCACGAGGACGACCTCGCCGGACGGCTGCTGGAGGATGACGCCGGGGACTGGCGCTGCCTGCGCCTGCCCGCCTTTGCCGAAGCGAACGACCCGCTCGGCCGCGCCCAAGGCGCGGCGCTCTGGCCGCAATGGGAGAGCCGCGACATGCTCGAGAGGAAGCGCCGCAGCATCGGCGAACGCGCCTTTTCCGCGCTCTATCAGCAGAGCCCCACGCCGCCGGCCGGGCTCGTGTTCGAGACCGCGCGCATCGGGCTGAGCGAGGCCGCGCCGGTCGAGGCCGAGCGCGTGCGCGCCTGGGACCTCGCCGCCTCCGCCGCCGCCGACGGCACCGACCCCGACTGGACCGTGGGCGTGCGGCTCGCGCGCGAGCCCTCCGGGCGCTTCGTCGTCGAGGACGTGGTGCGGCTGCAGGGCGGCCCGCACGAGGTGGAGGCGGCGATCCGCGCCACCGCCGAGCGCGACGGCACCGCCGTGCGCATTTCCCTGCCGCAGGATCCGGGCCAGGCGGGCCGCTCGCAGGTGCTCTACCTGATCCGCGCCCTCGCGGGCTTCACCGTCGCCGCCTCGCCGGAGAGCGGGGCGAAGACCACGCGCGCGATGCCGGCGGCGGCGCAGGCCAATGCCGGCAATCTGGTGCTGCTGCGCGGCGCCTGGAATCGCGGCTTCCTCACCGAGCTGGCGGACTTCCCGGTCGGCCGCAAGGACGACCAGGTGGATGCGCTGGCCCGCGCCTTCGCCGCCCTGCTCGCCGCGCCGGCGCGCACCCGCGCCGTGCGCGTCGGCCTGCTCGGGCGCTGACCGCCGCGGCCGCGCCCGCACCGGCCCACTGCCGTTTTTCCTTCATCACGCCCACTCATCACGGTGGATGCATGTTCGACACCATCGCCGCCGCGATCCCGCGTGATCCGGCCTATGCCGAGCGCACGCGCCGGCTCGACATCCTGCGCCGCGTGCTGGACGGCACGCTCTACGACGCGCTGCCCTACGCCTTCGCCGACGAGCGCGGGGCGGGGGGTGAGTATATCCCGCTGCGCCAGCGCGCGCCCTCCGTGCGCAGCAATCTCTGCCGCATCGTCGTCGACGATTCGGTAGCGCTGCTGTTCAGCGAGGGCCACTTCCCCACCATCGACGCACCGGACAAGGCGCTGCGCGCCCTGTTCGTCGAGCTGGCCAAGGAGACGCGGCTCAACGCGGTGATGATCGACGCCGCGCTGCGCGGCGCCGTCGGCTCGGTCGCCATCCTCATGCGTGTGCTGCGCGGGCGGGTGTTCTTCTCGGTGCTGGAGAGCCTGCATCTGCGCCCGGCGTGGGACGCCGACGCGCCGGACACGCTGGCCAGCGTCACCGAGCGCTACAAGGTGCCCGGCGCGGTTCTCGTCGAGCAGGGCTACGAGATCGCCGATCCTGCCGCCGAATACTGGTTCATGCGGCGGTGGGACGATACCGCCGAGACCTGGTTCATGCCGACCCCGGTTCACGGCCCGGCGGTGGCCCCGGAGATCGACACCGCGCGCAGCGTCCGCCACGGGCTCGGCTTCGTGCCCATCGTCTGGGTGAAGAACCTGCCCGGACCCTCCGCATCGGGCGAGGACATCGACGGCGCCTGCACCTTCCGCGCCGCGATCGAGACCATGATCGAGATCGACTACCAGCTCTCCCAGGCCGGGCGCGGGCTGAAATACTCCTCCGATCCGACGCTGCTGATCAAGGAGCCGGCGGCCTCCGACGGTGAGATCATCAAGAGTCCCGGCTCCGCGCTGGTGGTTTCCGAGAAGGGCGACGCCAAGCTGCTCGAGATCGGCGGCACCGCAGCGGCGGCGGTGATCGACTATGTGCGCTTCCTGCGCGAGATGGCGCTGGAGGCCGTGCATGGCAACCGCGCCGATGCCTCGCGCCTGTCCGCGCCCGCGTCCGGCCGCGCGCTGGAGATGATGAACCAGGGGCTGATCTGGCTCGCTGACAATCTGCGCATCAGCTACGGCGAGGGCGCGCTGCTCGGCCTGGCGCGGATGGTGCTGCGCGCAGGCGCGATCTATCCGCTGCGAATCGGCGAGCGCGCGGTGCCGGTGTTCGATCCGGCGACGCGCCTCACCCTCAAATGGCCACGCTGGTATCCGGCGTCGGCGGCGGATCGGCTGGCGGATGCGCAGGCGCTCTCGACGCTCGCCACCGCGGGCCAGATTTCGCGCGAGAGCGCGGTCAAGGCGATCGCCGACACCTACGACATCGAGGACGTGCCGGCGGAGCTGCGCCAGATCGCTGGCGACGAGGAGAAGCCCGGCGCTGAGGAGAAGCCATGAGCGACGAGAGCGAAGAAGCACCAAGCATCGAGACGTTGCAGGCCCGGCTCGCCGAATTGCAGGACCGGATCGAGGCCGCCAGCGCGGAGACGCGTGCGCGCGTCGTGCGGGCCGAGTTGAAGGCGGCGGCGGCACGCGCGGGGATGGTGGATCTGGACGGGCTCAAGCTTGTCGACCTCTCCACCGTCGCGCTCGACGACAAGGGCGAGGTGGTGGAAGCGGAGGCGCTGATGACGCGGCTCAAGCGCGAGAAGCCGTGGCTGTTCGGGCTGCACGGCTCTTCCTCCTCGCGCGCTTCGGCACCGCCGGCGCAGCCGCCGCGCATGAAGCTGGCGCGTGAGATGACCGACGACGAGTACCGCGCCGCGCGTGCGGCGCTGCTGCGGCCGCGCTGAGGCGGCAGGCTGATCCATCGTCCAACGCTCTGTTACCGACAAGAGGACCCCAATGGGCATTCAGAACTTTCCCCTCGCCCTGCAGCCGATCATCCAGCAAGGCTTCCTCGATCGCGAGTTCGAGGAGGCGCTGGCCTCGCGGCTGGCCTATCGTCTCGTCGCCGACCGCGAGGAATTCGCCGTCGGCATCGGTGAAACGCTGACCAAGACGCGTGCCGGCCTGCGCCCGTCGGTGACGACGCCGCTGGCGCCGAATGCCAACACCAATCTCGACAACGGGCTCACGCCGCAATATTTCGCCGTCGAGCAGTACACGCTCGGGATCAATCTCTACGCCGCCACCACCGACCTCAACATGGTGACGAGCCGCGTGGCGATCGCCTCGCAGTTCCTGCTCAATGCGCGGACCAACGGCGAGCAGGCGGCCCGTTCGCTGGACGAGCTTGCGCGCAATGCGCTGTTCGCGGCCTATTTCGGCGGCAACACCCGCGTGGCGCAGACGCTCGCCGCCGCCGGCCCGACCATCGCCGTCGATGACGTGCGCGGCTTCCAGACCGTTCCCGTCAACGGCGTGCAGGTGCCGGTGAGCGCCGCCAGCCCGATGACGGTGACCGTCGGCGCGGACGCCTATACGCTGGTCGGCGTCAACGTCGATGCCACCAACGTCTCCACCGCGCCGGGCGGCGTCTCCGGCAGCCTCACCTTCTCGGGCAATGTCAGCGTCGGCGACGGCACCGCCGGCAACGCGGTGCAGTCCGCCACCGCGAGCGTGATCGCGCGGCCCGGTGCGCGCGGCACCACCGCGGGGCTGCAGGCCACCGATACGCTGACCATGGCCAACCTGCTCGATGCGGTGGCCACGCTGCGGCGCAACGCGGTGCCGGAGGTCGACGGCGCCTACAACTGCTATCTCGACCCGATTTCCGCCCGCCAGCTTTTCGCGGACCCGGACTTCAAGGAACTGTTCCGCGGCGCGACCTCGGCGAACCAGGTGTTCCGCCGCGGCATGATCAACGACTTCCTCGGGCTGCGCTTCTTCCCCACCACCGAGGCGTTCGTGCAGCCGCACCCGACGCTCGCGGGCCTGGTGGTGCGCCGGCCGATCGTCGTCGGCAAGGGCGCGCTGGTCGAGGGCGACTATGCCGGCATGGCGGCCGAGGATGTGGCGCCGAAGGATTCCATCGTCAGCATCGTCGATGGCGTCGCCATGGTCACGCGCGAGCCGATCGACCGGCTGCAGCAGATCATCGCGCAGTCCTGGTATTGGATCGGCGGCTTCTGCGCGCCCACCGACATCACCACCAACCCGACCACGATCCCCACCGCGTCCAACGCTGCTTTCAAGCGCGCGGTGATGATCGAGCATATCGGCTGAGGCGCGGGCGATGTCGATCGGAGCCACCCAGCCGTTCCGCGCCGCCGGCACCGCGACGCTCGCCGCCGGCACCGCCTCGGCCAATGTCGCGCTCGCGGGCGCGGGCGAGGCGGTGCTGGTGTTCAACGCCTCCACCGCCATCGCCTTCGTCCGCTTCGGCATGGATGCTTCCATCACCGCCTCCGCCGCCGACACGCCGGTGCCGGCGGGCGGGCGGCTGCTGCTGCATGTGGGCGACTACGCCCGCACCGCGGCCGCAGTGCTCGCCGCCGGCGGCGGCAGCGTGTTCTTCACCCGCGGCGAGGGCACGATCTACTAGAGCCCACCCCGGCCCGCTGCGAACGGATTCCAAAGGCTCCGCCTTTGGCGGGTCCAGGGCGGAGCCCTGGCCTTCCCTCCCCGGAGAAAGCCCATGTCCGGCTCCCTAGCCTTCTCCTCGGCGCCGTTCACCGACGCCGAGAAGGCGGATATTCGCCGCTTCTGCGGCTATCCGGCCTATGGCGCCGGCCCGGCCGGCTTTCAGGGCTGGCGCTTCTTCCAGGCCTACGGCCTGCTGGAATTCCGGCTGAACAACCTGGCCGCGGCGGAATTCCAGGTGGTGCGGCAATATCTGGCGCAGCTCTACGCGCTGGAGAGCGGCGTGCCGGCGGCGGCGGGCAATCTCGACACCGCGCAGGCGGCGGTGTGGACGCGCAACCAGGCGGAGGTGCGCGAGCGCACTGCGCTGCTCGACGAATGGCGCCGGCGTTTGGCGGGCTTTCTCGGCCTGCCGCCGGGCCCCGCGCTCGGGCCCGGTGGCGTCACGCTGGTGGTCTAGGCCATGGACGAGACCCGACTGCAGGACCTCATCAGCCGTGGCATGGGCATCGCTGCGCGCAAGGGCGGCGTACTCTGCGACGCATTCCGCCCGTGCGACGCGGGCCCGCCGCTCGTGCTGCGCAACCGTTTCCTGCGGCTCTCGGTGGCGTTCAACGCCGAGGACCCGAGCTTTCGCCGCGCCGGCGCCTATGGCCGCGCCGCGTATTATGCGGTGTTCGATTCCGCCTATACGCGTCCTGGCGACTACCTCGCCGAGCGTGGCTCGCGGCGGGTGTGGTTTCTCGCCGAGCAGTTGCCCTTGCTGCCGGTGCTGTGCGTGCTCGCCAACCGGGTCGTCAGCGTGGCGCGGCCGGCCGCTCCGGTGCTTGCCGGGCTCAACGCCTATGGCGGTGTCAACCGCGCCATGCTGAGCCCGATCCTCACCGAGTGGCCGGCGAGCGTGCTCGCCGGCGGCGGCGGGCCGGGCGGGGCGGGCGCGTTGGAACTGCCGGGCGATACGCGGCTCGCCGGCTTCTCGGTGCTGCTGCCCTCGGTCGCGGCGGCGGTGCCGCGGGTGGACGATCTGCTCTCCGACGATCTGGGACGCAATTTCATCGTCGCCTCGGCCGAACTCTCCCCGCTCGGCTGGCGGCTCGCGGTGCGGCAGGTGGCAAGCTGATGGCCGATCAGTCCGATATCGAGACGGCTCTGGCCGCCGCCGCGAGCGCCGCGCTCTACCCCGCCGGCACCACCGAGCCCTCGGCGATCGGCGCGCCGTGCCGCATCTATCGCGGCTGGCCGGAGGCCGCGGCGCTGGACGCGGACCTTGCCGAGGGCTGGGTGAATGTCAGCGTCTTCGGTATCGACGCCGGCCAGCGCAGTACGACGCGCTACATGGATGAGTGGCGGATACTGGCGCCGGCCACGGTGACGCTGGCGGCCACCGTGACCGGCAACAGCGTCACCTTCACCGGCACCGCCGCAGCCGGCCTGCTCGCCGGGGTGCGGGTGGACACTGTGAGCTTCGTGCACCAGGTCGGCACCGGCGAGACGCCTGATTCAGTCGCCGCGGCCCTGGCGCAGAGCATCCCCGGGGCGAGCGTCGCCGGTGCGATGCTCACCGTGCCCGGCGCGGGCCGGCTGCTGGCGCGCGTCGTCGCAGCGCAACCGGCGCTGTTGCAGACCCGGCGCCAGCAGCAGAGCTTCCGGCTGACCTGCTGGTGTCCCGATCCAGCCACACGCGACCTGGCGGCCGGCGCCATCGACGGCGCGATGGCGCAGATCCGGTTTCTCTCGCTGCCGGATGGCACCGTCGGGCGCTTGCTGTTCGCCGGCTCGACCAGCATCGACCGCGCGCAGGCGAGCGGGATGTATCGCCGCGACCTGATCTACAGCGTCGAATACCCGACGACGCTGATCCAATCCCAGCCGAGCCTGCTCTTCGCCGACATCACTCTCGGCAATGCGGACGCGCAGTTCGGCGAATTCCTGGTTTGAATTCGGAGAGAGGCCCGATGCAATTCCATCTGATCGTCGTGCAGGCCTTCGGGCCGCACGCGAAAGGCGATGTCGTCACCGACGCGGAGACGATCGCGCGCATCCTTGGCGGCGAGCACGCCGCGCATGTCGTGCGCGTGTCTGTCCCGGCGCAGACCAAGGAGGGCTGAGCGATGCCGATCCTGCAGCAGGCTAGCGCCAACACCACGGCGCTGATCGTGCCCGATCTCTATGTGCAGATCGTGCCGCCACAGAACCTCGTGCTGAACGGGGTGCCGACCGATGTGGTGGGCCTCGTCGGCACCGCGTCCTGGGGCCCCGTGGGCCAGCCGGTCATCGCCGCGACGATGAGCGACTATGCGCGCAGCTTCGGTCCGGTGATGCCGCGCAAATATGATCTCGGCACGCCGATGGCGGCCGCCGTGCAGCAGGGGGCGCAGAATTTCCGCTGCGTGCGGGTCAGCGACGGGACCGATACCGCCGCCCAGCTCGGCCTGTTCTACAACAACTCGCCGAGCGGCCCGCTGGTGCTGACCGCGCGCTACACCGGCAGCTTCGGCACCCAGATCACCGGTGCGTTCAGCCCCGGCTCGCAGCCCAACACCTGGCGCTTCACCGTCTCGCTGCCCGGCTTCGCGCCGGAGGTGTTCGACAATATCGGCGGCATCGGCCAGGCGTTCTGGCAGGCGGTGGTGGTCGCGATCAACAACGGACAGAGCGCGATGCGCGGGCCATCGCAGATCGTCATCGCCTCGCTCGGCAACGCCTTCACGACGATGCCGACCGCCTCCACCTTCGCCTTCGCCTATGGCACGCCCGGCACCGACGGCGCCGCGAACATCACCGCCGCGACGCTGGTCGGGCAGGATGTGGCCCCGCGCAAGGGGCTCTATTGCCTGCGCGGACAGGGCTGCTCGGTCGCGCTGCTCGCCGACGCGGATGATCCGACGCAGTGGACGACGCAGGCCGGGTTCGGCGTCTCCGAAGGGATCTACATGATCCTGACCGGGCCCGCCGGCGACACGGTTGCCGATGCCGTCAGCACCAAGCAGAGCGCCGGGCTGGACAGCTACGCCGCGAAGCTGATCTTCGGCGACTGGGTGTGGTGGAACGACCAGGCCAACGGTATCGTCCGCCTCATCAGCCCGCAGGGCTTCGCGGCCGGGCGCCTGGCCAATCTCTCGCCCGAGCAGTCGAGCCTCAACAAGCCGCTCTACGGCGTCATCGGCACGCAGAAATCGGGCTCGCCTGGCAGCGCCCAGAACAGCACCTACTCCGAGGCCGACCTGCAGGCGCTGTTCGCCGCCGGCATCGACGTCATCGCGAACCCGCAGCCGGGCGGCGCCTTCTGGGGCATGCGGGCGGGGCACAACAGCTCTTCCAACGCCGCCACCAACGGCGACAACTACACCCGCCTGACGAACTACATCGCGGCGACCATCGCCTCCGGCATGGGGCAGTATGTCGGCCAGGTGATCACGCTCACGCTGTTCCAGCAGATCCGCGCCACCCTGCTCGCGTTTTTCCAGAATATGCTGAGCCAGGGCATGCTCGGCGACAGCGGCGCCGGCGTGCCGTTCCAGGTGGTGTGCGACAGCTCCAACAATCCGCCGGCACGCACCGGGCTCGGCTACGTGCAGGCCGATTGCCAGGTGCAGTATCTCGCCATCAACGAGAAGTTCATCGTCAACCTCCAGGGCGGACAGACGGTCGCGGTGCAGCTTCAGACGCTGCCGAACGGGCAGATCGGCGGCTGATCGCCACAGGTCTTGGGAGAATAGCAGATGCCAACGACACAATTCTCGATCGGGCGTGACTGCCAGCTGGTCGTCGTCGGGCCGGGCGGGCGGGTGGACCTCACCTACGTCACCGGCTTCGAAAGCCACCAGCTCACCACCGCGATCCGCATCGAGCGCCTCGACGGTGTGAACATGGGCGCGGAACTGCCGAAGGGCTGGGAGGGCAGCTTCGAACTCGAACGCGGCTCGGCCGCCGTGGACGATTTCATCGCCGCCATCGAGGCCGCCTACTACGCGCAGGGCAGCCTCGCCACCGGCACGCTGTATCAGTACGTGCAGGAGGCCGATGGCTCGGTCTCGACCTACCAGTATGATGGCGTGGCCTTCAAACTCGCCAATGCCGGCAGCTGGCGGGGCGACGCGGCGGTGAAGCAGCGGCTCGACTTCTTCGCCTCGCGCCGGCGGCGGGTGTGATGGCGACCCCATCGCAGCGCATCATCGCCACCGCCGAGCGCACGCTGGCCGCGACCGATGCCAACGGGCGTCGGCTGGCGATCCGCCTGCTCGGCGCGCTCGACAAGCTGCGCCTGTTCAAGGCGGCGGGGCCGGACCTGGCGCAGAACGAACCCTATCTCGGCCTCGCCATGCTGGCCTGCTCGGTGACCGCGATCGACGACGTGCCGCTGCCGTTCCCGGCCAACGAGGCGCAGATCGAGCGCGCGGTGCAACTGCTCGGCGATGACGGATTGACCGCCGTCGCCGAGGCGCTGGCCGAGGCGCAGGACGGCGCCGGGCCACTCGACCGGGACAGCGCAAAAAACTGAGCTCGCACCCCGATCTGATCGATTGCCTGTTCCTGGTCCGGAACGGGGTGCCGTTCGACGTCGCCTTCAGCCTGCAAGCGGAAGAGCGGCTCGCCTTCGTGGTCGCGCTCGGCACGCTGGCGGGCGGGCGGTTCGACTGGGAGGCGATGAGCTGGGACACGACCGGGATGCAGGAGAGCGCGCGGTGAGCGAGCTGGAAGCGGCGGAGCGCGCCGCCCTGGCCGAGGCCGGGCAGTGCCTGGCAGCGGCGCTGCGACGCGCCGCGCCGGGCGAGGCGATCGCCCACACCGTGCGCGGCAGCCGCGTGATCGCCGGCGCGGCGAGCGCGGCGCTCGCGGCGCGCGAAGTCGGCAGCGCCGGAAGCGTGCCGTCACCGGCGCTGGCAAGGGCCGCCGCCGCCGCCGGGCCGGAGATCGCCCGGCGCATCGGCGAACGGCTGGCGCGCGCCGTGGTGGCCGCGTTGACCAACGGGCTGAACGGAGGGTTCTGATGGCCGAGGATGGCAGCGCGGCCGAGAATGGCCCCCTGGGAGCGACCAGCGAGGCGACGGCTGGTGGCGCCATGATCGACGCCTACAGCATCGGCGTCTCGGTGGCGCTGGATAATGGCGTCGGCGAGGGCGTTGCCGCCATGCGGCGCCAGTTGGCGACGCTCGACCGGGCGACGGCGTCGAGCCGGGCCGGCCTGGCCCGCCTGATCGCCGCGGGGCGGCCGGCCATGGAAGCGGGTCCGCTGGGGCCGCGCGCGCTCGCCGCGGCCAGCCGCGATCCGCGGCGGGGCCTTGCCCTCGCACCGGCGCCGCGGGCAGCGCGCAAGGCGGCGTCGGCCACCGATAAGGGAGCGACGACGCACGCATCCGCAACCCGCACGCCGCGCCTGTCGGTGCCGTCCATCTCGGGCGCCGGACCGCACAAAGCCAAGGCTGAGCGGGTCCGGGCGGACGCCAATGCCGCCATGGCGGCACGGCGACACGCGCGCCCTGCAGACCAGAACGCGGAACGGAACGCAGAACGGGGCGCGGAGCGGCATGCGGAGCGGCGCCTGCGCACGGCGGAGCGAGGCCACACCGCGCCTGGTCCTTTGCGCGATGCGCGGCCGCCGCTGTCGGTGCCGCACCTGGCCGCGCTCGGGCGGGAAACCGCGGCGCCGGCGCCGCAGGCGGGCGGCGGGGCGCCGGCACCCCGGCCAGGGACCCAGCGCAGCGGCACCCGCTCCGACGCCGCGGCCGGATCCGTCGCAACGGCGGGCTCCGGCGGCGCTGCGCCGGCGGCACCGGGCTCGATGCTGCGCGGACCGGGCGGCCCGAAGGCATCGCTGCTCGCCGGCGCACCGGCTGTGGCCCCGACCGCCGCCCTGCGCCCGCTCGGCGGAGCGGGCGCGCCGGCCGCGCCGGTGCCGCCGGCCCGTGCCACGGTGCGGGTGACCGGCAGCGACGGCGCCGCCGCCACGGGCGACGGTGCCGGCGCCGCGCCCGCCGGTGGCGCGGTCTATCTCGACGGCAGGCTCGTCGGGCGCTGGCTTGCCAACCACCTTGCCGACGCCGCCTCGCGCGCGCCGGCCGCCGCCGCCGGCTTCGATCCACGCCAGAGCTTTACCTGGCCCGGCGCGATCCCGTCCTGAACTGGCGAAAGGCCCGCGCGGCATGTCCAACATCGCCCTCCTGCTCGGCCCGGTCCTGTTCCAGGGCTTCGAGGTTCCCGAGCGCATCGGCTTCGGCGGCCGCCAGCGCATGGCGGTGCACGACCTGCCCGGCGGCGCGCGGGTGATCGACGCCCTCGGGCGCGACGACACGCCGGTGGTGTTCGGGGGCGTGCTGTCCGGTCCGGACGCGAGCCTGCGCGCGCACGAGATCGATCTCCTGCGCGCGCAGGGGGCGCCGCTGCCGCTGACCTGGGATTCGTATTTCTACACCGTCGTCATCGCCGACTTCCGGGCGACCTACACGCGCGCCAACTGGATTCCTTATCGTATCGTCTGCACCGTGCTGCGCGACGAGGCCGAGGCACTGGTGCAGACCGGGCTGACGCTGCTGACGCAATCCACCGCCGATCTCGGCAGCGCCGCCTCGCTGCTCGGCGGGAGCGTCGATCTCACGGGCGCGAATGCGGCGCTCGCCGCGCCAGGCGCGACCACGCTCGGCACCGGCGCCTACAGCGCCGCGCAGAGTGCGCTCGCCGGGACGCAATCCGCGGTCTCGGGGGCGATCACGACGGCGGAGGGCACGCTCGGGCCGATCGCCGCCGGCGGCTTTGCCGGCGGCGATGCGGCCGGCGGCATCGCGGCACTCGGCGGTGCCACCGGCGCGGCGGGCCAGCTCGCCGCGCTCTCCGCGGCGCAGGGCTATCTCGGCCGCACCGCCACCAATCTCGCGAATGCCAGCCCGTAGGCCACGATCATGCAAACCATCACCGTCGTCGGCGGCAACCTTTTCGCCCTCGCCGCGCGCTTCCTGGGCGACGCGACCCAGTGGATCCGCATCGCCCAGCTCAACGGCCTGTCCGACCCGATGCTCCAGGGCGTGGTCACGCTGCGCATTCCCGATCTCGACGCGAGCGCGACCGGCGGGGTGGCGCCGCAATGAGCGGCCTGTTCGGAAGCGTGTTCACCGGCACCTCGCGCCGGCCGCGGCTGCGCGTGCTGGCGAACGGCGCCGAGATCGCCGGGGTGCGGGACGCCGAGGTTCTGAGCAACAACATCTTCGCCGCCGACCGGTTCTCGATCGGCGTCGCGCTCGGTGCCGATCCGGTGTGGTCCATGGCGGCATGGGCCTCGACCGGGTTCGTGATGATCGACGTGCAGATGGGCTTCCTGCCCGATCTGGTGCCGGACACGCCGTTCGCCGGCACGCCGCCGCTGGCCTGGGTGAGCTTGGTGCAGGGTGCCGCGGACACCATCGATATCGATCCGATCGCCGGCACCGCGCGCATCGAGGGGCGCGACCTCACCGCGGTCTTCATCGACGCGCCGATCCAGGAGAGCTTTGCCAACCGGACCGCCTCCGAAATTGCCGCGTTGCTCGCCGCGCGCCATAATCTCGCCGCCCAGGTGACGCCGACGACGACCCCGGTGGGGCGCTACTACGATTCGGAACATGATCAGATCACGCTCAACCAGTTTGCGACCCTGACGACGGAATGGGCGCTGCTGGTCTGGCTCGCCCAGCAGGAATCGTTCGACGTCTTCGTCCGCGGCAACACGCTCTTCTTCCAGCCGCCGGCGCAGGCCGCCGTGCCCGAGATGGTGCTCACCCCGGGGGCGGCGGGCTTCGGCGCGCCGGGCTTCGGGTCTGCCAACATCGCCTCGCTGCGCATGGCGCGGACGCTGACGCTGGCCGGCGACATCATCGTCACGGTGAAGAGCTGGTCCGCCGCCGATCAGGCGGCCTACACGGAGACGGTGACGAGCACGGGCACCGCGCCGTTCGCGACGCCGCAGAGCTACGTCTTCGTCCGCCCGAACCTGACGCCGGATCAGGCGCTGCAGCTGGCGCAGCGGAAGCTCGCCGAGCTGACGCAGCATGAGCGGGTCATCGAGATCAGCATGCCCGGCGAACTGACCCTGACGCCGCGCAGCCGCATCGCGCTGGCCGGCACGGCGACCGCGTTCGACCAGGTCTATGCGATCGAGGAGATCGAGCGGCGGCTGGACGTGGAGCACGGATTCTCGCAGCGAATACGGGCAAAGAACGCGAGTCCCCTGCCGCAGGCCACGCCGCCCGGCGCTCAGATCCTGAACGCTCCCGCCAACTGACGACCCACGCCTATCCACCGCCGCAGGACGTCATGGACCGATTCATCAATGCGCTGAAAGCCACCGCCGGCACGATGGACCGGATGGGCGGGCAGGCGCGCTTCGGCATCGTCACCAGCTTCGATCCGGCGCGGTATCTCGCGCGGGTGACGATCCAGCCGGAGGCCGTCCTGTCCGGCTGGCTGCCGGTGCTCTCGCCGTGGCTCGGCAATGGCTGGGGCCTGGCGGCGCCGCTGGCGCCAGGGACGCAGGTGCTGGTGCTGGCGCAGGAGGGCCACGCCGAGCACGGCGTGATCGTCGGCGCCGCCTACAGCGCGCAGGCGATGCCGCCAGCCGTGCCGGCGGGTGAGTGCTGGCTGGTCCATGCCAGCGGCAGCTTTCTCAAGCTGCACAATGACGGCAGCGTGGAGATCAGTGCCCCGACCGTGCGGATCGACGGCGATCTCGTCGTCAGCGGCAATGTGTCCGATGCCAACGGCGCGCACGGCACCCTCGCCGCGCTGCGCGCCGACTACGACCAGCATCACCACACCGTGAACGGCGCGATCTCCTCCGCGCCGGACCTGCAACTCTGAGGCATCGATGTCCGATCTCTCGCAGCAATGGGGCGCGGACCTGGCGGTCGGCGCCGATGGTGATCTTGCGCTCGCCGGGCCGGCGGCGGGCGGGCTGCAGCGGGTCCTCCGCCGCCTGCTCACCAATCCCGGCGACTATATCTGGCAGCCCGGCTACGGCGCCGGGCTGGCGCAGTTCATCGGCCAGCCGATGAATGCGGCTCAGATCGCCGCGGTGATCCGCAGTCAGATCTTCAAGGAGCCGGCGGTGGCGCGCACACCCGAACCGGTGATCGATGTCACCGCCGACAATGCCGGCGGCGTGTTCGTCGAGGTGCGCTACGTCGATGCACCGTCCGGACAGACCCAGTTGCTCGCGTTCCCACTCAGCGCGAGCCAGGGATCTGCGGCGAGCCGAAGCACGCAGGTAGGGCCATGAAACTTTCGCTGCAGACCTTCTCCTCGCTGGTGCAGAACGCCGCCGCCGCGGTGCAGGGCGCGGCGACGCAACTCGTGGATCTCTCGATCGGCTCGGTGCTGCGCGCGGTGCTGGAGGCGAATGCGTCTCTGGCGCTGTGGCTGCAATGGCTGGTGCTGCTGGTGCTGAACACGACCCGCGCCGCGACCAGCCAGGGCGCGGATCTCGACACCTGGATGGCCGATTTCGCCCTGGTTCGCCTGCCCGCATCGCCGGCGGCGGGAACGGTCAGCTTCGCGCGCTACGTCTCGACATCGGCCGCGCTGGTACCGGTCGGCGCGCTGGTGAAGACCGGCGACGGGACGCAGACCTTCACCGTCGTCGCCGCCACTGGGGACGCGGCCTACGTGGCGGCGCAGAACGGCTACACGATGGCTCCGGGCGTCGGCAGCGTGAGCGTGCCGGTGCAGGCGCTCGTGGCCGGATCAGCGGGAAATGTCCAGGCCGGCACGGTCAGCCTGCTGGCGAGCGCCATCCCGGGCATCGACACGGTGAGCAACCCGGCCGCACTGTCCGGCGGCGCCGACGCCGAAAGCGACGCGGCTTTCCGCGCCCGCTTCGTCAACTACATCAACAGCCGCTCGCAGGCGACGCGCGCCGCCGTCGGCTATGCCATCGCCAGTCTGCGGCAGGGCCTGTCCTACGCCATCGCCGAGAATGTCGATGCGGCCGGCAATGCCCGACCCGGCAGTTTCGTGGTGACGGTGAACGACGGCACCGGCGCGCCCTCGCCGGCGCTGATCGCCGAGGTCTCCGCGGCGGTGGACGCGGTCCGCCCGCTTGGCAGCGTCTATGCGGTGCAGCCGCCGCAACTCGCCGACGCCGCGATCGCGCTGACCCTGATCGTCGCCGCCGACGCGACCCGGAGCCAGGTGGTGGCGGCGGTAAGCGCCGCCGTCGGCGGTTTCGTGGCCGCGCTGCCGATCGGGGCGGTGCTGCCGCTCTCGCGGATCGCCCAGCTCGCCTACGACGCCAGCCCCGCGGTTCTGAACGTCACCGGCCTCGCGATCAACGGCCGCGCCGCCGATCTCGATCCGGGCCCGGCCGGCGTCGTCGTCGCCACCGGCATCACGATCAGCTGAGGCGGGAGCAGGGACGATGGCGATCGGTGATCAGGGCGACATGCAAGCGCGCATCCGCGCGGTGCTGCCGAACGGATGGTTTCCGGATGCGACCCCGGTGCTCGACGCGCTGCTGGCCGGCCTCGGCGCGGCCTGGGCGTGGGTCTACTCGCTGATCCTCTACGCACGGGCGCAGACGCGGATCGCCAGCGCCACCGATGTGTTTCTCGACATCATCGCGGCGGACTTCTTCGCCACGAGGCTGCTGCGTCGGCCCGGCGAGCCGGACGCGACCTACCGCGGGCGGATCGGCGCCAACCTGCTCGCGCCGTCCGGCACGCGCGCGGCGCTGGTTCGCCGGCTGCGCCTGCTTACCGGGCGGGCGCCATCCATCTTTGAGCCGACCCGGCCCGACGATACCGGCGCCTACGCCACCGGCAGCCTCGCCTATGGCGTGGCCGGGGCGTGGGGCTCCCTGGCCCTGCCCTACCAGGTCTTCGTCACCGCCTATCGCCCGCAGGGCAGCGGCATCGCCGCGGTCGCCGGCTACGGGCCGGGCAATGGCTGGGCCGGCGGCTACGGTATCGGACCGATCGAATACGCCAGCTTGGCGATGGCCGCCGGCCAGGTGACGGACGCCGAAATCCAGGCCGCCGTCGCCGAAACCATGCCAGCGGCCAGCATCGCCTGGATGCGCATCAGCAACTGATCCGGCGTGAACGGGGCGCAGCCCGGCGTGGCGCGCCGCCGTTCGTTCTCCCTTGCTTCCCCCTCTCGCTGCGAGGCCCCTTCATGGACCGCACCATCGTCTATCCCGGCGCCATTCCGCTCGACACCGATCTGCTCGCGCTCAACCGCAATACCATGGTGGCGCTCGGCTACCTGGCGCAGGCGACGCTCGGCACCTCGACCGTGGTGGACGGGCTCGCCTGCACCCCGACGGTGCCGACCAGCATGAGCGTGAGCGTCGGACCCGGCAGCATCACCGCCTTCACCGTGGTCGATCAGCTCGCCTATGGCTCACTGCCCGCCGATGCCGCGGACCCGCTGGTGAAGATGGGCGTGAACCTGACGCCGACGGCTTTCACCCTCACCGCGCCGGCGACCTCCGGCCAGGCGATCGACTATCTGATCGAGGCGGCCTTCGGCGAGAGTGACGCCGACCCCGTCGTTCTGCCCTACTACAACGCCGCCAATCCGGCGCAGCCCTTTGCCGGGGCGAATAATTCGGGGACAGCGCAGAACACCGCCCGGATCGCGCGGGTTCAGCTGCAGCTCAAACCCGGGACACCGGCCAATGCCGGCGCGCAGACGGCGCCCGCCGTGGATCAGGGCTGGGTCGGGCTCTACGTGATCACCGTGAACTACGGCCAGACCGTCATCCCCGCCGGCAACATCACGCCGCTGCCGGGGGCGCCGTTCGTCTCGTTCAAACTGCCGCAGCTGACGCCTGGCGTCTCGCGCATGGCCGTGCTGACGAACTCGGCGGTGTGGGCCGTGCCCGCCGGGGTCACGCAGGTGCGCGCGCGCATCTGGGGCGCGGGCGGAGCTGGCGGCGCCGGCGGCAGCACCTGCGGCGGCGGCGGCGCCGGCGGCGGCTATGCCGAGGGCTATTTCGCAGTGACGCCGGGTCAGGCGATCCCGGTCACCGTCGGTGCCGGTGGCGCCAGCAGCGGTGCGGCCGGGGCGTCGAGCAGCTTCGGCAGCCTGGTCTCGGCCACGGGCGGCAATGGCGGCAGCACCGGAAGCGCCGGCGCCGTCGGTGCCGCCGGCAATGCGCCGGGCATGGGCGGCGGCACCGGCCTGCTTCTGCCCGGCACGGGCGGCCAGAACGGGCTCGCGTTCGGCGGTTCGGGCGGCTTCGGCTCGGCCGGGCTGGTCGGCGGCGCGGGTGGCGCGGGGCACGCCGGCGGACCCGCCTTCGGCCCGGCCGGCGGCGCCAGCAGCAACATCGTTGGCGCCGCCGGCAATTTTCCAGGCGGCGGCGGCTCCGGCGGCATCGGCACCGGGGCTGGCGGGTCCGGCGCGGCCGGGCTCGTCGTGCTCGAGTGGTGAGGCGGCTTCACGGCTGACATAGGGGAACGCAGATGCCGACACCGGCAACCCATCTCTGGCGGCCGTCCAACGCCCGCCTCGTCGTGCTCGACGATTCCGTGCCCACGCCGCGCGGCACCGCGCCGGTGACGCCACCGCTGCTCGTCTGGCCGGTCAAGGGCCCGAGCGACGTGCTCGACTATCAGCTCGACCTCACCGCGGCCATCGCCGGCGACGAGGGCGACGGGATCACGACACTCGATGTCACCATCTCCCCGGCCAACCCGGGCGATCTCACGCTCAACAGCAGCTCGGCCGATGGCAGCCGGGCGGTGCTGTGGCTGGCTGGTGGCGTCGCCGGGACGATCTACACCGTCACGCTCAGCATCGGTCTGCAGAGCGGGCGTCTGCTCGCGCGCAGCGTGCTGCTGCCGGTGCTGCCGCTGTCCTCGCCACCGGCCACGCTCGCCGCGCTGCTGGCCAGCGCCGGACTGCCGCTGACCGACCAGAACGGCAACCCGATCCTCGTCTCCGCGGTGACCCCATGACCACTGTCGACCAGCTCCCGGCGGCGACGGCGGCGGCCGATACCGATCTGCTGCCGATCGACCAGGGCGGCGTGTTGCGGGCCATCAGCCGCGCGCTGCTGCTCGCCGGCACGCAGCCGGAGCTGAGCCTGCCGGCCGGCAGCCTGCTCGGCAACGCCAGCGGTGCCGCCGGCGGTGCCGCCCCGATCGCGCTCGGCGCCAACCTGACGCTGGCCAACAATACGCTTTCGGCGGCGGCGGCCCCGTTCGAGATCGCGGCGCTCCCGGCCGCTCTCGCACCCGGCGCGGGCGATCTCGTGGCGCTGGGCCAGGGCGGGGTGGACAAGGCCATCGCCTATGCCGGCTTCATGGCCGGGATCGGCACGCTTGGCGGCATTTCGGCGAGCAACATGCTCGCGACCCCGACCGGGGCGACCGCGAGCCGGCGCCTTGCCGACAGCCTCGCCGATGCCGTCGCCGTGGAGGCCTTCGGCGCCGTCGGTGACGGTGTCACCGATGATACCGCCGCGCTCGCCACCGCGCTGGCCTCCGGCCGGCCCGTTCGGCTGGCCGCGCGCACCTACGCGGTGCAGGGGCAGTGGACCATCCCCGGGACCAGCGCGGCGCTGCTCGGCGTTCCGGGCCAGAGCGTGATCCGCCGCCTCGGCCAGACCGGGAATGGCGCCTTCATCGCCGTGCAGTGCACGCGCTTCTTTGCCGCCGGTGTGACCTTCGATGCCAACCGCGCCGGCGTGACCACCGACAGCTGGGGCGTGCTGGTGACAGCGGAATGTACCAGCGCGGTGTTCGAGAACTGCGTCTTCACCGGCGTCAGCGGCGCGACCCAGGGCTGCGGACTGGTGATCGCCGCGGCCGACCCGGAGATCACCGCGCATCTCGTCGATGGCTGCGAGGCCTTCGGCAACGCGCTGCATGGCATCTGGGTGCAGGCCGTCCAGGGGGTGCAGATTCTCGGCTGCCGGGCGCACGACAACGGCGCTTACGGCATCTGCCTCGACTACGCCGACCCTGCCTTCATCCAGAAGGTGCATCTCTGCCAGATCAGCGGCAACGTCGCCTGGGCCAACCAGCGCGGCATCTCCGTCGGCAATTTCAACGCCACCAACCAGTCTCCCCCGCTCTGGGGCAACGCCAATCCGGACGCGCTCGCCGTTCTCGTCAGCGGGAATGTTTGCCATGGCAACGCCGTCTACGGCATCTACGCCGCGGGACAGGGGCTGGCTGTTCGCGGCAACCTGCTTGCCGACAATGGCGGGGCCGGCACCGGCGCGGGGCTCACGGCCAATGTCTCGGCCAGTATCGTCGCCGGCAATCTGGTGACGAACAGCGCCGTCAGCGCACTGTTCGGCATCGATGTCGGCGGCTCGATCGGCACCGACATCGTGGGCAACACCATCGCCGGCACGGTGAACGGCATCAACCCGGGCGGCGGGCAGAATCTGCGCGTGTGCGGCAACCGGGTGCAGAATTGCAGCGGCTGGGCCGTGCTGGTGAACAATGTCGAAACCGACGGCCAGGGGCGCAATTTCGGGCTCTCCTGCAATGGGCTCGCGATCACCGACAACTGGTTCTCCTTCGCCACCGCCTCGGGCGGCGGCGTCATGCTGCGCGATGCACCGCAGGGCGTGGAGGTTGCGCGCAATACCTTCATCGGCACCGGGGCCGCGACGAGCGCGCAATGCCTGGCACCGTACACCGATCAGCTGCTGCTGCACGGCAATTCCTGGAACTTTCAGAGCCGCGCTATCTGCAATCCGGGCGGCAGCGGCAGCGGCGACCAGATCATTTTCCCCGATGTGGTCGACGGGTTCATGATCACGGCCGCGCCGCAGCCGGTGACGTCGATGCTGAGCACGAGCCAAGTCGCCACCAGCGGCCAGGTCACCTTCGTCAAGGTGGACACTGGCGGCAGCGGCTACAGCCAGGCCACGGTCAGCATCGGCGGCACCGGAACCGGCGCAAGCGCGAGCGCGCTCGTCAGCAACGGCGCGGTGATCGGCGTCGTCGTCACCGCTGGTGGGACCGGCTATGGGGCTCCGGGAACGAGCGTGCCGGTGACGATCGGCGGCGATGGCTCGGGGGCCACCGCGACGGCCTGCGCCGGTCTGCCGGTGTTCGAGGAGCGCCGCCTCGCCATTCGATGCAACACGGCGGTGACGTTCGCGCGCAATGGTTCGGCGCCGTTCCAGGATAACTGGACGCTCGCCGACATCACCGTGCCCGCCAACGCCGAGGTCGTCTTCACCGGCACCTGGGGCGGGTGGCGCGCCGGTCTGGTGCCACTCGCGGACTATCTGCAGTTCGCCGGCGACGGCAGCCTGACCCTGTCCAGCCACGCCGGCGCCGATGTCTGGGTGCGCCCGGGCGCGGGAGGGCATCTGCGCATCGCCAGCCAGAACGAGCCGGCCGGCGTGATCTCCACGGTCGGACGCGGTTCGCCGGCTGGCGTGCTCGCCGCACCGCCAGGCTCGGACTACCGCAATCTCGATGGCGGCGCCGGTTCGACGCTCTGGATCAAGCAGAGCGGCACCGATGCGACCGGTTGGACGGCGATCGCCTGACCACGCCTCCGCCGGGCGGCCCGCAGCCGACGACCTCGATGCCATCGCATCATCGCCAGGAGCAGGAACGAGAATGCCGACAATTCCGCAGCTACCGGTTGCCTCGTCGGTCACGTCGACCGACGAGCTGCCGGTCAATCAGTCTGGTGTGACACGCGCGGTGAGTGTCGGCACGCTGCTTGGCGGCGCGCAGCCGGCGATCCTTCTGCCAAGCGGCACCTTGCTCGGCCGCGCCAGCAGCGGAACCGGTGCCGCCGAACCGATCACGCTCGGCACCGGCCTGGCGATGGTGAATGGCGGCCTCATCGCCACCGGCAGCGAAATGGGTGGCTTTCCGACCCTCGCGGCGTTGACGCTGGCCGACTATGCGGTGGTGAGCCATGGCGGGAGCCCGGCGCTGCTGCCGCTGGCCGCGCTCAGCGGGCTGTTCCAGGCTGGCGCCAACATCGCCATCAGCAACGGGACGATCTCGGCGAGCTTTCCCGTAGCCAGCGCCGGCGTACCGGGCGCGGTGATGCCGGGGACCGGCCTGGCGCTCGCCGCCGGGGGGGCGCTTTCGGTCGTGTTCGGCTCCGCTTCCGGTACCGCGGCGGCGGGCAATGATCCGCGCCTGGCGGGCGCCCTGCAGTCCGGCAACAATCTCGCCGATCTGGCGAACGCGGCGACGGCGCGCGGCAATCTCGGCCTCGGTGGCCTGGCGCTGCAGAACCCGACTTCGGTGGCGATCTCCGGCGGGTCCATCGGCGGCGCCGACGTCTCGGCGGCGACGGTCGCCACGGGGGCTGCTGGGTCGAAGCCACGCGCCCTCGCCGCACGCTTCGCCGACGCCGTCAATATCAACGATTTCGGCCTTGCCCGCGACGGCATCACCGACGACAGCCCGAAAGTCGCGGCGGCGGTGGCCGCGGCGCATGGCGGGCGGCTCTACGTTCCCGCCGGCGGACCGATCCTGCTTGGCGGCGCGACGCAGGTCGTGTTGCAGAACATCGCCATCCTTGGCGATGGTGTCGCGGACATGGGGTATCCCTATGGCCATGTCGGCAGCCAGTTCTGGATCCGCGGCGCGGCCAGCCTGGCCACGGCGGTGGACAATCCCGCCGGCACCACGACGCTCGCCGTTCCCGGCAGCACCGGCATCGTCGCCGGCATGCTGGTCTCGAGTGGCGCCACCTTCGCCCGTCCGACGACGGTGACGGCGGTCTCCGGCAACACGGTGACGCTGAGCACGCCGACACTCGCCGATCTGCCGGCTGGCGGCCTGGTGTGGTTCGCCAATCCGCTCTCGCCCTTTGCACTCGGCAGCGACGTCACCATCGAGGGCGTGAATTTCCTCTGGCCCGATCAGGTGGACCAGCCCACGGCGCCGATTGCCTATCCGCCGCTGTTCTCCGCCATTCCCGGCTCGGCGCAGCAGGTGACCAACATCACCTTCGCCAACGTGCAGGTGACGAACGCCTACGATTTTCTGACCACCGGGGCGTTCGCGCCCGGCAACTGGACCGTCGTCGCTGGCATGACGATCCGCGGCTGCCGCATCTGCGCCATCAATACGTGTCTGACGCTGCCGATGGTGCCGGATATCGTCTATATCTCGGATACGCAGTTCAGCTATGGCGTGTTCGAGGCTGAATATCTGCACTATTTCGGCGGCGGCACCAAGGCGCAGACGAGCGCCACAGCCACCGTCGCGACCGACGCGCCGACCGGCTCGACGGCGGTGACGCTGACCAGCGCGAGCGGAATCGCCGCCGGCATGAGCGTGTCCGGCCCCGGCATGCCGGCCGGGCAGAGTGTGGCCTCGGTTGCCGGGAACACCCTGACCCTGAGCCTGGCCACCATCGCCGACTGCCCCGCCGCCGCGACCCTCACCTTCGTCGATCAGACCTACTATCTGAAGAGCTACACGGCGAATTTCGGCACCTGGCTGCTGGTGCCCGGGAATGGCACCGCGAGCAGCGTTTCAACGCCGAGCAATGATGGCATCCAGGGCAGCAACAACTACGTCTTCGGGCCGCGCTACGGCGTGCATGTCGACGGCGGCAACCTTGCCCTGCTGCGGCTCGCGAATACCGGGTTCGATCAGGTCGGCACCATTCTGCTGTGCGAGAACGGTGGCACGACCTGGGACGTGCAGTTCAGTGATTTCGTCGCCTACGGGCTCATCGGCACCGCCCCGAATCAGCCGGTGCCGCTGTTCTCGATCCAGAATCCACCCCCCGCGGGCACGGGCGCGAACGCCAGGCTGACCGTCACCGGCATGGAGGTGGGCTTCTGCTCCGGCACCATTTTCGACATCGCCGGCGCCAACATGCTGGACATCGCGATCACGAACAGCAAGCTGGTCTATTACGCCAACACGGCGACGCCGGGGCCGTACTACGCCGCGCGCATCAACGCGCCCAACGCGCGCTTCCTCTTCGTCGGCAATGACGTCACGGCCGAGACCGGAGGTAACACCGGCGTGCAGATCGCGGCAGTGACAGTAGCCACGATCGCAGGCAATAGCTTCGCCGGGCTTGCCGCGCCGATCGATGTCGAGACCACGGCCGGGACGGTGATGCTGGGGGCGAACACGAGCATCAATACGACAGGGCCGTCGTCGATCATCGGAACCGGCGCAGCTAACGTGAAAGATGCAGGCAACGGCTGGGACAAACCGAATCTCGCCTACAACGCGGTAGAGACCGCCTGGCGCGCGAATGCCGTCAACGGCCTGCAGGTCAATCCCGGCGCCAGTGGCACTGGAGCGGCGTTGCTGGCGCATGGGGCAGATGCCAATGTCCAGCTCTATATCGGTGGGCAGGGCACGATGCCGATCTCGGTGCTCACCCGGCAATCCATCGAGCAATTCCGCGTCGCCGACAGCATCGGCGCGACGAACTTCGTCGTCGCCAGCGGCGGCACGGCTGCGCTGCCGGCGACGCTCGGTGTCGGTGGCACGGCGGCCGATGTCGGCCTCGCGGTGAGCGGGATGGGCAGCGGCGCGACACTGCTGGGCAGCGCCAGCTCCGCCGTAGCGCTCCTCGGGGCCGTGGCCGAGCGCGCCTACAGCGTGCAGACGCCGGTGAGCGGAGCGGCGATCACCGTGCCGGACACCATCAGTCTGCTCCAGCTCAATCCGCCTGGCACGCTCGCCAGCCTTGCCGTGACCTTGCCCGTCCATCCGGTGGACGGGCAAGTGGTCGCGATCGCGACCACACAGACGATCACCGCCCTCGTGCTGTCCGCCAACCCCGGGCAGACACTGCTCGGCGCCCCCAGCACACTCGCGGCCAATAGCGCCGTCGAGTTCCGCTTCCTGGGCAGCACCTGGTTTCGCAAACAGTGAGGACCTGATGGCCAATTCCGTTCTTCCGGGCTGGCTCGCGCTCGGCACGATGACCGCCGACGGCCGCTTCAGCGAGCTCGTCGCTCCGGGCTACGCGCGACAGCCGATCGCCTTCGGCGCGCTCGATCCGATCCGCGTGGCGAGCACCTGCGCGGGCCGCTTCGTCAGCGGTGGCCAGCCATGGCCCAACGCGCTGGCAGCGGCGCTGTGCAACGCGCCGCAGGGCGGCGCGGTGCTGGCGATGTGGCAGATCGGGCGCGCGCGCGGACTGACCGCGACCACGCCGTGGACTTTTGCGCCCGGTGACGTCGTACTGCTGATCCCGGGTCTCGTTGGCGATGGCACGGCCATATTCGAGGCCGGCGCGGTCCTCGGCCACAGCGAGACCGGGGCGGTTGTGACCGCGGGCACCCGGGTCGTGCTCAGCGCCGGTGTCCTGGCGGCGGCGCCCGCGGCAAAGCCGGACGATGTCCGGCAACGGCCGCCGGCCGGCAGCGATGACGCCGCGCGCGGCTATCAGGCGGGCCAGCTTTGGCTCGGACCGGACGGCACGCTCTATCAGGCAGCGGCCACGACTGCGGGTCTGCCGGCGATCTGGGCGCCTCAAGGCGGGTCGAGCGGCGCCTCCCTGGCCTACCCAGCTGCCATTGCCGGGAGCGTTCCCTTTATCGGCCTCGGCGCGCGGCCGCTGGACGCTGTGCCGGTGGGTGCGGGCGGCTTCGCCTACGGGACACGACTGCTGGCCAGCGCTTATACCGGCGGCGCCTTCGATATCCAGCGCATGAGCGACAATGCCGTGAAGACCATCGGCTTCCTCAGCGATGGCGGCCTCGATACGCGCACACTCGATGGCTTCCTCGCCGGCACGGTCGGGCGCATCACGAAGTGGTACGATCAGAGCGGCAACACCAATCACGCGACGCAGACGACCGCGGCGAACGCCCCGACCATGGTGCCGTTCCGTCAGCTCGGCAACGCCCGCAGCGTGATGTTCGATGCACGCCCCGAGGGCACCGGCAGTGAGCCGCCCTGCGGGCCGACACAGACCGTGCTGAACATCCCTTCGACCGTGGCGCTCGCCGGCAACGCGCTCTCGGTCTACGCCGTGGGCGGCTTCGTCTCAGGCGGGCACAATAGCGCGCTGTGCGCGCTGAGCGACACCAATGGCCACCAGATGATCATCGGCGCCAACTATCAATGGTCGCTGGCAACCGCCGCCCCGGGCGTCGTCGCGCTCGGCGGCGGACCGGCGGCGTTTGGTCCGGGTCTCGGCGCGATGGATACGCCGAATGTCGTTAGCCTGATCTCCGGGCCGTCGGCCGCCAGTCTTTATCATAACGACGCGAGCGCCAGCGGTCATCTCGCCATCGGCACCATCAATGGAGGAACGCTCGGCGCGGCGTCCTTCGGGTCGGCAATGGGGTTCGTCGATCTTGCCGCCGTGATCGCCTACCCGACCGCGCATACCACCCCACAGCAGAGCGGCGTCCTGGGCGGCCTCTACACGCTGTTCGGCATTGCCCCACAGCTGCGCGACGTCATCGTCGCTGACGGCGACAGCCACACCGACAGCTATGGGGCGAGCTTCCAGCAGACCTGGCCGCGCAAGATGTGGCGGATGCTGGACCAGCCCACGCTCGGCCTGACCAACACCGGCGTCTATGGCGAGACCGCCGCGGCCCGGCTGGCGAATTTCTCGGCCGACGTCGCTCCGGCGCTCGCGCGCCCCGCGCGCAACAAGGTGGCGACGTTGTTTGCTGGCTGGAACGATATCGTCACCGGGGTCAATCCAGCGACGGTTCTCGGCACCTATCGGCAATACGCCAGCCTCGTGCATCAATCCGGCGCACGCTTCCTGGTCGTGGCCTCGCCACTGCGGGCGGCAAGCCCGGCACAACTCCAGTCGATGGCCACGCTGCGCGCCCTGCTGGCGCAGAACTGGAGCGAGTTCGCCGATGGGTTCGTTGACCTCGCAGCCGCAAATCCGCAGTTCGCGATGACATCGGGCTGGGGAAGCTTGAATCCCAATCTGTTCTTCGCGGACAACATCCACTTCAATGACATCGGCTATTCCGCGATCGCCGCCGCAATGGCCGGGGCGGTGGCGCGGCTTCTTGTCTAGAGCACGGTCCGCCCTGATGGAATCATCAGGTCGGACGGTCGTGCTCTAGAACGATATGACTCTAGAGCAGCGGATCTCCGATCTGCCCGAGCCGCAAACGCTCAATTGGATCTCAGGCGGCTCTAGTTGCAACATCACGCCGGACAGCATCGGCGGCTGCGTGAATTGGCGAGGGCAGGCAACGGGGAGGTGCATCGTCCGTGCGGGATCGAGCAGGCCCTCGCCATCACGACGCGCCGTGTGATGGCGGCGGGGCTGCGCACAAGTGCTGATATTTGTGAGGAGAAGTGATCGTGGGATTGCAGAAGGAAATCGATCGGGATGCCACGGGTGTGCCGATGCGCTACTGGCACTTGGCAGGGAGGCAGGATTTCATCGATGCCAAGCGGATCGAAGTGACGTTCATGGGCTTTGCCGACGAGGCGGCGTACAAGGCGGGGCGCGCGACGGCGGCATCACCGCTGCGCTATACGCTGGTACCGGCAGATTTTCCGGCAGGGACCGACCTGCATGCCGTGAGCACGGCCATGCTCTACAGCGCGGTCAAGGCCAAGGCCGCGACGGCGGCGGCGCAGCCGGTCGGCAATCCGTCACGGCTGCCCGATGTTCACGGGGTGGCGACGGACCCGGCCCTGGCGGGTGCGGCCGATGCTGGCATCGGTTGAGCCCGGATGGACGCGTCCTGCAATGAGGGGCGGACCCGGCAAGGAGCGCGTGCAATGCGCGAGGTTTGCCAAATGAGTGGCGTTTTCCAGCAAATCGGCGAACTCGTGGCCAGCGTGCGCGCGCTGCACGAGAAGATCGACCTCCGCCACACGGCCGCGGAGAAGCAGAGCGAGTTGCTGCGCGCTGAGCTGCATGCGGTAACGTCCGACGTGCGCGCGCTGGAGACGAAGCATGACGGCGCGGTGACCGCGCTCGCAGGCGATGTCGCCAGACTGCGCCAGGCTCAGCGCGATGTCCGTGAGTCGCTTCAATCACTCCGCGAGCCGGTCGCCGAGATGGCCGCGCTGCGCGGCAAGGCGGTTGGCGCGGCACTCGTTCTGGGTCCGCTGGGTGCGGTGGTGTTGTACGCGATGCCGCTGTTGTGGCGGCTGGCGCGGCGGCTATTGGAGTTCTCGTTGGGGGTGAGTCTGCCATGAGCGGGTTCGCCTTCGCGTTCGCCACCGTGATCGGGAACGAAGGCGGCTTCACCACCGACCCGTCCGATCCCGGCAATTGGACAGGCGGCGCATCGGGGCGGGGGGTCCTGCGCGGCACAAAATTCGGCATCAGCGCCGCCGCTTTCCCGACCCTCGATATCGCCTCGCTCAGCCTGGACCAGGCGCAGGCGATCTATCGTCTGCGTTACTGGGCACCGCTCTGTGCCGGGAGTATGCCGCCGCCGCTGGCGCTGCTGGTCTTCGACGCGGCGGTGAATGGCGGGGTGCGGCGCGCGGCCCTGCTCGTGCAGGAGACGGTGGGCGTCATTGCGGACGGCCTGATCGGGCCGGCGAGCCTGGCGGCGATCGAGCGCCGCGTGGCGCAGGCCGACCTCGAATGGCTGTGCGCGGAATTCCAGGCCCGGCGCCTGCTGTTCATGACCGGCCTGGCGGAGTGGCACCGTTTCGGCCCCGGCTGGGCGCGGCGGCTATGCCGGCTCCCCTTCCAGGCGATGCGGGCCGCGGCCTGAGTGTTCCGAAGAATTTGGAGAGACGATGATGACCCGGATACTGGAGACGGCGATCCTGCCATGGCTGTTCGCCTTTGCCACCGCCTTGGCCCCGGCGCTCTTTGCCCTGGCCCTGGTCTGGCTCCGCCAGCACCATATCAGCACCAGCCTGCTCGCCGCCGCCGGACAGGCCGCGGGCGAGGCCTACAAGCAGATGGTCAGCGCTGGTGCGCCGGTCACCGATACGGCCTCGCTGAACGCCGCCGTCGCGGCGGGCGTGGAACAGATGCTGGCAAACCTGCCCGCAGCGCTCGATCGGGCAAAGCTGACGCCGGCGGCGGCTGCAGGGATGGTATCGGGGGAACTCGGCAAGCTGCTGGCGATCGACCCGACTGTCGGCGTCGGGGTTGCAAGATAGCGGCTCGCGGAACCGGGCGGAGGGTCTGGTTGGCACGGCGGGGTCCTGAAGGGCCTCGCCGGCTTTTTTGTCGGATGATCGTTGCTAATTCGCACCAATTAGGCGCGGTTGCGCCATCGGCGCGGGCCGGCTAGACGAACACGGCTAGAAGGGGCGCGGCTTCGCGCGTCCTCCCTCAACGAGCGACACCCATCCCC
>JAEHJW020008054.1_pt1 | contig 37001 bp, 51 predicted proteins | sample 9271431 | NCBI WGS metagenome assembly JAEHJW02 | reverse complement strand
CCGGATTAGGCAGTGATACTTTTTATTACAACACTTCCGGGGAGTTCATCGCTCTCCGCGGTGGCAGTTGGGGCTATGGCGCGGCTGCGGGGCTGTTCGATTTGTTCTTGCTCAACGCCCGGGCGGATTCGACCGACAGCGTTGGGTTCCGGCTCGCTTTTGTTTTGTAAATTTGGAATTTGTTATTTGAAAATCTGTTTTTGTAAAGGCATACTTTGAGTGAGTTGATAATAATAGAGAAATCGAAGGATTGCTACAAATATCTGCATAATGCTTTAAAATATTTTCCAAAGTCGGAAAAGTTTGTCTTAAGCGCTGATATAAAAAATACGTTCTTTGAAATGTTGTCACTCTTTTTAACTGCGAATAAATCACAGTATAAAAAGAAGATTCTTTATGAGGCTGATGTTCAATTGGATCTCTTAAGATTTAAATTGAGAGTTGCTAATGAACTTCAATATTTAAAGATGAAACAATATGAAATTTTATCCGGCATGCTTAGTGAGATCGGTAAAATGCTTGGCGGATGGATAAAAAGTTCAAACTAGGTTTAGTCTGTACAGCGGAATCTGTTCATCGCTCTCCGCGGTGGCAATTGGAACAATGGCACGAATGCGGGGCTGTTCAATTTGAACTTGAACAACACCCGGGCGAATTCGAACAACAACATTGGGTTCCGGCTCGCTCTTATTTTCAGCTCGATATTTAATATCACGAAATTAAATCAATGCTTTAAACAAAAGGAGACTTAAACCGCACCGATAAATTAGCGGTGAAAATATATAGTGCTTCAATGCGGTTAGTAACTAAAAGATAATATCGTAGAGGAGAAATTGAAATCTTTTAATAATCTTTATGAAAAAATATATAGCTTCGAAAACTTACTTAATGCTTATAAGAAAGCGCGTAAAAATAAAAGATATAAAAATGAAGTTCTTGAGTTCGGAAAAAATCTTGAGGAAAATCTAATTATCATACAGAATGAGCTGATATATGAATCTTACAAACCTTCCAGGTATAGAGAATTTATAGTCCATGAACCGAAGGAAAGGTTAATATTGGCTCTGCCATTTAGAGATAGAGTTGTGCATCAAGCGATATGCAATATCATAGAGCCAATATTCGATTCAACATTTATCTTTGATACTTATGCATGCAGAAAAGGAAAAGGAACTCTGGCCGGCGTAAAAAGAAATTCTTATTACTTAAGTAAAGAGATATCTAACAATAAAAAAGTTTATTGCTTAAAAATGGATGTAACGAAATATTTTTATTCGATCGATCATGATGTATTGAAGAAGCTGATAAGCAAGAAAATAAGATGCAGACGAACAGTGAATTTGTTAAACACAATTATTGATTCAACCGATCCGCCCGGAATACCGGTAGGAAATTTAACAAGCCAGCTCTTTGCAAATATATATCTAGGCGCCCTTGATCATTTCATCAAGGAAGAATTAAGGATAAAACATTATGTGAGATATATGGACGATATGATCATACTTCATAATGATAAAACGCAGCTCTGGCAATGGTTTGGTGAAATAAAGAATTATCTAGAATATAATTTGAGATTAAGATTTAACAATAAGACGGCTGTGTTTAACGTTAATAAAGGAATCGACTTTCTAGGATACCGGCAATATCCAGATAAAAGAATCTTAAGAAAAAGAGTGATGATAAGAAATTACAGAAAATTCAAAAAATTTATGAAGATAGATGCAAGCGAAGATAAAATAAGAAAATCACTTGCAAGTCTCCACGGCCAATGCAGGCATTGCAGCGGAGAAAGAATTTTAAGAAATGTTAATTTAATTATAGGAATGAATTATGGGAACTGAAATTTATAGATTGAACGCCAATAGCGGCATATATGAATTCGCCGATTACATCAAATCGGATGAGGAAATAGATAACGAAACCGGTGCGAAGATCCGCGCAAAATACAATGACAATGAGCGGGAGAAAAGAATCCGGCTCGGGATACTCAATCCCCAGGACGCTCAATTCATCGAGTTTGATAATTTCGCAGAGGAATGCCGGGCAGAAGGCAGGGCGCTGAAGCAGCTTGCAGCAGATGCAAGAGCTTTGCTCATCGAGGTTGAATTGCCTTTAGAGGAAGGGCAAACGGAAGTAAGAAAAATATATACAAGAGAATAAAATGGCAGCTCAATACGTTAAGCTAAAAGTGCCGGAGTTTAATGCGATAGGCCAGGGCGAAAGGCCCGAACACCTGACTATTAAGGTAAAAGGTAAAATCTATCAATTAAAATTCGGCGAAGTATTTAAGGTAAGCACTAAATGCGATCCTGAAAACCAAATAGCAAACCTGGACGCGCAGCCATATAAACTAATACATCAAAATTTTGTGAATCAATTAAATAATCAATTTGAAATAATTAAACAAGGAGAAAAGTGAAATGTTATCTGGAATAAAAAAAGTAGAATACAGCACCGACTCTACTGGTGCATTCGGAACGCCTGTTAGTCTTGGCGCACCGCTAGCGGATAGCTCTGGATATACACCCGAGCCGCAATCAGTCGAATCAGGAAACGGCAATCAGTTATATGCGGGTGTAAAGAAAGGCATCGATATGAACTTCGATGACTTGACCAAATACGCTGCCCTGGAAACAATAATGAAGGCCGATACACCTATATGGGTTAAACTTACCTTCATGGATGACACCACAGATACAATTATCAGCGGCGGTACATGCCAGGTAAAGAAGCAATATCCATTCGCGGTAGGAAAGAAAGCAGCATTCAATCTTAAAGCAGGATACTTCGCAGTTTAATTTCAGTTATTCAGATTTAACGGCATCTCAATCATTTGGGATGCCGGGCATTATTTAATAATAAAATATAATTGGAAAAATTATGGCACTAAGCGGTATAAATAAAATAGCAGTATATGAGCCTGTATCAAAGACTGTAGTGCAGCTAAACAAGATAGCAAGCGACGGCAATTTTGATGCACCGGTGCAGACTGTAGAAGATTCAACTGGCGCGGGAAGGTATGCCGGTATTGATGCATCATTTGACTGCAATGTCTATGATGCTACCGGCTATGATCAATTAAAAATATGGATGCAGCAGCAGACACCGCTCCGGCTCGTAGCAAGCGGCGTGGATGAGAACGTTTTGTGGTACCAGGATTCAGTAATCGTCGTTAAACGGGTTTATTTGCCGCAGGTCGGTAAGTTGAACGGTTTTAACATAAAGATCGCTTACAAGGGCGGTACAAGTGGAATAAAGGCAATCTCAAATCTTATCTTAGGCAACTCACTCTGGAATGATGCTAACCTTGATGGCAAAGTCGATTCACTATCTTTCCCGGCGGGACTGTATAACTCATCATTCAGTAATGATGAGCAGATACTAACAAGCGGCGGAGCGGAAAATAAAGTAATTACCGCCCTGGTTGAATTCCCGATAGCGGGCGCAAACATTGAGAGCAGCTTTGACTCAGCTCTTAATCAAAACACAATCAATGCCGCAAGCTTGCAGGCATTAGACAAAGATCAAAATATCTTAACCCAGGTAAGCCTAGTCGGCGGTGCGGACAGTATCCTTACCCCGTCAGGCACTTATTACCTGAAATATTTGATTGACATTACCTTCGGAGTAGTGGGCAACGTAACTAAGTTTACTGTGCCCAGAGGAGTAAACTATTGATTGTCGATTTACGATTGACGATTTACGAATAAATAAAGAAAAATTATGGATCAAAAAAAATATAACGTTACAGGCGAAGAAGAATTCCACATTGCAGAACTAACCGGCGGCACTTATGAAAAGATCCGCATGATTGAATTGCAGACATCGTTCTACTCAATTCAGAGTAAGCAAAATATCGCAAATGAATTTAGTCTGGACTTAAAGGACTATAAAGATATTTATAACATGCGGACCTATTACGAAGAGCTTGTTAAGGTTCTATTTATCGAGCCGTGCGAGGCTAAGTTCAAGGATATAAATATGTCTGTGGTGAATAGGGCTAAGGCAGATTTTTTAGCGCAATAGAATCCCGGTTTAATAAATTCAATAGCGGGATTCTATTACTAAGCAATCTGCCGGAAGCGCCGCCGGTTAAAAATAGAAACGAATGGGATGATTACCGGGATGCGATGAATAGAGTTAAAATAGATTTTTATAAGAATATGTTTTATGTAAAATCATATTGCCTAAAAGCGGCTGGAACCATGGACGAATTTAACGCCCTATATTATAAAACAGAGATATCGCTTCTTCCGCAATTCATAATTAAAAAGTTTCTGGAGTCATAGATGTCCAAAATCATAGAGCTGCAATTAAAGATAAACGATGCAGATTATACTGCAAAGATAACCAACTCCGAAGCACTAATCGAAGGGCTGAAAAAAAGAATTGAAAGTGTCCCGGACAAAATGGCAAACTGGGGGAGTATGGTAACAGGCTTTAATCAAGGCCTGGAGCTGGCACAAAAGATATATGACTCATTCTCCAATGCCATAATGAGCGGCGCCGAACTTGATGTACTCCGCCAAACATTCAAAGGTACCGCAGATGACATTGAACTATTCCGTAAAGCAACTGCAGGCACAGTCAGTGAAGCAAATCTAATCAAACTGTCAAACCAGGCAAATGATTTAGGGGTATCCTTAAAAGATCAAGCATTGCTATTTTCTTTGGCGGAAGATGCCGGGGATAAATACGGCGGATCTGTAGAAGAAAATTTCCAAAGTGTAATATATGCATCGGAAGGTAATGCACGCGGATTAAAGCAAATAGGAATACAGCTTCAGGAATTCAATAAAACAACCGAGGAAATGGCTAAAGCTCAAGGGGGAACCCTAGCTAGCCTTGATGCTGAAACTCAAAAGAGAATCAGGCTGGATGCTATAATCAAACTTAGCGGAGTTACATTAAATGATGTTAAGAATAAAACCAAAGATGAAAAAGATACCCTCGAATCATTAGGTGTAAGAATAGATGAAGCTAAAGAAAAATTTGGAAGCTTGATTGCTCAGGCATTGAAACCTCTGCTTGATGAATTTGAAAAAAGCGGCGAAGCTAGCCAAACTGTAATACAAGGTGTAGTAGGCTTAACTTCCTTCATTGTGCCTATGATACCCGTTATAATGCAGTTGATTACAGCTAAAGCGATGTGGGCTACTCAATCAGTGGCAACTGCGGGCGCCGTGGATACTCTAACTGCATCAACTGCAACCGCTAACCTTACATGGAAAAGTTTTCTAGCTACTATCGGGATAGGAGTTACTGCGGGATTAGCGGCTGGTAAACTAATTGATTTTATAAGAGATAAGCATGAAGAAGCACTTCAAGATCAAACCGCTTTTAATAAACAAATAGAAGAAAATAGCAAAGGATTTAATCCTAATATTCATTATGTCCCCGGAGAGGGAACTTTCCAATTAACCGGCAATACAAATACTGCTATTCAGGTAACTAAGCAGACAGTTCAGCAAGTCGAAGATGAAATAGATAAGTTAAAGAAAAGCATGAAGGGAATGATTGCCGGATCCCAGGAATGGGTTAATGCAAATACAAAAGTAGCATCCCTCCAAAAATCTATTACTTACAATCCTCAGAATAACGATGATTTTGTAAAGCAGAGAGATAAATATATATTGGATATGCAGCAGAAAAATGACGCGGCAAGTTCCAGTGAGATACAGAAAGAAAAAATTAAAAATATGACCCTTGAGCAGCTCGAAAAGGAAAAGGTCGATAATATAATCGCTCAAGAGGAAGCATTTAATAAATTAAAATCCGCAAATACTTCAAACATTGATGAACTAAAGAAGAACCAGCAGATAGCCGATCAAAATGTAAAAATAACAGAAGATGAAATAGATAAAAGAAAAGCTGATTATCAAAAATTCCTGGATGATAAAAAGAAGGTATTAGATGAAATACAAAAGCAAAATAGCATTGAAACATTTTCCGAACAGGAGAAAACCAAGAATATCGGACAATTGATGTTCGATTATGTTGCTCAGAAAACTAATTTAAAAAACATAGAGCAGCAGCTTATTACAACTACCGATAAAAAAGAATATGACAGTCTCCAAAATCAAAAGGCAATCACCCAGGAAAAAATAAATATTATACAGCAGGAAATAGATTATAAGAAACAGCTTAACGATGACTATTATAATAATGTAAAATATCTGGATGATGATTATTTAACATATCAATTGAATCAGATTGAGCAGACGAAACAGGCTTATCTGGATGCCGGAATGAGTAATGTAAATGCGAAGTTATATGAAACTGAAGCAATTAAACAGCTTGAAGATGATTATTATACATGGAAATGGGAGCAATACCAAAAGGACAATCAATTATTCTCTGCCGGATTAAATTCAATGTGGGCGGGCTATGATGCATTCTGGAAAGAAGTAAGCAACGGCGCTAAGTTTGGTAAAGAAGGCTGGAACACTATATGGCAGTCGATAAAGGAAAGTTTTATAAATACATTGGCTGATATGGCAAAAGAATATTTGATACATGAGATAGAAAGATTAGTAATTGGTACCGCAAGCATGAAGGCAGCTCAATTATTAGTAAGCTCTACTGCAGGCCCTATTGCCGGTGCATGGGCACCCGCTGCAACCCTGGCATCAATAGCTACATTCGGAGCGGCAGCCGGTATTGGCGAAGGAGCCGTAATTGCTGCACTAGGTATAACACAAGGTCTCACGGCTGCCTCTTCTGCAACTAGCTCTGGAGAAAGTGGCAGCGAACTGAATTATGCCGGATCCTTTGGGGACGGCGGTGTAGTTCATGGCAAGCTGCACAAAGACGGCGGTATCCAAGCAGAGCTTGAAGATGAGGAATATGTAATCAATCGCAAATCATCAAGGAAATACAGAAGCTTAATCGAAGCTATAAACGATGATGACAATAATGGAATAACTAAAGCTATTACTAAAATATATACCAACCCGGCGATATCAAATATAAAATATGAAGCAGGCGGAATAGCAGGCGACATGAAATACACTACTCCCGTTACTACTCATTTTATGGATGAGAAATTAGCGGCAACTGCTAAAGCAGCTTTGCCTTTGCTTGACAGGGCTATAAATATAAAGCAAACTGTGAATATGCAAAGCGGCAGTTCACATGAAGATTTTATGATGCTTGCAAAAGAAATCAGGAATCAAACAGAACGCCTTGCTGCAGTGGAAAGGATCATTACAATGGATCCTTACAAGTTCAATGAAGAATATCAGAATTTCTTAAACAGGCAGGGGAAGGTTAGCTGATGCAGTGGAAACTAATAGCTCAGACTAAAGCTTATAAAGACCTCAATGATGAATATCAGCTATTCTTCTATGAATACGTTGATGATGCAGTTACCTTTACTCAAAGAATAATCGACCTGACAAAAGATAGATTCAATCTAAAGCGCGGCAGCTCATCAGTTAAAGATAAATTTACACGCATATTAAATACTCAAATAGATTTTTCCATTTATGATTTAAACCGCTGGCTGCAGAATGAATTGGCGGGGAAGCCGGAAAGCAGCTTTAAGGGTATTTTAAAAAAGAACGGTAATAATTTTTTTATCGGGCATATAACACAATATCTTTCTCCGTATGATTTTACCAAGCCGAATACTATTTTAAAATTAAAATTATACGACGGTCTAACGCGTCTCAAAGATATGCGGGATTATTCTTCCTTTTCCGCCGATACGGACCATTTGAGCAGCATATTATTTAATCTGTTGAATTATCTTCCGTTTGAATTAAATCTCTATATTTATACAAACCTTTATCGCAATGCACAAAATCCAGCTTATCATATCGGGATAAAAATAAATGATTATTTAGCAATAAAACCAAGCGCATCATATTATGATATACTTGATATGATACTAACACAATTTCAATTTAGGCTATTCCAGGAAGGCGGCTACTGGCATATTCAGCAGGTATTAAGCATGGTTTCAACCGATCCGCCGATTTATGGAGTAATCCGGGAATATATAACTGCGGCTGGATCGCAAAGTGCGACACGGATTTCCGTAAAACAATCTTTTGCCGTTTCGGAATTAAAATGGGCACCGCAGGAGTTTGATGTTGATCCAATCAGCGAAATTGACTTAACAGTTAGATGTTACGGTCCAAAGGATATACCATTCCAACGTGCGCAGAAAGAATTTCTGCAATGGTACAATCCTTTTTTAACAAATGATTATGGCTGGACTGTTGATGCCGGAACGGTCCGTTGGGCGGATGGTGCGCTTCAAATAGATCCGGGCGGACAGGTTAGCCAGGTATCTGGGCAGCTCTCTGCAAATGAAATTATTATTTTATCTTTTTCTGTCTTATGCGTTAGAATGGTTCTTGCAAATGCGGATAGGCTTGATCATACTTTGCAAAATCAAAATCCGCTTTTCGAAGTGCAGTACTTAGGCGATAATGGGACAACATATTATTTAAGGCGCGATAATCTTACATGGGATACTGAAGCAACTGTCTGGAATAAATTCGGAATTGACATCTTCGGTTTTGATGTTTGGAATTATGATACAAATGGTTTTATTTATTCGGAAGAATATTCCTCACCAAGCTTAAAGAAAGATTATGAATTACCGACGCCACTTGCAACTAGCGGAAAAATAAAAGTATTATTGTACGGCGGTGCTGCGCCGACTCAAAATACAACAACTTATCCTTATCAAATAACAGCACAGCATAATTATTTTAATGTGCAGCGGAAAAAAATAAATAATAATCCTAATTCAGTTGTACCGAATAACTTTAATGTTTACAGTCATGTTGACAATCCGGTAAATATAAAATCGATCGATATTCCTTTTCATGACAAAGATCCGTATGTTAATCCGCATTTATGGGAATGGATTGATGATCCTTATGATTTGCCGAATAGATTTGTAAGCTGCAATGGAAATTGGTCGCCTGCAGGAAAACCGCTTCTACAATATATGGCAGAAGAGCTGGTTCAATTTAACGTTGAATGTAATAAGGGAATAGATGTTACTTTTTTACGTGGTAAGACAATTAGCTTTACAAATCTATTTCAAGGTGATATTTATTCAACCGGTACCGATAGATTTTACTTACCTTGTTATGAGGAAAGTGATTTAATTGCAGATACAAGAAGATTTCTTTGCTTGCTTCATGAAAAGAAAAGTTATTCGCTTACGACTAGATATAAATATGAAAGCAATGATTTAAGCACCAACGAAACTACTAATACACTTACAAGTAATTCACCCGGAAGAATTGTTTATCCTGAAGATTATGGCGCGATAGGGAACGGAATTACGGATGATACTAATGCAATTACAAATGCATTCAGAGCGGCTGTTGGTAAGGAAATACAATTAACAAAAGATAGTTATCTAATCAGTTCTAAAATATCAATTGATTTAAATGGCGAGACGTTAAAGATAAATTCAAATATTAAATCTAAACTGATTTCAACAGCAAATGCAGTTACAAATAATTATTATATTCCAGAAGCAGTTATGGAATTTAAGAATGGAAGTAAGATTGTTATTTCCGGGTTTGATATCGACTGTCAAAAAACATCATCTTCTTTCTTAAATGGAATAATGGTAAGCGGAATAAATGATGTTGCAATAGAAAATGTAAACTGCAAAAATGCAGGATATGCGGGGATAAGAGTTTTAGATGCTAATCAACTAAATGTATCCAATTGTAATTGTACATATAATTTATATGCCGGTCTGCTAGTGCATAGAACCAAGCATGTAACAATATTCGGCGGTACTTATTCTTATAATGGTAAAACACCGCCGGTGGATGGCTACGGTATTGCAATCTCTCATGAATACGGTGTAGCAGTTGATAATGAAGATGTTTCAATAATCGGAGTGGCAGCTAATTATAATCTCCGCAAAGGTATTGATGTTCACGGCGGAGTTGGTGTTATGATAGCAGATTGTATGGTTAAGGGATTTGTTTACGGCGGTATATATGCCGTTAACGAAGGTGCTAATGAAGCTAATCATCTTAAGCATGTTGCAGACTGCATTATTCATCATAATATTGTTGAGAATGATACGGCATGGTTTGAAGGGCTTACATTCGGCAACACCCCAGATTCTCATCCGGTACAATTTGGCAGTTACAATGATCTTGCAAATATTGCTGTACCATCTGGCGGCTCCTGGATCTGTGAAAGCAATATAATTAAGAACTGCAATGTAAGCCAGAGCGGAACAAATTATTTAAAATATCCTATACAATGTTTTGGCGGCACTGCGAAAATAGTATTGATAAAAAATAATATTATTGAAGATGCTAATTGCGAAAACGGAATATTAATTGGAAGCGGTAACGATAGCAGCAACCAGCCGGAAATGGTAGAAGTAACTGGGAATAATATTACAAATGTAACTGCGCAAAGAATCATTTTAATAAATGCAGGCAGTAAAGTTCGCGTTGGTGCTAATCCTATGCTTGGATGTACCGCTACAAGTCTTTCGGATTCTGCTGCAATAGCAATTTTTCCGTACGGGACAAATGCAGTTATTAATTACGTTGACATCGATGGCGGGCAGATGCAAGGAAATTTTAATTATGGAATAAAACTTAATTCAATTTCACAGTTTGCAAACGTAAAAGGTTTAGATTTAATCGGAACAATTTCAAATCCAATTTCTATCGATACTGATATAACTTTCAAAACATCTAAAAATACTTTTAATAAAATTGCCTTGCCGGAATATGATATGGTAGGGGTTGGTAAACTAGAATATTCATTAGCCGCCGGTGATGTAGCCCCAAACATAATTGATATTGCTACTATTGACGTTAGCATCTACAATGATGATGCTATTTCATTTAATATAGAAATTCATGCGGTTAGATATTCCTGCACGCAAAACGGAATTTTTAAATTTATTGCGACCGCCGGAAGAGTTTCCGACGGAACTTTAATTTTTAATGTTGATAAAGATGAATTCAAAACATCACTAAATAGCTATGCTGATATTGAACCAACATTAAGCTGGGTAGGCAGCGGCAGTTCAAGAATATTAAGAGCGAGTTTGCCTGCTGCGTGGACCACTTATCATATCAATGTTGATGTAGCAGGCTGGAGAGTAACCACGAGTTAAAATATGAAAAGAATTTTTTATGATACAACAAAGTTCGAAAAGAAGCTTGGCATAAGCTCGACTTTTATAGATCCGGAGATGCCGTTTGATCTGATAGACGGAATTGCGGGCGAGCTAATAGGAAGGTTAAAAAACACCGGCGGAAATTCTAGATTTGTAATAGATTCGCCTTATGGTGCTTATACGGATTTTAACGGCGGCACTTATGAATTTCTTATTGGTATTGATCCAGATGAGGATGATTGTTTTAAAGTTGCAGTCGGAATGACATTTGGAAATGATTTCCTAAAATTAAATCCTGTAAATGGTCGGTTTGATTATTATGGTTTAGACGGCAGTCCAAGATTTTCAGTCAATGAAAATTCCAAGCTTGAATTTAGTGGTTCCAAGGGAACTGCAGGGCAGGTATTGAAGAGCGACGGAAGTACAGGATTCGGACCGGCAGCATTTGGAATAAGCGATATTACAGGCTTACAAACTGCATTAGATGCCAAGGTGCCTATTACCAGGAAGATTAACGGATACGGATTAGATAATGATTTTGATATTACTTTATTTGACCTGCCGGGTATTCCAACACCGTTGCAGACGGATCCGGCGGGATTTTTAAAATATGATCCTGGATTGGATACCTTATCATTCACTATGCCGTCGGCATCTGATATAGGAGCTTATCCTTCATCGAATCCGAGCGGCTTTCAAACTCTTTCTGATGTAAGCTCGGCTTTAAGTAATTATGTACCAACTTCCCGGACAGTTAATGGGCATGCGTTATCCAATAATGTTATTGTCACATCCGATGACTTAGCGGGGCAATCTGTATTTACCGGTGTACTGCAATGGTTAGACCATGATGGCACTACATGGCATGAGATAGATGTGAACAATGGATTAATAACAAATCTGCAATGAAATATTGGAGAAAAAAAAATGCAATTAACAAACGAAGAAAGATTAGAGCTGCAAAATAAAAAACTCATCATGGATCAATTGAAATTGAAACATGATATTGTTAAGAGCGAATATATAAATTTGGTAAAAAATATTTGCTTAAAAAACAATAAAAAGATGGAAGATATTACCGGTGTTAATTTAGATGCTGGAATAATAAATTATAAAGAAGAAAAACCGGAATTAAAAAAGAAAAAATAAAAACCCTCATCTCATCTCTCATATCAATCCCGAAGGCAGAGAGCGGCGTAAGCTCTCTGCCTTTTTTAATTTTTTAAAATTATAGATTATTGTAAGTTAAATTGTATAGTAATTTCTAATTTAAATAGGCAAAAATGGCGGAAATTTAATTGACAGAAGCAAGTAATAATTTAGAAAAGGCTTAAAAATCAAAGAAAATAGGGAGAGCGAGCGACGGGGTTCGAACCCGCGACATTCAGCTTGGGAATTTCGGTAAGGCTGTTTTTAAGCAATTTTACAAACATTGTAAGTTATTTTGTAAGTAATTTTCTATTCTATTTCCTATTTTTATCGACTCAAATAGCGAAAGTTTATTATTAATTTCTTCTGTCATTTTAATTTTATCATTGGCAATATAGTATTTCATAGTTGTTGTTATGCTTGAATGACGTGCATATTCTTTAGTAAAATTTATTGGTATTCCGGAGTTTGCCATCTGAGATAAAGTGAACTTTCTACAATCATGTGAACGCAATTCTATCCCGGTATTCTTTCTGAAGCGAGAATAAAAACGCCAGGCTGCATCAAGACTGAATGGGAACAGCAACGCTTCGGGATCTTCCGGTAAGGGCATCCTTTGTAATATATTTCGCATTAGTTTTATAATCGGTATGGAGGAATATTTATTTCCCTTGCCTTTAACTTGAATAATATTTTCTTCAATATCTTTTCTTTGTACATTTAAAACTTCATGTATCCTAAACGCACTTGCGAGTTCGAATAAAACCATCCAATAAAATTTTGTTGTACTCGCATAATCAATTAAAATATCTATAGATTCTTTTGGAATCATCTTAATTGGCTTTATTTCTTCTGGAATTCTTTTCATCGGATTTTTAGGAAGGTATTCTTCTTTAACGAGCCAGTTGAAGAGTGAATAAATTCTTTTTGTATAAACCGACCGGCTGTTTTGAGAAATATTTTTCATTGATTCTGCAAAGATATGGTAATCTTCCCGGTTGTAGTTTGTTATAATTTTATCGCCAACAAATTTGTAAAAATATTTAAATGCCATGGTATAACTCTCTATTGTTAAATCAGAAAGTTTCCCGCCGGAATTTTCCCGGTCCCTTAAAAAAAGTTGGTATGCTTTACTTAACAGTATATTTTCTTTTTCTTCTGCCGAATAAATATTTGTGAGCGAAGAATTTTGTAATTCCTTCTTTATATCCCTTAAAATATTATCGGCTTTAATCCGGTTACGGGTTTTTGTTGAAAAAGGTTTTATATTTAAAAGCATTTCTTTTTTTGTAAAACCAATCCAAAAAAATGGAGAACCAGGACGTTTATATAAGTATGCCATTCCCATTCTCTTACAATTTATATTTATATGCGGACCAGGTTCCTAAATAACGGGTGGAATTGTTTATTATAATATCATAATTACCTGAAGCTGTGGAATCTTTAAAAGTCCCGATAAAATTTCCGTCGGTGGATTGAATGGTTAAAACTTCATTGTTAATTAAAAAATTTTTTGAGCAGTAAAAATCGGACTTAAATTTTCCATCTTCGGAAACATAATTATTCAGATAAGTTGTTACTTCAAGATTGTTATAATAATTTATCGGAATACCATTTTCAATTTTACCTTTATCATCGACGATTATTGTTGCAGAGCCGGTAAGATTACCGGTTAAACTTATATTCCACATTCCAGCATAATTACTTTTGGCAGTTTGATAAATAGGTTCAACCGGCTGCTTGCATGAAATTAAAAGTAGCGGAAATATCAAAATAAATTTTTTCATTTTACTCACCTCTTGAAAATAATAATTTGTTTCTCTTTCACCACAAAGTACGGCTTACCTTGCTTTGTAGTTTTTATAAATGTTAAAGTTACTTTACCAGTATCTTTTTTATATATAAATTTTTGTTTGTTCATTTAAAATTAATTATTTATTTTTCAATTGCCAAAACTTCATACGATATGGTTACCGTGTTTTAATGCGGAACCGGCTTCCGGGAGAAATCCCGGGCGCACCTCGTATGAGGCGTTGGCAAAGTCGGTTCCGCTTATTCTTTATAAGCTTCCTCATTTATTAGGGGCACCTTTCTAGAATTATCAGAACCATATTTTAATTAATTTTTTTTTATAATAATAATGGGAGTATTTATGTTACTAGTTCCTAGAGTCAATCTTTCGGAAATTATTCATCTGGCAAAACTGATTAGGATTGCTGCTGAAAAATATGAAGATGACTTTGGCATGAGAGATCATTTGCTTTCTATAAGTATGAATGATCTGATAAAATTATTAATTAAATTATTCAAATAATTTGCCTATCTTATCTAATTTCTTCTTTAGTTCCAGGTTCTCTTGCCTTAAGCGATTTAATTCTTCCAACAAATTATTAGATGGGGAATAACTTTCCCCGCCTTCCTTTTTTATTTCTTCATCATCTGAAAACAACCAATTCAAATCTAAACCCAGGTCAAACAATTTTTTTAATAGAGGAGAGCCAGGCATGCTTTTGGGATTAGAGCCTAAATAACATGATAAATCAGGTGGAGTTTTTCCGACAGCAGCCGCAAAAGCTTTTAAACTGCCAAATTTTTTCATTCCAAAATCTTTGATTTTCAAACCAATTTGCATATTATAAAATAAATTTAGAAAAATCTTAATTTACCCCTTGACATGAATTAAGAAATTACTTAATTTTCCCTCAGTCAAAATAATTTTTACATATAAAACAAAATTAAAATATGAAATTAAGAACAAAGGAACAAGCAAGCGCCGGTAAGCTGCTTGACAATAAAAAAATTTATGACGATTTAAAAAAACGGAAAGTATCATTCACGGCAATATCAAAAAGAATTAACCGTTCAAATGCTACTGTTACACGCGCTCTTCTTTACGGTGATCGTCCTTCAACTCTCTTCCGCATTTTCAATTTCTACTATAATGAAACACAGACAAAAAACTTTTATAAGAACCTGATAGAAGATGATAAAAACAATTTAGAAAAACTTCAAATAGAGGTTACTAAATAGGAAAATTATTTAGAAAATTTATAAGGAGATGATGATGAGCGAAGTGAGGGACAAAATAAAAAAACTGATTGAAGATAAGAAGGTTTCATATAAGGAACTTGCTTACGATCTTCATCAAGATTATTTCACGGTTTATTATTTAATAAACGAAGCCGTGAAATTGGATAACAGCATTGCAATTGAAATGGAAAATATTTTAAATAAAAAAGGATACAGCAGTAACGATATGGGAGAATGTATTCAACTTACTAAGCGCTCGTTGCAATTTAATAGCTTGGTTGCACACACAATCGACATCTTTAATACCGAGGTTAAGAAAGCAATTGATGATAATAAGCTTGATGAACACGAAAAGAAACAACTTGTGGTTGCATTGGAAAATTTTGAAATAAATATAGTAAATGAAATTGAAAAGATAAAAGACATGCTGGGAATAAAATGATTAGCGAACTTTTAACACCGGACCAAATAAAACTTTTATACCGCGGCAATTTCACAATACCGCAGGCGGCGCTTTATCTAGGTGTTGGCGAAATGATAATGGAAGGATTGATTAAGCAAGGTAAGATAGGCGTTAATTTGATTGAGGGGCACAGGCATATAAGCCGCGCGGAATGCGATAGATTCTTAAATGAAAATACACATCGTTTGAATAAAAACGTTGAAACAAATTTGAACTTAAGATTAAAAAGATTTGCATTAAAATAATAAGAGGTGAATGATGTTAGAAATATTTCTTTACTTGGTTTTTTTAGGCTTCTGTTTCTTTATCGGTAAGTTTTATTTTCAACGCCGGAAGAGTTGGAAGGAAACAGCTGAGCTATTTAAGCAATGGGAAGAAAGGGGGTACTTTAATCATGAATCCTAATTTACTGTATTTATTCCTTTCAATTGTTGTTTGCATTGGCACTGGCGTTATTGCATTTTACAAAGGCATGCTAGTAAATAACAATCTGCTGCACCAGAATAATGAGCAGCTCCGGAAAGATTATAACGATCTGGCTTCGAGTTTTAAAATGCTGGAAAGTGAATATGAAAGAAAATATATAGAGCTTGATATGATGCGGGCAGAGAAATTTAAGAAGAAATATTTAACTCCTACAGTTGATGAAGAGGCATTAGCCGGATGAATGCAAAACTTTGGCGCGAAATAGTTGAGCATAAAGACAGTGAAATTTTTACTGCCAATAATTATAATGAAAGTTATTCGATTGATATCAATTTAACAATTAAAGAGATAAGGGAAATCGAAGAGATTTTAATTGACATAGAAAAAATAAAATTACTTTTAACAGATGATAATAAAAATTAAAGCAAGGAGACAAAGATGGGACTTATTAACCGTGCTCAGAAATTTCTTAGTCCTTCGATACGCAGAATGCAGGATGTTTTTCATCATTCTAAATACGGTGGACGGAAGACGGAGATTGATACGAAAGTTTCTATTGAAGCGGCTGAGACAAAGGATAAGAAAACAACTCACGGCGGAACGAAAACAAAAGAAGATAATAAGCACGGCAGACCTTGGTATGTTAGAATTGGATTGACGAAGAAATCAATCAGGCTGCTGCCGCTATCTAAGCATCCGGTAAAATGCTTTGGAACATTCAGCCCGGTTACTCCATTCAGACTTAACGGAAAAAATATAATTAGCAGGAAGAAATATCTCTCAAGGAAAGCAGCATGAAAAAAAGATGCATCGACTGCAAAAAAAAATTTGAGGCAAATAGTCCTTTCCAAAAAAGATGTATTAGGTGTGGAAATATCAAAATAAAAAATGATATTGAAAAAAATAATATTAAGGTAAATAAGGCGAAGAATAAAAACTTAAGGAAAAAAAGGAAACTGGAAATAGCCGGTATTCCTTTGCAGGCTGGTGCATTTGCGGAATTTATGACTGATAAGACTTATTCTATATGGTAAAGCGAGAAAAAAAATATTATGAAGCTACTAATAATGGTGAAATACTTACAACTGCTGCTTACTCTAAAGCGCAGGCAAAACTAAAGCTGGAAATAAGAGTAAGAAAATTGACCGGCAAAGCTGATATAAAAAATGTTAAAGAAATTACAAACCGCGGCATGGAGAAATTGGAATCTCGTCTGGCTCATAACCAGGAGGTTGCAGGTTCGAGTCCTGCTGCCGCTACAAAAATTTAATTAACTGATTTATTCAATCTAAATAAATTTATAAGCAATCTCAAAAAGCAGTATTGACATGTATATATTTATTAACAATAAACGGATTTGAAAGGCGGTGATTCCCTTGGGCTTCTAAGACCGCAGAAGAGCATGCGGCTAAACTTTCTCCAGGAAATATTTAAGTGATTAAGAAATAATTAGCCGGGATGGTTGAGTAATAATCCCGGCTATAAATTTAAGAGAGTTTGAAATGTTAAATGAAGGACAGAAAATAATATTACCGGATTCGGGACCGGCAGAAGTAATAAAAATTACTGAAAGCAGGGCGCGGGTAAAACTGCTTTCCAAAAAGCAATTTAATTTTACTACGATTGCCGGTAAGGATATTTCATTTGAAGCAAGCGGAAGGGCGATTGATATTTCTCCGAATTCGGAAGTTGAAATAATTGAAACGGAATTTATAGACAGAGATGAGAAAGTTGTTAAGGATTTGTTTGCGGTTATATAAAGACGATCTGCAAATAAGCCGCAGGGCTTATGCAGATAACTTAAAGAGATTGAAAACTTTATGAGAAATAAATTAACAAAATTATCCATCAACATTAACTGTCGGCTTGATTTGCCTTGTTATATTTTTTTTGCGGGCAAATGCAGATAAAGCCGATAAATTTAAAGGATGCAAATTTATTTGTGAAGAATTATCATAGACATAATTTGCCAGTAGCAGGAAGTAGGTTTGCCATTTCAGCTGTTAAAAATAGTATTATAGTTGGAGTAGCAATTTGCGGTAGACCGATTAATAGAAATTTAGACAATGGTTTAACGATGGAAGTTTATAGAGTTGCAACAGATGGGACAAAAAATGCAACGAGCTTTCTCTATTCAAGATGCAAACGAATTGCACAATTAATGGGATATGAAAAAGTGATTACCTATACTTTACAATCTGAAAGCGGTTCAAGTTTAAGGGCAATTGGAGCTGTACAAATATCTTTGTTTGAAGGTAGACAATGGGAAAATCATAAAAATGGAATTAGAAAAAAACAAGCGGTTTATGATGCACCTAAAATTAGGTGGGAGTTATGAAAGCAAAAAAAATATAACGATGCTGCGCTTGTGCCGCAGCCTTAGATAAAAATTGTTCTTTGAAATTTTGATTGACTTTAATAAAAGAAAGGAAATGCCGACAACTTAATTGCTGTCGGCACGAAGCGCTGGTTATTTTGCTTTTTGCCGGGAGGAGTGTTTTAATTTCTTCTTTGCAGATTCGACAATGAAATCAGAGTAAGATTTATTTTCACGAGCAGAATCAACTAAATCTTTCTCCTCTTTCGTTACGCGCATGGAAGGAATAATTTCAGTGCGACCGCCCTTGTGAGATTTAATTTCTCTTTTCATTTAACACCCCGGCACAATCCAAATTTATAAGCACCTTTACGAGTAGCATCCCGGTGATGTTTTCCATCTATCGTTATTTCGATGCGATCAGACCACGACAAAAGGTTTCCCTTTTGTTCTTGAATGTCGATGACGCGGTAAGATGAAGGATTCATCTTTGAGATTTCTTTTAGTGATTTCATGAGTACACCTTTTTAGATTGTTAATAGATAATGTCTGTTATGTTAAAATGTGCTTCCTTCATTTTCGCACTGGCTAACCAGGTTGGTATTTCATTGTCAACTATTTGAGACTTAGGAAACCAAGCGTTTACTTTTGTAAAGAAACCGGGTTTACCGTTAATGAACATCATCTCGCCATTATCGTTCATTTTAAGACCGATTGTTAAGCAAATTGCTTTTTCGGTTTCTTTTACGATGTTTTCTTGTTTTACTGTCATTTTCTTTTCCTTTTGTTTAAGTCAATCAAAATGTCTATTGTTAAAATAGTAGTTTGTATATACAAAGTCAATAGGCAAAATGAAATATTTTAGGTCAAAAAATGAGTACCTTTTTTAAAAAGGAAGGCGAGGCAAAAAGTCAAAATAACGGGGTTGCCGGTAACCGGATGCCCAAAACAGAAAGACTATGACAACAACTAAACAAAATATTATTAAACAAGACCAGCCGCAATCGGATTGCATTCCGGTTGACCGGCTGGTTATGCGCCGTTTTAAATTTTAGGAGTTCTATTATGAATCTCAAAAACTATACATCTACAGTTTCGGTAATCAGTTCCATTTCACGGATTGAACATCGATTAGCAGTAGCCGGAGCGACTCATATTGCTAAGATTTACGAAGAAGGTGGAACTGGTAGACCAATTGGAATGATATTCCAAATTAAGGTAAATGATTTTCCAATGTCATTCAAATTACCGGCAAAAGCGGACATCTGTTTTAAAGTTATGTGGAATGAAGTGCGTAAGCCGAGACCAGGGACAAAAGAAAATATAAGGGCGCAGGCGGACAGAACAGCTTGGAAAATTCTATCTGATTGGATTGATATTCAGGTTGCAATGATTCAATTAGAGCAGACAGAAGCAATCGAAGTATTTCTCCCTTACGCTTACGACGGAAAAACCGATAAGACTTTATTTGAAAAAATGAAACAAGAAAACTTTAAGTTATTAGCTTAGGCGCATAACGGCGTTGCGCATAAACTGCTGGCGTACAAAATATTAAAATTTAATTGAGGTATAAATGCAACAAATAATTGACAACTTAAAAACTTTACGAAATGGATTATTTAAAGACGAACAAGCGGTAATCGAATTAATTGATGAAACCATAAAATTGGCAGAACAAAAAGCGAGTCAGTTTAATGCGATTGTTATGCCGAAAATTGCGGATAAAGTAATAAATATTGAATTACATGCAGAATCCAGATTTTTATTAGATAATATTTATGGTGATTACAATGTACCTAAAGATGAAATGTGGGTTTTTTATGAAAATGGCAATATCCAAAAATTTAAAATTATACTTTAGCAATTTTTCGGTGTAACTAATATATATTAAGCACTTTGCTCGATAATAAACATGGAAATAATTGAACAAATAAAAAACAAAATCAGCTTTAGAGAACTACTGCCGAAGCTCGGGATAGAAGTGAATAAATCGAATTTCATTTATTCGATCTATCATCAAGAAAAAACTCCAAGCTGTAAAATTTATTTTGATGAAAATCGATATACGGATTTCAGCAGGAGCGAAGGAAACGGCTTTAAAGGCGGCGATATTATCCAATTTTATCAAGATTATTACTGTATAGATACGAAGGCTGCTATTAAAGAGCTTGCAGCAATGGCGGGCTTAAGCGAACAGAGGTCAGAGTTCAGAAATCAGAGAACAAATGTTAAGCCGGTAAATGAGATTAAAGCTCCGAGAAATTTTGAGGAATGTTTAACGGAAATTGAAAAGGATATTTATTTTGAAGCTTTGGGAAAATATTCGGAAATCTATCCCGAAAACTACGCGCTGCGGTACGCTATAAACGACGTTCGCAAGGAGAGGATACATAATAATAGCCAAGTTTTTACGGAACTTTGGCATTACTGCAATCTAAAAGGCTGGGGCGAGTTGGCGCTTAAATATCTTACCGGAGAAAGAAAGATACCGGCGCAAGGTTTGGAAGACTTCAATATTTTTTACATTAAAAATTATAATGAGGTTTCAAATCATCTGAAAAAAGTTTTTAAGAACGATGAAATGAAACTGCTTAAGAGCGGGTTGTTTAACGAGAAGTTGAATTTAATTTTTTATCAGCACCGGATTATCATACCTTATATTTACCAAAAATCAATCGTCTATCTACGCGGGCGTTACTGGGATGGGACTAGTGCTAAGGTTCCGGCACAAACTTCTAAATATTTGGGATTGAAGAATGACGGCGTTGGCGTGAATACTCCGAAAAGATTTTTTAACATCGATATATTAAGCAAGATGTATCCGGGCGAAAATATTTTTATTACTGAAGGGGAATTCGACGCGGTAATAATGGAGTCGGTTTTAAGGCGCAATTGCATTGCTATTCCGGGTGTTGGCAATTTGCCCGGTCCGGACCAATTTAAGAGGCTTAAAGATTTTCAAATAAACCTTTGCATCGATAATGATGAGGCTGGCAGCTCGCTGTTAAATAATCTTAAGAAAATATTTTTTGAAATGGGGAAATCTATTACGGTAAAAACATTATCGACAAAAGACATAAACGAGTTTGCGGAAGTCTATGGATGAACAGAACGTTCAAAAAGAATTTAATAAACAGCCGGAGAAGAAGCTTAAGAAGGAAGATCCAAAAGATAAAATCCGGTTGCTGGTAGATGAAATAAAAAATACTTATGGAATAGACGTTGAGCCGGTTAAGAACCACAAATATAAGCTTGAAAAATTGATCGAATATATTAAAACAAAATATGATTTCAGATTTAATTCTGTTTCGCGGGAGCTTGAATACCGTATTAAAGATGATAAGGCTTTTAAGTTCTTCGATAACAGAGATTTCAATTCTATTCTTACGGAAGTTAAACTCGCTAATCATACCATTGGCAAGGACAGCTTGAAAACGTTGATTGAAAGTAAACAGATATCCGAAGAATTCGATCCGTTGAAAGAATATATTTTTTCTCTTCCAAAATGGGATAATCAAACCGATTGGATTGAAAAATATTTGCATCAAATTTATTTGAAGAATGAGGAAGATAGAAAAGATTTTATTCATACCTTTAAGAAATGGTTTGTCGCAATGATAGGCTCGATACTGGATGATAGGATAGTGAACCAGCAGTGTTTTGTTTTGGTTGGGCGGCAAGGAATTTATAAAACTACTTTTCTAAATAATCTAATACCAAAGCATCTGCAGCTTGATTATTTATTCTCTTCCAAATTTAATTTTGAAAATAAAGACCACTTCAAATTTTTGGGAATGAAAATGCTCATCAACTTAGATGAGCTTGCAACGCTTTCCCGGACGGATGAGAATGTATTAAAGACAATTCTTACAGATGACCGGGTAATTGTTCGTTTGCCATACGGCGCATTCGATTCTAAGATGTGGCGAAAGGCTTCTTTTTGCGGCAGTACAAACAACAAAGAATTTTTAAAAGATGAAACCGGAAATCGTAGATTTTTAATTTTTGAAATTGATAATATTTTTCTTGATGATACTTTTAACATCGATTTAATTTACGCGCAAGCGTTTGCTCTATTTACCAATAAATTCAAATATTGGTTTGATCGCGAAAACATTACGAACATTGAGGACCGTAACGAAAACTTCCACGATGTAAGCATGGAAGAAGATTTGATTCTTGAATATCTTGAGCCGCCGAGTGAGCAAGAAATTAAATTTGGAATGCTTGTTAAATATGAAACGGCAACGGCTATAAATACTTATCTGGCTAGTAAGTCAAACCGGATAAACGTGAATGAATCAACAAAGCGGCGTATAGGTATGGTGCTGAGAAAGTTGGGTTATCAGCAAAAGAGTAAGAAGATGAACCGCAACGCAAAGCCTTCTAAGGTTTGGTGCGTAAAATTTGTTGAACAAAAAACATTTGAATCTAATGCCGGAGAGCAGTTAAATGCAGACATAATTTAAGGTAGTAGGTAGTAAGTAAAACTACTTAGGTAGTAACTAAAAGTGATTTTTATAATTATTTAATTAACAAAGGATTAGTGTAAATGGTAGTAGGTAGTAAGAGAAATCTGGGTATAAGTATTAGAATTATTTTACTATTACTCTTTATATATACCTACTACCACTTACTACTTACTACCAATTGAGAATATAAGCTAAAAACAAAAGATTATGGTAGTAGGTAGTAAGAGAAACATGAAAGGTAGTAAGTAAAATGAGCGAAGATATTATTAAATCTTATTTGGACAAACAGATAAGATATGCTGCATCCAAGGCATTAAACGAGACGGGCAAAATTGCTATTAAGGATTTGCAAGATGAAATGGAGCGCGTGTTTGATAGACCAACGCCATATATAAAAAATGGTATTTATAAAACAGCAGCAACAAAAGACAACCTTTCAATTAAGATTGCATTTAAGGACCGCTGGGCGGCGGGCAAAGGACACGCAGCGGCAGACGTTCTATATGCTGAAGTATTCGGCGGACAGCGGCAAACAAAAGCATACGAAGTATTGCTGCAAGAGAAAGGTATATTGCCTCAAGGCAAAGTAACAGTGCCGGGCAAAGGGCAGCGACTTAATCAGTATGGTAATATAACTGGCGCAAGGATAACGCAAATATTATCAGTTCTGCAAGCGCATCGGGAAGTTGGTTACGTTGCCAATAGAACAGCACAAAGCAAAGCAAGGAATAAGAAGAGTCCCGATCTCTTCTATCAACCAGCAACAGATGAATTACTCGAAGGCATATATGAGCGCAAGAGCCAAGGCAGATTGAGAAGCGTGCTGCTCTTTGTTGATCAAGCATCTTATCGACCTTTGTTCCCGTTTGAACGAATAATTAAAGAAACTTTTGAAAAGAATTTGCAAAATGAATTTGACAAAGCAATTGAAAATGCAATCGCAACCGCGCGTTGAAAGGTACTACCAGCGGTTGTGCTCTGCGGGTAATTCGAACCTCGATTTTTTTTTAGTTAGTGATTTGAAAAGGTTTATCTGTCTCTGATTTTGAAGGTTAAATGAGTTACATAAAAGACATAATAGTTGAACGAAGTGAACTGGCTATTGCCCTGGACGTTGCTGATAAATATATAAACGAGCTGGAAAACAAGGGTATTGTAAAAAAAATAAAGCACAACCAATACAAATTGTTAGATAATTTTCAAGCATATATTATTTATTTGCGGGAATTGAATAAGAAAGAGCTTGAACGGGTGCGTTCCGAAAAGCCTTCAGATGATTTGGCACGGAAGTCTGCACGGCTGAAGGAATTGGAAATATTAGAGCGCGAAGGTAAACTGATTGACGCCGAATTAAATAAAATAGCATGGCTGGAAGAATATAAAATGCTTTCGGAAAAGTTGGATATGTTTTCCATTGCCGCCGCCGGTAAAATAATTGAAAAGTTTAAGGAACTTGCAAAGCATGAAAAAACAATTAAGTCTATAATCGAAGAAGAAAAAGATAAAATAAAAAATGAAATTGCAGAATATCCTTTGGAAAAAGAAGTAAAGACGAATGATTAGCCAACAAACATACAGTGCAGAGCAGCGCCGTTTAATGTATTTATCCTTGCCGGATAATTTGAAGGATATTATTTACTCCGCGCGGCGTTCTATTAAGCCGCTGCCGAAGGTGAAGTTGAGTGATTGGATTGCCGAAAACCGCGTTATTAAAAGCACGCGCGAAAGTCCTTACCGCGGTAAGTGGAATCCGGATTTATTTCCTTTTGTAAATGAAATTATGGACTGCTTTACCGATGATGTAACCGACCAAATTACTATGATGGGAAGCGCTCAAGTAGCTAAGACGGAAATTATTAAGAACGTGCTTGCATATTATTCTTCTTACGATCCGCAGAATGCTTTGCTTGTAGAACCAACGCAAGATTTAGGCAGAGCGTTTTCAATTGATAAGCTTGAACCGATGATTGAAGCCAATCCGGATTTGTTTAAGAACATGAGCGCAAAGAAAAGCCGGGACAGCGCGAATACTCATCTGCATAAAACTTATCTTGGCGGCTCGTTAAATATTGTCGGTGCAAACTCGCCGAATGATTTATCTGCAAGATCCAAGAAGATTGTTCTTTCTGATGACGTTGATAGAATGCCAACTTCCGCCGGTGAAGAAGGCGATCCGGTGTTGCTTGCGGAAGAGCGAACCGAAGCGTATAAAAAAATCGGCGGCTTTAAGCATGGAAGGTTTTCAACTCCAACGAAAAAAGGAAGCAGCAGAATAAAAAAACTTTATGATGCATCCGACCAGCGGCAATATTATGTGCCGTGTCCATTTTGTTTTGAAATGCAAACGCTCAAGTTTGATAATTTGGTTTGGGATAAGGAGACGGGAATGTTCGGCGAGGTCGCGAAGTTTCATGCGAATACTTCTAATCCGAATGTTGATGAGATAGTCCCGATTGGCAAGAAGGATGACCATCATATCGATACGGTGCAATATGCTTGCGAGCATTGTGGCAGCTTGATTGATGAAGTGCATAAGCCGTGGATGCTTAAGAACGGCAAATGGATTGCTAAATTTCCGGAGAGAATAAAGCATAAAGGATATTGGATTAACCGGCTCTATTCACCGCTCTCCACTTGGAATAATTTGGTTGCAAAGTTTCTTGATGTTTACGGCGTGCCGGACGATTACAAAGAATTTATCAACACATCTTTGGCGGAAGTTTACGATGAAGAAGGCGCGGCGGAAATTGACCATAATAATTTAATCGACTTAACGGAAGATTTTAATTCCGAAGATCATCCAACAATACCGAATAATGTTTTGCTTATTACCGGCGGAGTTGATTGTCATCCCGACCGCTTAATTCTTTCATTTGTCGGATGGGGATTGAATAGAGAACCTTATCTTCTGCATTATGAAATTCTTCCCGGTGATATCGCGATGAATGATGTTTGGGACGATCTTGATGGAAAGTTGGAATTAAAGTTTACGCGGGATGACGGCTTGGTTCTTCCGGTTGGAATAAGAAAAGGTTTGAGGAAGAATTATCTTGCTTTTGTCGATGCGAGCGATGGAAATACTTCCTTATCGGTTTATCAGCAATGCAAGCGGCGCCAGGGCAACGGTGTTTACGCAATTAAAGGACGCAGCGTTCCGGGAAATCATATTTTAATCAGCACGACAAAGGTTGGACCAAAGAAGGAAACTATTTTAAAGAACATTAACCCGGATGCCGTGAAGGATAGAATTTTTAGAATACTGAATAAAATGATTTCCAAAAAAGAAGATGCCGAAATTAAGGGACCGGTAATGCATTTTTCTTCGCGGTTTTGCGATGAAGAATATTTTGAAGGACTCGCTTCAGAGAAGCCGATACCGATTTACGACCGCAAACTTGGAATGAAAATTTTATGGAAGAAAAAATATAAGGCAATCCGTAATGAACCGCTGGATACGTTTGTATATGCTTGGGCGGCAATGGAAAGTATATTGCCGAATTTTGAGCAGATAAAGAAAAATCTTGATAAAAAGATTCCCGACCCAGCTTCGCTTCGCTGTGTTGCGGCAGGTCCGGCGGTTGTTGGTGAGAAGGATGAGGAAAAGGTTGAGATGAGTAAGGGTGATGAGAATAAGTCAGAGAAGAAGAAGAAGGTTAAACCGGTGAGGAGAAGTAACTGGGTAACGCAGTATTGAAAATAACTACTATTTATCAAGCAAAGTGCTTGATAACAAACATAAAATAAAGGTGATGAAATGTTAAAAGATGATTTTCATAACGCAATTAGACTTAAGCACTATTCCCGGAAAACCGAAAAGAGTTATTGGGGATGGATTTATCGCTTTATTGTCTTTAATAAAAAAGAACATCCTTCTAAACTAAATGAGGTTCATATTCAAAAATATCTTTCTACTCTGGCGGAGTATTGCAGTTACTCCACGCAGAACCAGGCTCTGCAGGCAATTCTATTTTTGTATAAACAGGTTTTAAATATAAAAATAGAGCGTTTGAATTTTAAGATTGCAAAGCGTAGTAACCACATTCCGGCAGTGTTTAGTTTTAATGAAGCAATGTCGGTGATTGATAATCTTGCCGGAGATTATAAATTAATTTCTCTTTTGATGTTCGGCTCTGGGATGAGGTTGGGCGAGGCAATATCTTTACGGGTGAAGGATGTTGATTTTGGAAACGGTTGCATATTTGTCCGGCAGGCGAAGGGCGCAAAGGACCGGAAGGTTTTTCTTCCCCAATCGATTGAGCATTTGCTACGGCTGCAAGTTTCTAAAGCGCAGGTGAAGTTGAATGAGGATTTATTTAATAATTTTTCCGGTGCGACTATGGATGAGGGTTTGCGGCGGAAATATCCGAATGCAAATAAGGAACTTGCTTGGCAGTATATTTTTCCGCAGCCGACTTTAGTTGAAAACATGCGTCATCATCAACATGAAAGCAAAGTTGAGAAGGCGGTGCATGCCGCGGTGTTGAAGGCGAAGATAAATAAGTTTGCATCTTGTCATACGTTTAGGCATACATTTGCAACGCAGTATTTAGCGAAGGGCGGGAACATAAAGCATCTGCAGGTTTTGCTCGGACATAAATCATTGAGAACAACTGAAATTTATTCTCACATTGTTGATTTGCCGGAAAATAATATTTCACCGCTGGATGTGCAGAGAAGTTTTGAAACGAATGTTTTAAGAATTGTTGCGTAAGAATTATGGGCGAGATACCGAAAGCAATTAAGATTGATATTCATCCGGCGAATGTGAAAGCATTTGCGGATGCTGCTATTGATGATAGGCTGCAGACGTTTGTTAACAAACTACTGGAAAAATATTTTGCCGGTAACTTAGTCATATTAACAAAAGAGAACGCGGAATATATTTCAGTTCTTACCGGAGAAGAAAAATTTAATGAAGATATTGATACTGTTGTTAATAGAATTCTTTCATCGATTGAAGTTGAAGTCCAAGTTGAAAAAGAAAAAGTAAAAATTCCGATTAAGAAAAACGGGAATTCGGGAAAAGTAAAAATATCAAAAAGAATCGGTGACAACTGGGTAACTAGATACTAGTGTTTGACGAGGTTTTACGAGGTAAAATGAGGTAAGTTTTTCTTTTTTTATTTTTTAAAATTTTGAAAATTGCTCTTAGTAAATTTTAGGACTAAGAGCAGTGTTACAGATTTTAAAAGAAAAATTATACGCCGGTGCAAAGTGGAGCTGGACGGAATCTATTCCAGGCTATCCCGCAACAAGCTACTCGCTTAAGGTCCTACTTAAATATCAAACGAATACGACAATAACAATTAACGCCTCTGCAAGCGGCGAAGATTTTTTATGTGAAAAGATTTCATCTGAGACATCATCTCTCCCTAACGGCGATTATGCCTTCCAAGTATTTTTAACGGATTTGGCGGACAACGAAAATGTAAAACTTTACGAGGAAGGCATAGTCCATATTTATCCGAACTTAGCAACTGCAACGGACAGCCGGGATTACTGGATGCAGGTTGTTGAGAATTTGAGGGATGCTTATAAAAAACTTACATCGCGCGAAATGAAAGAAGTAATTGTAAACGGTAAGCGCGTTCTTTATGAAGACAGAACACAGCTTCTTAAGGAAATTCATAATGCGGAAATAAAAGCGGGTATTAGACCGCCGACAAAAAAGATTTATGCAAGATTCAATTAAAAAAAATAGGAAGGTAAAAATGAAAACTTTAAAAATTTTATCGACAACTTTTATCGCAGTTTTATTTGCGGTATTAATGTGCGGCACAAATCTACTTGCACAGGAGACAGTATCAATGGACGGGAAGAACGGCGCTGAGTTATTTTATTGTTCATCCGTTGCGGTTGATACTAATGCAACAGTTACTTCAAATTGGTTTACCGCCCCGGCATACATAGGACAGAATTTGTTTACTTACAAAGTCAGCTATACAAAGAAGCAGACAAGCACATTAGGCAAGCCGTTTATTACAACTATAATCGAAGGAAGCAATGACCAATCAAATGTGGTAACGGTTGACACTGTGGGTACTTTGTCGGATTCACTCGAGACTTTGTATACCGGAACTATGTCGCTGGATAAGGATACAACTTATGTGAAGTATCTTTTTTATAGGTTTAAGTTTATAGGTGAGGAAGGTAACCGGAGCGACGCGGTAGTTAATTATGTCAGTTTGCTTTTTACTAAACCTACTAATTAATCATTGGTCAATAGTCATTAGTCAATTGGATAAATGAAGATAGTTGATAACATATTGAAGCGCGCCGGTTATATAAAGGAAAATATTCCTTCTAAAACTAAAACCGGCAACCGCTCTTATCAAGCTGGAAAGTTTACCCGCTTAACTAGCGATTGGATTGCAACATCGGATTCTATACACCGCGAAATAAGAACCGATATGGTTAGTGTAAGAAGCCGTGCCCGGGACCTTCATAAAAATAATTCTTATGTGCGCGGATATTTTCTTGACAACCGCGCGAATGTTGTTGGACCGAAGGGACCAACGCTGCAAGTGCGCGGAATGTTCCCGGATGGAAGAGAAGATACGGCGGCTAATGAATATATCGAATCAATGTTCCAGGAATGGTGCGAGCCGGAATTTTGTACGATGGCTGGCATTTTGGATTTTGTTGAGCTTCAATGGATGCTTGCAAATCAATTGAAGCGAGACGGCGAGTTTATGGTAAGAATGGTAACGGGCGAGAATGTAAATAAATTTGGTTTCTCGCTGCAGTTGATTGAACCGGACGCGCTTGATGAAAAGTTTACGATGAAACTTTCAAACGGCAACTATGCGATAATGGGTGTTGAAATAAACGAATGGAAAAAGCCGGTTGCATTCTGGATAAGAACTCAAAATGCAGAGACCGAATATATGGGTGTTTACGGTTTCAATTACCAGCCTACTGCAAATCTTTACGGGCTTCAAAGAATTCCGGCGGAAGAAATTATTTTTGGTTACGATCCGGAACATACTAATCAATTACGCGGGATGTCTCATTTAGCCGCGGCAATGCTTACAATACATCATCTGCAAGGATATGATGAAGCGGCAATAGTGAATGCCCGTGCCGGTGCAAGTAAGATGGGATTCATTTCCGATAAGGACGGAATACCGGGCGATTATAAAGGCGATGAAGAGGATGAAGACGGAAATACCATTTCGAACTTTCAATCCGGAATAATTGAAGACATAGGCAACCGGCAATTTACGGCATTCGATCCTACTTATCCTCACGGTGAATATCCATCTTTCAGAAAAGAGCACTTAAGAGAAACATCAATTGGGCTTGGAAGAAATTATAATTCTTTTGCGGGTGATTTAGAAGGAGTAAGCTTTTCATCTCTACGCGGCGGTGAGTTGCAACAGCGGCAAATATGGATGGTTGACCAGGAATTATTCTTAAAAAAATTAGATAAGCCGGTATATAAGAATTGGCTTAAGTGGGCAATGCTTTATGAAGCGGTTAAACTGCCTTACGCAAAATATGAAAAGTTTGCAAAGCATGAATGGCAGCCGGTAAGATGGCCGTGGGTTGATCCATTAAAGGATGTACAGGCGGAAATAATGGCAATAGACCACGGCTTACAGACGCGCAAAGATGCACTTGCAAAGCAGGGAAAAGATTTTGAACAGAACATAGAACAGCTTGCGAAAGAAAAAGCAATGGCTGACAAATTAGGAATTAAATTTGGAGAATTAACAAATGGCAAAGCTAAGCTTGGAACAGATACGCAGTCAGGTGACGGGCAAGATGCAAACACGTCATCTTCAACTGATGGAACGGGCGACAGTGGATCAAGAGAAGAGGACAGCACAGTTCCCCGTCTCATCCGAATACCCGGTTGAAAAATGGTACGGGTTTGAAATACTTGACCATTCTCCGGCGGCAATAGATTTATCGCGCTTAAAAAGCGGTGCTTCTTTACGAGATACACACTACGGTGATGTTATCGGTATTGTAGAAGATGCATCGATTAACGCCGGTGAAAAAAGACTATGGGTAAATGCTCGCTACAGCAAGAGCCAGAGAGCTGAAGAAATTTTCCAGGATATTATTGACGGCATACGCAAAAATGTTTCTATGCGTTATATGATAAACGAGATGGTGCTGGAGCGTGAAGTTGACGGTGTAGGTTATTACCGGGTAACGAGCTGGCAGCCAATTCATGTAAGCGAGGAACCAGACCCGGCAGACCCGACGGTTGGACACGGAAGAAGCAACGGTGAAGATGAAGAAACTGTAATACCGCTTGATATACCGGGAGATGAAAAGGTTATTGAGCAGATTGAAAAATTTAACAGGACAATTGCAAAAGATAAAGGATTAAAAATTTTATTAACTAACAAAGATAGGAGCGCAAATAAAATGACTGACGAAGAAATCAGGCAGAAAGAAGCGGCAGAGAAAGCCGAAAGAGAGTTGCAGCTAAAAAATGACCGTGAAGCTGCGCGTGAAGCCGAAACGAATCGGATTCAATCTATATACGGTTTAGCGGCAGATTTCCAGAGAAATCTTCCGGGAATTGATTTGAAGGTGGAAGCGGAAAAATTTGTAGCGGAAGGGAAATCCGACCGTGAGTTTACAAAGTTTATCCGTGAAAAAATGAAGGCACCGGAAGCATTAAGAACTCCGGATTCCTCGCTCGGTTTATCGGACAAGGAAAAGAAAGCTTACAGTTTAAGAAACATCATACTCGCATTGGCAGACGGCAAAGTAGATAATCTTAAAGTAGAATTGGAAGCTTCCAGAACAATTGCCGATAGACTCGGCAGACCTCAATCAAAGAGTAACATATTTGTTCCTTATGATATTCAATTAAGGCAGATGCCGGAATTGATTCAAAAGGAAGGAAAGCGCGACGTTGTTGTTGGTACTCCATCGGCAGGCGGTTTAACAGTACAATATCAATATCCAGCAGGTTCATTTTTGGAAATCTTAATGAATGCTATGGTTGCACCTCAATTAGGTATTGATATCTGGGAAAACTTAGTCGGGGATATACCGATGACAAGGGAACTTTCATCTAATATCTTTTATTGGGTTGCTGAATCAAACGGTCCAACTCAAAGCGATATATCCTTTGGACAGGATACAATGGCACCTAAGACCGGCGGATGCTTAACGAAGTTTTCTCATAAATTCTTAATTCAAAATTCAGTTGGCGGAGAAGCCTACATTACCCGCAAGCTTGCGCTTGCAACCGGAGTTGGGTATGATTCTGCAATCATCAACGGTACCGGAGCGAATAACCAGCCGAAAGGTTTAAGAAATCAAACCGGTCTTGGCGGTGCGATTGGTACAGGCTTTACAAGAGATAAAGCTATCGATATGGTAAGGCAGATAGAAAGTGCAAATGCTTTAGTTCTCGGTACACCTAAATGGTTAACCGATCCAACTACTGCCGCTACATTATCGTTAATCGATACGACAACAGGCGGATTCGGCAAATGGCTGCTTGACCAGGGCAACATGGTTGATTTGGCTTTGAGAAAATCAAACCAGGTTACTCAAGGTGATTTATTTGTCGGTATCTGGAATGCTTTGATTCTTGGAATGTGGGGCGTAGTTGAAATAAAGGCTAACGAATTCGGGAGCGGTTTCGCAGCAGGTGACATCGAAGTCCGCTCATTGGTTGATATGGACGTATATGTTGCTTACCCGGGTGCCTTTGCGAAAGCAGCAAGCGTAAGTAAGTAAAAAAAAATTATTTTCATCTTTCCGGTTGGTTGAATGACCAACCGGGACTATAAAATGATTTATCTTAAAATAAAAAATAATCACGGAGAATAAAATGCCAGTAATGTCAATTGAAGAATTCAAGGCTGTTGAAGAGCTTAAGATTACCGATACGGTTTGGGTTGCCGGAGAATTAAAAAAGAAAGGCGATGTAGTTAAACTAAGCGGTAATGATAAAGTTCAACTGCTTGCATCAGGCAAAGCAGTAAAAGTCGTAAAAGAAAAAGATGATAAGCAGAAGTAATGCTTGATATATCATCTGAAATATTGAATTCAGGTTTGGAAGAGGACGCGGTTTTAACTACTGCGTCCGGCTCCCACAACATTAAGGTTCTTTTCAATAATGAGTTTGAGATGGCGGCGATACTCGGGATTACGGTTGAAAGCAGTCAGCCGCAAATGGAATACGCGGAAGCTGACCGCAATAGCGCAGTGCAGGGCAATCAGGTTGTTATCCGCGGTGCAACGTTTAAGATTGTCGATTTTGAACCGGACGGTAACGGATTTATAATTTCTCATTTAAGCTATGACTAAAGAAGAAGCAATAATAGCAGCATTTGTAAACATGCTGAAAACAATTAAACCGGCTAACGAGTATGAAGCCGGAAAAAATTATGTGAATGATTTCAGCGGTTGCGTTTATGATTGGGATGATAAGCCGGTACCGGATGAGGATGCTAAACAGGTAATTGTGCAGGATGGTTTGATAGAATGCGATGAGAAGGATAATGAGGAATATTTATTATATCAGACGATTGAGTTTAAGGTGTTGATTTATTTGGCGGCGGGTGCGAATACAATTTCAAATCTGCGTAAAGCTGATATTGATATCATCCACTGCATCGGGAAGAACGAACGAAGCTTTATTATGAATTATGATATGACTTTTGTTCTGGTTAAAAGAGAAAAGGTTTTGGATAAAAAAAATAAGACATTGGGAGCGTCGAGGATTACCGTGAGAGGAAAATATAATACAACCCGCTGGATGATTGGCGAGGCAAGTTTTAATTAGGAATGAAGAATGGAAAGTAAGTTAGAGAGATTAGGTTTTAAAGGGAACTTGGCTTGGGTGCTGAATGAGGAAGGCAGCGGAGCTAAGTTCTATCATTCTTCTGTTTATTATCCCGACAGCCGCACAAATCCGCAGACGCTATCCGGTATTACAATAGATCCCGGAGTCGATCTCGGAAACGGCGACCGTTATATGATTGACGATGTTTTAAGAGAATATTTTAACCAGGGATTATTGACCGGCGGGGAATATAGCCTGATTAAAAGCGCAGTAGGTAAAAAGAAGCTCGGCGCGATTGATTGGATAAATACAAACGAGAAATTTTTTAAGAATAAATTTCTTGTCCCGAATGATATCGCGCTTAAGATGATGGGAAATTATTCTGCTGACGGTTACTGGAAATATTTAACGGACCAGGTTCCGGAACTCAATTCGATAATAGTTCCTTTTATGGCGATTGCAGTTCACACGGCTTTGCTTTCCTTCGCTTACAATTACGGCGCTTCCCGTGTAGTCCAGTTAACGAGATATTACCTGCAGACACGCGACTATAATAAGATTGCTTTAATTATCGGATCCATTAAGCATAGATGCAATGCTTTAACCGAACGCAGGAAAAGGGAAGCGGATTTAATTAACCAGGCAATTAAAAAGATGAATGATTTTAAAATAGTCGTCGATGAAAACATAAATTCCATGCCGCTTACAACTATTCCATTTAATCTTAAAGATGAAATATATTCAATGAATTTTATTCCAGAAATTCCAAAACCGGAGCTGCAGTTATGAAAAAGCTTTTAGAATTTTTCCAGGAAAGCAACGGTGTATTTTCAAGTGCCAGGCTGCTTTCATTTTTAATTACAATTGCCATTGTTGTCGATTGGATGCATGCGGTATTTACAGTCGGTGCGTGGCATCCGGACTTGAATTTAATTCTCATTCTTCTTGTGGTTGTAACCGGTAAAACAATTCAAAAGTTTGGTGAAAAAGATGAAACTCCTCTCGCTTAAAAATATTTTGCCGGTGATTATAATACTCGGCTTAATTGCACTTATTACTTCCAACGTAATAAAATGCAATAACAATAAGCCGCTGGCGCCGCGCGACAGTATTGTTTACTTGCCGGGTGAAACTCATATCGATACCGTTTGGCTTCCGGCTAAGGGAGAAGTTAAGAAGAAAGCAGAGACAAGCTACGCAGCAGTTGATTCCGCTTCTGATTGGGTAAAGGTATCATCGACTCACTTTAAGGATAACGTACTTGATTTGTATGTTAAATATTATCACGCGCCGGTGGATTCCTTCTTAATCAACTATGCGGTTAAGAACTTGGAAATAATAAAAACAAAAACGGACACAGTAAAGCAATTTAAAATTGTTCCGGAAATGGTAGAAGTACCGCAAGTTTTTTATAAAGACAAATTTTTCTGGACTTCGGTTGCAGCAATAATAATTATAATCTTAAAAATATTGTGAGTTAAAAATGGCAGATAAAGTTAAAAGTTGGTTCGCTTCAAACTGGATGATGCTTTTATCCGGGGCGTTAATGATTGGTATGAACTACGGCATTTTAACGGCTGCGGTAAATTCAAAAGTAGATGCAGAAGCTGCCAGGGATATTGCGGATAAGGAAATAAGGGAAATTGTAAAACCCAAATTAACCGAGCAGGAAAATTTAATAAATCAAATTCTATCTAAAGATTTGAGCGATACAAAAATACAATTAGAAATAAAATTTAACCTAAAGCGCCTTATGAAAAGTCAGGGCGTGGACTATATAGAAAACACGGATAAGTGAAATGATAACTAAACTTTTAGGAATGCAAGTTAAAAAGCTTGCGGCATTATATACATTGATAATTACAAATCTTACTGACCATAATGGAGATGCCATTACTGATCACAATGGCGATCCAATACAAGTAAATATACGGGAGTAAAAAAATGACAAGAATTAAAGATTATTCAGAATGTGTGAATCCTACTGACACCCAGACAATACCTATTGATCCGCCGCATGGCTCAGAAGGCGAAACTCAACGTGTGCAATTATTCAATATAGTTTCCGCAAAGCATAAAGAATGGCTCAGGGCAAATGGATTTGTTTACACAGATTCGCAGCTCTGCGTACATGGAGTACTGCCGAATAATTTTGCAATCGCATCAGGCGGCGGGAAGTACAACTGGATGGTTGAGATACCGAGAAAAAATTGGGACCCAACAAATGGATTTGCGAGCGCGGAAAAGGCGTTGGCGTTTACTGTTAATAATCTGCAGAAAAGGATATTCATCGGTAAGTACATTGCATCGAAACCGGATACAGAGGCGCGCAGCTTGCCGAATCAAATCCCGTTAGTCGGTCAAACATTTGACCAGCAATTGACTCAAATAGCGGCTCTTAATTCCGCAGGAGTAACCGGCTGGCACATGATGACAAATGCGGAATGGGCATTAGTTGCACAGATAAGCAAGGGGCTTGGCGTAACAGTATACGGCAATAATAACTATGGTAGAGATGTTGACGATAAGTCAGTAACTTTTAGAATGAGTGACCCCACTCTATTTGGAGGTTCAACCGGCGATGGTAAAAGCTATACCGGAAGCGGCGGGCATAGAACTTCGCATAACAATCAGCTAGATGGAATATTCGACCTGAACGGTAACGTTTGGGAGCGCGTAAATGGCTTGCGACTAAATAATAGTGAGATACAAATATTTGTGAATAATGATGCCGCTGATTTAACTAAAGATTTTAGTGCAGGCAGTGCAAGCTGGAAGGCAATACTAGATGACGCATCCCTAGTAGCTCCCGGGACTGCGGGGACATTAAAGATAGCCGCCAACGGCAACATAACAAAAACAGCCCCTGGATCGACATCAAGCTCAAAAACATTCGAATCAGTCGACTGTGAATCTGATGTAAGTTCAAGCAGCGCGGGAATTGCATTGTTAAAAAAACTTGGTTTGTATCCATATACAACCGGATTAGGCAGTGATACTTTTTATTACAACACTTCCGGGGAGTTCATCGCTCTCCGCGGTGGCAATTGGTCCGATGGCACGTATGCGGGGCTGTTCAATTTGAGCTTGTTCAACACCCGGGCGAATTCGTTCTACCACATTGGGTTCCGGCTCGCTTTTGTTTTGTAAATTTGGAATTTGTTATTTGAAAATCTGTTTTTGTAAAGGCATACTTTGAGTGAGTTGATAATAATAGAGAAATCGAAGGATTGCTACAAATATCTGCA
>JAEHJW020000677.1_pt1 | contig 37023 bp, 50 predicted proteins | sample 9271431 | NCBI WGS metagenome assembly JAEHJW02 | reverse complement strand
GCATCCAGCAGCAGGGCCTGGAGATTGGGCGCCGGCTGGCGCCAGGGGTCCAGCAGGTGCTCGGCCGCTCCGGCCTCGAAGGAAACAGCCGTAAGGGGACGAGCGAAACGGGATTTGGGGGGAAGAGGCGGGAAAATGCGGGAAATGGCTTGAGTTAAGGCAGATTCAGATCGGGAACGAAACCGGACGGGGCATTTTCAAAACCGGACGGGGGAGCCGGAATTGGGGTGGGCGACCCCTCACAGAATTCAGCCAGGGGCGGAAAAGGTGGAAGCTGGAAGCGAGATGGAAACGGGATTTAAGAGGAAGATGTGGCAATAATTACAGCCGGGGCCTTTAGGCCCCTACTTTTTCGGCACGGTTCCCGCTAACCGAAAAAGCACTTTAAATGTCGATCGACGGTCCGGTAACGGATCACCGATCAAGGCTCGCGGCCGGAGTTATCCGGGGGCGAACTGGTTGACAGGCGGGACGCCTGTATCACCGAAGAGCGGCAGCTGTCCGGCCGCCTCGGCCAGGCCCACGGAATGGAGGGTGCGGGAGCCGGCGGCCATGTCGGTCAGGCCGCTGCGGCGGCGGTCGGTGGCGTGGGTGATGAAGTCACGGGGCAGCTCGGCCAGGTAGTAGCCCCCGGAAGCGGAATGAACGGCGACGATGGGGGTGCCGGCTGCCTGCATCTCTTTGACCAGTTCCCGTACCCTGCGGCGCTGGGACTCTCGGGCCTGGTGGGGCCAGGCGTTCAACCAGCGGGCCAGGGCGGCGGCGGGGACGGGGCGGGGAGGGGCCACAGGCGGGACGCCTGTGCCACCGTGGCGGCGAAGGCGCTGGGTGAGGATCCGCAGCACCAGGGTCTTGGCCTGGTCGCGGGTCATGGTCTCGGGATTGGATGGGGGTCTTAGCATGGGCGTCCGTGCCCTCGCCGGTCATCCGGCGATCGTGGCCTCCTGCAGATCAGGATGGTGGAGTTCGATGAACTCGGCCAGCTCGTAGATGTCCTTGCCGAGTTCGGCTCCGACGTGGTGCTCCAGTCTCGCGCCCTTGCTCCTGCGCCAGCCGGGCAGGGCGACTAGGGTGTCGCAGGTCAGCATCTCGCGGAGGTCGCGGGCGAGATACCAGGCCCAGGGCATAGAGCCGGGCTGGTGGTCTGGATCATCCAGTTCGGCGGGGTTGATGACCTGGTGGCCCAGCCCCCGGAGGATCTTGGCGGCCTCGTTGAACGCGGGGAAATTGAATTCGGGGATGCCGCTCATCGGGCCGAAGAGGTAGATGCGGCGTTTTCCGGGGGCGGGGGTCATGCGGCCCTCCTGAGCTGGGCGAGCACATGCTCTTCCACGGCCGGGCAGACGGCGTTGCCCAGGAGGTGTACGGCGAGGCGGTGATTGGCTGGCAGGATGTAATCCGCGGGGAAGCCCATGCCGGCGCGGCATTCGTCCACGGTCAGCATGCGCATGCGGTCACCGTTGACCACGGCCCAGCGGTCCCGGGTGGTCATCGTCCCGATCGGCCTGTCGATCGACCTGGCCGTCAGAGTATTTCCGTAGAAGGACATGACGAAGCGGTCGCCAAACCTGGCATGACCATCACGCCAGCGGGCCACCGTGGAATCAGCCCGACCAGGACGAAAGACCTTGGACCATCGGCCGACGCTGAAGTTGATGAATGAAGATGCCGGCGCGGGCGGATGGTTGGGGGCGACGACGGTAAACGGCACGCGCCCGCGGGCACCGATGATGAAGAGACGCCGGCGATCCTGGGGGACACCGCATGCCGAGGCGTTGAGGATCTCTTCAGAGAGAGCGTAACCGAGCATCTCCAGGGAACAGCGCCACGCCGGGTACAGCCGCCAGCGCCTGAATTCTGGCACGTTCTCCACCACGATGAACTTGGGACGATGGAACTCCGCGCAGCTCACCACGGCCCAGGCGGTGGCGCGGTCGCGGTCGTGATGGGGCCGATCCTGGCCGCGGGCCTTGCTGTGGCCCTGGCAGGCGGGCGAGGCGAGCACCACATCCATGCCGGGGACGGCTGACCAGTCGGCCTGGTGGAGATCCTGGCAGGAATGCTCGACCCCCGGATGGTTGGCGCGGTGGATGTCCACCGCGGCCTGCCAGTGGTTGGCGGCCCACAGCACGCGCACGCCGGCGGCCTGGGCGCCGGTGGTCGAGCCGCCGCAGCCGGCGAAGAGGTCTATTGCTGTGAGTGGGGTCATGGGAGTCCGTTCCCCTTCCTGGGTGGGGGCATCAAGCCAGCGAGCCGGTGGGGTTTCCTATGCGGCCGGCGATGACGGCGGCGGCGGCGGAGAGATCGCGGTCCCGGGCGGCCTGGCGGACGGCGTGCATGGCTGCGGGATGGCCGCCATAGCCCAGGGCCTGGGCGATCTCGGGGAAACTCATCAGGGTGAAGCGACGCAGGCACAGGGCGGCCAGCTCGCGGGCCTTGACCTGGGAGCGGCTGCGGCCGCAGGGGCGCTGGATCTGGGCGGCCGGGAGGGAAAACACCGCGGCGGCCTGGGCGATCAGGGCGTCACGGGGCAGGAGTTGCAGGGGTGTGGTGGGCATCAGAAGGGCACCTCCTGGTCGGCGATGGATTGGAGGGCGGAGTGCATCTCGGCTTGTCGCCGATTTTCGATTTTTGATTTTCGATTTTCGATTGCCCCCGGAATGACAGACGGCTCGGACGGAGCCTCGCCCTCCCGGTCTGCTTGCCCCTTGCCCCCTGCCCCTTGCCCATCTCTGGCGATGATCCCCTTGAGGCATTCCACCAGGTTCCAGCACTCTTTGGCGGTCAGATCCTCGATCGCACCGGCGCGGCCCCGGGAGAGGCGGCGGCAGAGGCCGGGAAGCTGGTAGCGGGTCTGTTTGGCGGCCAGATCGTGGGCGAGCTGGACCAGTCGCTCGTTCACCCCGGAATCGGCCTTGCCCCGGAAGTAACCTTGCGAGAAGTGCAGGACCTGGCCCCCGGAAATGTGCTCGACCTGGGCCATGAACTGCTCGAAGTCGGCGTTGGTCAGATCCGGGCTGGTGCTGGTGATCTTCCCGTGGTGCATGGCGCGGCCGCCGATGGCGGGGCCGCTGAGGATCATGCGCCGCTGGTCGTCGGTGATCCGGGCCTGGTTGCAGGCTCGGACGGCGAGTTGCTTTTGGGTGTTGGACCACATGGGCGGAACGCTCCCGGGAGGCAGCTGCTCAGGCCACGGCGGACTGGGCCTGGTGCAGGACGTTTTCGAACTGCTTGGCGTTGTTCAAAATCCGCTGTCGGGCGGTGATGTCGTAAAGCTCAAGGGCCTGGGCGATGTTCTGGCGGGTGACCCGGGGCTGGCGGAGGATCTTGATGATCGTGCCCACCAGGTCGTTGACCAGACCCAGGCAGCCGCGGTCGGGCATGCAGGCAATGGCCCAGAGCATCTGGAAAGCATCCGGGTCGACCCGGACCTTCATGGCGTCCAGGTACCCCCGGATTTCCTCTTTGGAGAACAGCGGGCGCCCCAGGGTTGACCTTCCGGGATCGTCGATGTTCAGGTAGTAGGCCAGGGCGTTGTAGACCAGACAGCGGCGGGCCATCTGGCCCCGGCCGCCGGCCCGGTCATCAATCCGGCTGATGATGTCTTCCGTGCCGGCTAAGACGATGGTGACCCCGGTCTGATCGTGCAGCCCCCGGATGTCACCGAAGATCTTCTTGGGCAGCAGGTGCGCCTCATCGATCAGAAGCGGCTGCCGCGAGCCGCGCAGACGGTCGATGATGGGCGCGATGATCTCGCCGCAGGGGGCATCGCGCCGCATCCCCGGAAGGGCCACGCCCACCGCCTTGGCCACGGCCTGCCAGAATATCCTGGGCGTCATCGAGGCGTAGCAGTAGACCAGCCAGCCGCGCATCTCGCGGCGCAGGATGTCGAGCATCATGGACTTGCCGCTGCCGCTGGGCATGATGCAGGCGGCCATTTTGCCCCGGTCGTGGGCGATTTTGACGGCGTTGCGCATGCCCTCGGCCACGGCCGTGGGAACATATTCGACCGTCAGAGCCACGCGGCGCTTGCGGGCATCGCCCTCCATCCAGTCGTTGATGGCCCGAGTCAGCTCATCGTTGTCCCCGGGATACTTGCCCAGTGTCCACTGGCTGAGCACCGATTCCGAGTAGCCGATCGCCTTGGCCACCTGGGAGCGGGTGATGTTGTTGGAGTAGATGTAACGCCCGAAGTCCTTGCGGACGGCCTCCATGGCGTCGGGAGTGATGGGTCCATCCATCGGAAGAATCCTTCCTTGATAAAGAACACGCCCCTCGGCGTTGACCAGGTCCATGACCCCAGCCCCCGCCCCTGGAGTCTGCGCATTGACTGCTGCAGGCGGATCGGACTGGGTGATTCCGGGGGCTGGCGCGGGAGTCTGATCGTTCACAGCTCACCTCCATCTGATGGAACGGACAGGGAGTGCCAGACCGAACCGTCCGTGGAGGGAGTGTCATCCGTGCTGATCTTGAGGTCGGCAAACGTCGTGACCGGCTGGGGCGGCAGATCGGCATCGGCCTCGCCGGCGATGTGCAGCTCGTGCAGACGCGGGGTGATCATGTCGCCGCCGATCGCATCTGCGGCCAGGTCGGCGCCCACGGCCTGGCGCAGGGGTTTGGCCTGGCCATTATTCCGGGTGTCCAAGGGCGTTTGAATGATCTTCAAAGGCTGGCCCTGGCCGGCCTGGGCGCAGAGGCGGGCGGTTTCATCGGCCTTCTGGCGGGCGATCGACTCGGCCGGAGTTTCGTATTCGTAGTTCCGGCCTTCCTTCACTTCGCGCAGGGCCTTGAAGTAGCGGCGCTTGCGGGCGATCAAGTCTTTAACCTGCTGTTCCGCAATCGAATCTCCGGGGGTCTGCTGGCCGCCGAAGCCGTTCAGCCAGAAATCGCCGATGGCCCGGTGCTGCAGGTCGTAAGCGCGGATGCGCGACAGGTCGTAAGGATCATGGGCCACGATCACCTGGGACCCCGGAACGGAGCGGCCACCAGCGACACCGCCCCCGGAAACGCCCGGCTTCAACGAAATCAGCCGGGGATCAAAACCGCCGTAATGCAGGGTCAGACCAAAGGCGTGCAGGGGGATGCCCTGCTTGACCACGCGCACGGCCCGGTGCCACTTCTGCAGCAGGAGATCGAGCACGCCGGCGGCTGGGAGCGCCTTGCGGCGCGGGCATAGTTGGGCCACGGCCTGGTCGCGGGAGAGGCCCTGGAGTTTCTGGCGCTGGTAGTCGGTCAGATCCTCACCGGTGGCGGCGTTCAGGCCATCCAGGTAGGCGTTGAGGCGCTGGACGTAATGCTCCATGGTGGGGAGCTTGTGCCAGTTCTCGCGCTGCAAAAGTTCCTTCGTCGCCGGGGGGCAATCCTCGGATTTGCGACCACAGTAGGACACGAAGCTCTTGTCGAAGTCTTCGAGGGTCTCGAACAGGCGTTCGACGTGCGGCTTGCCGTTGGGGTTATGCGGCAGCGCGTGATCCACGCCGATGGCCAGCATCTGGAAGAGACCCAGTTCGGTGCCGTTAAGCTTGAGCTTTTTCCGCTCGTGCTTGGTCTTGCCCTGGAAGGTGTAGCAATCGTAGTCCTTGCCATTGTCGATCTTGACCTGGTCGGGACCGCCGCAGTTGATGGGATCGAGCAGGCCCTGGCGCAGGGCGGCGAGGATGGTGGTGCTGCTGGGGCTGTGGGCGATGGCCCGGCCGGTGATGCGGTCGGTGGCCGTGTCCACCCAGGCGGTGAACCAGGGGCGGACGGGCTTCTGCCTTCCGGCGGGGCCGAAGAGGACCCAGCAGTTGGATTGCCGGTGATCGCCCTCCCAGCGCAGGCCGGGCAGCCAGGTATTGGGATCCTGCGGAATCGTCGGTTGGAAATGCTTCAGGTACTGCTTGGGTTTCCTGTGGAAGGCCTGCAACTCGGGGGCGATCTTCTGATCCAGCTGCCGCTGGCACTGTTTATAGGAACACCACATCCATTTGTTGGCCTGGGCCATTTCGCGGGTGCGCTGCCAGCAGGATTTGATGGTGGGCTGGCGCTCATCCAGGAAGAGTTCCTGGAATGCCTTCCAGGCGGCCGGATCGGCATTGCCGCGCTGGTTGCCGCCCCTGGTGTCGATCAGCTTCACAATGTCGCTGGGGGTCTGGTAGGCCTGGTTCCAGGCGTAGAGGGTGGTGCGGGAGATCTTCAGGGCCGAGTGACGGGCCTGGAGGGACTGGAGGAAACCCGGCAGCCACGTGGACAAGTCGCCCTTCCAGGTGGACCTTGCCGCGCGGAATTCTTCGACGCAGGCGGCGCGTTCCCAGGCTTTTTCGACGCCGGCTTTGGGGAACCGTTCCAGCTCGTGGACGGGGACCTGGAACAAAGCGCCGACATCGCCCGGGGCCAGACGCTGATCCATGGAGCGGGAGACCCACCACTTGTCCTGGCCGCCGTGGGGGCTCTTGCCGAAGACGGCTAGGTGCTGGCCGTGAAGCTTCTCGATGCAGAGCTGCCGCAGGCGCCGTGGTGTCTTGCCCAGAATCTCGGCGGCGACGTCGGCCTCGACCCAGAGAGTGGGGTCCACGGCCGCGCTGGCGGACGTGCCGGGCGGTTGCAGGCTGGCGGGTTGGATCTGGGCGGCGGTCATTTCTGGATTTCTGATTTCTGATTTCTGCTCGCCGATCGGGCGGACAAGGTGTTCGGCCAGGGCCGAACCTACCGGTGCATGGCCGCCTGGACGCGGCGCCAGTAATTGAGCGTGGCTCGTTTGCGGGGGCCGTTGGGGCCGCCGTTGTGGGTGCGGGCCAGGGTTTGCAGGTCGGCGCAGGCGAGGGCCTGGGGGCAGTAGCGGCGCCAGTAGCGGATGACCGTGAGGCGCGCATACCGGGGGTCGCGGACCTGGTCGTAGTGGCCGGGCATGCCTGCGTCGAGCCAGTAGGGCCGCGTAATTTGCAGGGGGCCGAGGGAGCGGCCGTGGTCGCCGATGGCGTCGGGATTGCCGGCGGATTCGACCTGCTCCAGGGCGGAGAGGAGGGTCGAGATTTGAGGGTGGAGGGTTGAGGGCTCGGCGCCGGCGGCGGCCGGGGCGGTGTGCTGGAAGACCGCGGCGATCACAAAGACCAGGGCCAGGAAGGCCAGGATCAGGATGATTTCAGTCAGATGGTTCTGTATCCAGGTTTTCATGCGTCGATCTCCAGGAGTTCGCCGGCGGAATCGGTCCGGGCGGCATCGGCGGGGCGCAGTTCGAAGCCGCCGCCCCCGCGGCCGGAGGGGATGGGTCGGGTGTGGCCGTAAGCCCACAGGTCGGAGGCGATGGCGTGGCTGACATCGGCCACGTGCAGGCCGGATGGCTCGGCCACGTGGAAGGCGGCGCCGGTGGAACTGCCGGGACGGAGGGTGCGGCCCTTGCGGGCCTTGAGGAGCTGGAGGATGTGACTGGAACCGGGAGCCATCATGTCAGGTTTGCTCCACGCCGGCGGCCGCCGGAAACTCGCGTAAGAAACGGTCGATCTGGCGCTTGTCGCGGATGTAGCCCGGGCCGCCGGCGATCTGGCCGGTCAGGTTCCCGCGGTCCGGATGCAGCGGGTCGGCCTGGACGAACTCCAGCCAGCTCTGGATGTGGTGGCAGTGGTCGCAGAAGAGCCGGCGCTGGGCGACCAGGTCGCCGTGTTCCTCGCTGCACTCGAACTTGCCCTCAATGAACTGGCGGTGGCCGCCGACCATTTCATAGTTGCCTGTCACCACGGCACCGGCGCAGAAAACCTTGCCGCAGCGACCGCACTGCACGCGGCCGGAGGAGGGCGGGGCTGCGCAGTCGCAGGGGGGCACGGTCGGGATGGGGGCGCTGGTGGTCATGTCAGTTGGCGTGGGGGGCGACCTGGCGGAAGAGTTTCACGCGGCGGGTGTGGCGCAGGATGGCCCCCGGATCGGCAGGGATGGTGATGTAGAGCGGGCCGATGCCGCTCGCCCAGGTGGCCTGGCATTGCTCATATTCGCGCCGGCAGCAGGGCGGGAGGTCCGGGGAGTCGAGGCCCAGAAGGCATGGCAAGGTGAGCCGGCGGTGCGGCGCCTTGCGCACACGCTCCATCAGACCTCGGATCAGGGTCCAGCTAGCCACGGGCCACCTCGCTGCCGGAAATCGCCAGGGGGCGGCATTTCCTGCGCTTGTGGCGCTGGTCGTTCTCGTGGTCGATGGCGCGCATGGACTGCAGCACCAGCTCCACCACACGGCGGGCGAACTGCTCCAGCTCGTCGCGCTCCCGGTCGGTGATCTGGCGGTCGGCCACCGCCGCGTGCATTTTTTTGAGCAGCCTGGCCAGCAGCTCGATGGCCTCGACCGTTTTCTGCACGGCCTGGTCGCAGTCCAGGTCGGCCTCGGCATCATCGGCGGCGAAGATGAGGGCCGCCCCCAGGCCGCCGAAGAGATCGGCGGCGAAGCGGTCGAGGACCTCGCGGGACCGGCTCTGGCGGATCACGGTGCGGAGCTGGCTGTAGCGCAGCTCGGTCAGGGCGTGGTACTGATAGGCTGCGGATTTCGAGAGATTCAGGAGATCCGCCAGCCGGGCCACGGGCAGGGCTCCCGAATCGTGCAGCTCGCGCAACAGCTCGGAACTCATGGGGACCTCGGATTCTTGAAAGGCTGGGCGATCCATCGCGTTTTACTGACCTTTGCGTTCCATGCGCCGGTAGCCTGAACACCATGCACGACCCAGGACAAAACCCGCGTGCGGCCGTTAACCGCACAAGCGCGGGCGGAGAAGACTTAGGAAACCGCAGGAACCGAAGATGGCTCGGACGGAGCCTCGCCCTCCCGGGCGGCGCGGCGGCGGCGGAGGCGGCGGAAGAGATCGCCCTCGACGTTGTCGCGGATGACCTCGGGCTTGAGTTGGGCCGAGGCCCAGGCGCGGACGGTGCAGGCGTGGGCCAGGCCGTCATCGTGATCGGCGAGGTCGAGGGTGGCGGCGCGGATGGTGGGATCCTCGATCATCGCGGCGCCCAGGCGGGCCAGGTCGGCGACGACCTGGTAATCGTGGGCCCGCATGAGCCAGCGGCGGCAGAGGTCGGACACGCTGGTTTTGAGGCTGGTTTTCACGGGAGTCTTCTCCAGAGTTTCAATCGCGAAGAACGCAAAGGGCCGGAGGGAGGGGAAAAACCCGGCGGGCGGTCGGATACCGGTGCGCCCGCCGGGCGGAGGGGAGAATGTTTAGGAAACCGCAGGAACCCCTGGAACCGCAGGAAGCGCAGAAACCCGGGAGGGGCGGACGTGGCAGCCCTCCTTGCGATTCCATCGCCAGCGAAGTCTGCGCTCCAGACGGCGCAGGCGATCGAGGGACACGGGGCTGGTGAAAGAAACACCGGAGAAGTGCGCGAAACTGGCAGTTCTGTATTCGAGGTCACTCATGATCTTCTCCTTCTTGGCGGGGTTTCCGGGGGCGGCGGCCTGGCGGTTCAACGCTCAGACGGCAATCGAATCTCTCTGTCCTCTTCCATTTCCGGGGGCAAAGGGCCGCCGGCGAGTTTCCGCGCCGGGGGCCGGGATTGACGGTCCGGGCCCGGCCACGCGGCCGGGCGGACCGGTGGGCAACTAAGGGGACAAGGATGTTCCGGAACCGATGCGGCGGGCGCGGCGGCTCTTGAGCCGCTGGAGTTCGCCCGGGGTCATGACTTCATATAGATCCAGGAGCATGCGGATGGTGTCGCCCACTCCCCAGCCCTCGACCATGCGGATCCGGTCCAGGCGGGCCCGCTCGCCCTGGGGAAGCCGCACCATCGAGTGGCCGGCCGAGTTGTTGGCGCTTCGCATCATGTGTCACCAACTGTCACCATAAATCGGATGGTGACTGATGTCAACATGAATTTACAGAGTATCCCTAGACGGTGGATAACCTGTGCGTAATGATGACAACATGACCGACCGAGAAATGATTCGCGTGTGGATCTCTGCGGATGCCAAGGCCCAGCTGGAGGGCCTTCAATCGCGGACGGGAACATCGCAAACTGAACTGCTTACAAGAATTATATCAGCCGTGGCGGGAATGAACCGCCTGGCTCAGCTTGAACTGCTGGGCATCATCAACGAAGAAGACCTGGCCGGGAGGCGGCTGCCTGAATCCATGCGGCCCAAGCCGGCGGGCGTGCACGGCGAGGCGGCCAGCATCAAACAGCGCTGAAGGTCAGCAGCGGCACGGCGATCAGGCCCGGGCGCTGGACCCGCCGGAGCAAATGCCAGATCAGCGTGCAGCGATCTTCGGTAGACAAATGCCTGCAGATGTAAACGATTCGGGCATCGTCATCCCGGAAGCAGTCTTCGGCCTGGCCATCGATTTCGATGCGGTCCACCGGCACTACGTGATACATCAGCATCAAGCACCCCGACAAGGAAATAGTGACCCCAGGTTCACGTCCCCGACGATAGTCTCAAGATATCATGCGTTAGCGTTTTGTCCAGTGCACACGCCGGGTGTGCATTACGAACCTGGGGCGTTGCCGGTACTTTCGGGGCCATGCCCTCACCAAGGCCGAAAACAATCCGGGTGGACGACGAGCTTTACGCGGAATTCAGCCGATGGTTTCAGACCTCCGAAATCTATCCGAGGCATGCCATGGAGGCGCTCATGCTGCTGTGGCTGAGGTCGGATGACGATCAGAGGGCGGAGCTGATGAAGCGGAGAATCCGCTGGAAACTTGGGCAACGCAGGCAGGGGAAGTGACGGCCACGGGGCCGGGGAGGTTTGCATGATCCACGGGAAGTGCCAAAGCTGCGGGAAACAGGCTGAATTGAGCGAGGTGGACAGCGGGCAGTGGCTGTGCGCGGTGTGCCGGGCCGAACTTCAGGCCGGCGCGGCGCCCCCCGTGGTACCTCCTGCCGCTCCGCCGCGACCGCCCGGGGGACGAAGCCCATCGTCGCAAAGCTCGGCCCAAATCTTCGGCGCCTTGGGAACGTTGTGTTTCATCGCCGCTGGATTGTGGCTTGTTTTTGGGCCCGCTGGCACCGGTCGGTTCATGTCGGACAACGCCATCGGCGCGGCGGCAAACGCGTTGGAGAGTATGGGCAGCGGATTGGCTGCGGCAACCTTCGCGGTGCTTGGGGCGATCTTTTGGGCTGTGTCCGCCCTGTGCATGGCGGCGTGTGGAATCCAGAACCGCCTGGAAAGATTAATTGACGAGATGCGAGATGGCCGATAAATTGATGTGACATCGCGGCGGGTGTGGGCACCTTCCGCGACGGCTCTAAAAAAGCCGGAAGGCCGGGAAAATAGAAAATGGTCAGTGGCTGGCGGTTAGTTACCAGTCGCTGAATTCAGGCCGCCGAGCGTGTTCCCGCGTGGAACTGGCTCGGCGGCCTATTTGTTTTCCGGGGCGGGGCCGCCGCGACACGGAAGTCGCGGATGAGACGATGGCAGATTTCAGCTTTGGGATGGCAGACTGGCTGCGAGGTAGAGCAGTCGGCAGCTCGCCGGGTTCATAACCCGGAGGTCGCGGGTTCGAACCCCGCCCTCGCCATTGACGCAGCGCAAATTTCAGAGTTTCGCTGGCGGATTGCCGGAATTGCCCCGGCGGCGCTCCTCCCGGTCCAGGGCCACCTGGCATCGGGCCAGGATCCGCTCGGCCGGGCTGGGGCCGCGGTTGAGGGTGCGGACCAGGTTGGGCTGGGCCACGCCGACCAGGTTGGCCAGCTGGTAGGTCGAGATGCCCAGGGCCGCCATGCGGCGGCGGATGACGGACCGGGGGTCGATGGTGATGCTCATGGGTTATTCCAGAGGGGGTTTTCGGTCGGTCAGGCTGTCGGTTACGTCGCACGCCAGGCCGTGCAGTTCGTTCATGTACTGAATGGCTCTGATGCAGCCGGCATACAGTCGGTCCGCGTGCCAGCAGGCGGGGCCGACGATGAGCACATCCTCGGTCCCGCGGACGAACGGTCCGGTCCCCTCGGTATCTGGCGCCCGTTCGACGAGGTTGATCACGTGGCAATAGCCTCCGGCCATGATCCAGCCCCGGGAGGCATCGCGTCCGTTGACGGTGGTATTGGCCTCGCCGTCCATATACGCCCATCGGTCACGGGGCCATTTGATGACTGGCGTCGTCCATCGATCGCGGTAGGCGAGCACGTGCAGTTCGGCACGGGCCCGCGGCCGGTGCCGGCGGAACTCGATGAGAGCGTTTTCCAGAATCCGCGCGAGGTCCTGGCGGCGCCCGGCGGTGAACTCGACGGACAGCGACCATCCGTCGCTCCAGCGCAGCCGCATGCCGCCCTCGCCTCCTCCAGCGTCGAATTGAATATGTCCATCCGTCATGGCGTTTCACTCCATGCGCTCGAGGATTTCGATGCCATCCACGTCGCCGGCCTGAGCGGCGGCCAGTTCCTCGGCATAGCGCATGTCCATCACCGCGCCGATGTGGCGGCACCGTTTGCGGGCTGGGCAATCACAGGTCATGCGGAATCCCAGGGATCCGCTCTCGCGGTCGATGTAACTGACCGATTTCACGTGGTACACGCCGCCACTGGCGGAATCCACGCGCCAGCCACCGTTTTCGTCGCATATGTTCGTCAGGCGGTTGCGCTCGAGGAATTTCTGCCAGGACTCGCCGGTTCGCATGGGGTTGCATTTCTCACACATGACATTGCTCCTGTGCTGGGGGTTTCCGAATTCCCGATCACTGAGTCTATGATATCTGATCGGATATCAGAGTCAAGGGGCGTGAGGGGAAAATTTGAGAATTTTGCGGATTTTTTTGGGGGTGGAATCACTCTAACTAGTATCCAAGTTGGCTCTGAAACGGCGCGTGCGCAGCTCCGCGCCGCGGAGCCTGGGAACCAGAGGGGCGGCTGCGCACGCTCCCTGGGGCAGCGCGGGGCCGATCCGCGCCTGGCGGCTGGCCAGACAACCAGCCCCTCTCGCGGTGCGCGGCCTGCATGGTTCGGCAGGCGGCACAATCAGAGCAATCTGCCAGTTGCCGTCCCCGGGGATTCCCGGGGGTCCCGCCAAGGCCGGGCGGGCACCGCGAATTTTCGCACGCAGACCGCGGCCGGGACGGCTGCGGAACGTCGGGGGGGATGGCCCCTGAGGAGGGCCGCATGATGGGCCTGGACCGCGAAATTGCCGTGTTCGTGCGCTCGCTGGTCGAGCAGGCCCGGGAACGGGCGGCCGGAGACGGGATCGGCGAGGCCCAGATCGTCGCGGGCATCGCCATCCGCCGGCCGGCCGACGGGACGCGGGTGCTGCTGCTGGCCAGCGGCGAGGAAATCGAGATGGCCGCGAGCACCAATACGGTGCACCGGCTGGCCCTGGCCCACCTGGAGCGGGGCATCCGACGGATGCACGGGGAACTGGCGAAGCAACGCGGGACCGTGGAGGCGGCGTGATTGAACCGCCAAGACGCCAAGAACACCAAGGCCGGAAAGAGAGTGAACCGGCCGGAAAGGAATCAAAGATGAACTGCAGAGGAAGTACGCAAGTGGTGATGAAGGGATTTGAGAAAATCGTGATCGCGGTGGTCGCATTAATGTTGCTGCTGGCCCTGCTGTCGGGCTGCACGGCGAGCAAGGATTTCATTGCGGGGGTGATCGGGGCGCCGACATCGGCGCAGATCGACCAGGTCAAGAGCGATCGGGATGCGGCCCAGAAACAGGCCGATGCCCTGGTGGCGCAGGCGAAACAGGCGGCGCAGCAGCAGGCGGCGGCCCAGGCGGTGGCCGACCAGGCCACGGGGCAGGTCAACCAGCTCCGCCAGGCGATCAGCCAGGCAGCGGCACAGCTCGGGCAAGCACAGCCGGGAACGCCGGCATGGGATGCCCTGTCTAACGTGCTGGACAATCTGCGGGCGCAACTCAATGCGGTGGTGGGCAACGTGAGCCAGGCGGCGGCGGCGGCGGGCAAATTCGCCCAGCAGTCGGCGGCCCTGCAAACGCAGATCGATGCCTCATCGAAAGCCATTGCCGACGCCAATCAGAAACTCGCGCAGTTTGACGATGCGACTAAGACGGCCATCGAAAACGCGGGAGGAGGTGTGAAGCAGCTTGGCGACGCTGCCACCGCGCTGGGCGTGCCCGGTGTCGGGCCGATTGCGGGGACCGTGGGCGGGGCGCTGACGGGATTGCTCGGCCTGGTGTTCGCGGTCAAGAAGGGCAAGGACGCTACGGCCGCCCAGAGCCAGGCCGACCAGGCGGCGCAGCAGGCCGCGCAGGCCCATGCGGCGGCCCTGGAAATCGCGGGCTCGATTGAGAACGCCGCCACAGCCAACCCGGCGTTCAAGACGGCCCTGGAGGCCGTTAAACCGATCCTGTCCACCTACCAGGGTCCGGGGGCCCAGGCGGTGGTCAATGAGGCGCAAGGGAGGGCTGTGTCCACGGCCGGGACGTGAATAGGCCCGCTGAAGTGAACTCCGAGCGACTCATGCGGAACAAGGCAAACAAAACACTACTGACGATCGGCGATGTGGCACGCATCTGCCAGGTGGCCCCGCGCACGGCGAGCGGGTGGGTGGACCGCGGGCTGCTGCAGGGCTTCCGCATTCCCGGCGGCCTGGACCGACGGGTCCGGACCCAGGACCTGCGCGAGTTCATGAGCCGCCACGGCCTGCCGCTGGACCGGTTTCCGGGGGGCGGGCGGACCAGCGTGCTGCTGGTGGGATTTCCGGGGGCGGTGGGCGAGGTGGTGGCCCGGCAGTTGCGCGAGGAATGCGATGTGGCCCTTGCGGAGAATGCGTTTGAGGCGGGGGTAATGACCGCGCGGCGCAATCCGGATGTGATCCTGGCCAGCGCGGTCTTGCGCGAGATCCCCGGGGCGCTGGCGATCTACGGGCTCCTGACGGCCGACCGGGTGCGGCAGGTGCTGGATGAGCGTGGGCTGGCCGGCGGGCCCCGTCCGCGGGGACGGTATGACCGCCTGATCGCGCGCACGGCGGGGGAACTGGCCGTGGACTACGGGAAAGACCGCCCATGAACGACGTGGAAAAACTAGAGCAGGTGCGCAGCGAACTCAACAAGCTGAATGTGCAGCTGGTGGAGTACATGACAGTCATGCGCCGGCACATCGTCGAGGAGGAAAAAACCGGGAGGGCCATGGAGCGAACCCTCGCTGACCACGAACAACGCCTGCGCGACCTGGAGGAGTTCAAGACCGTGATGGCCTCGACCCTGCCCAAGTCCTGGCTCAACCCCGAGGAAATCCGCGGGCACATCGGGGGCCTGGAGAAAAAGGTGGACGGCATGCGGGTGACGCTGGCCAAATGGCTGGGCATCGCCATCGGGGCCTTGGCGGTGCTGGACCTGGTGGTGATGCCGCTGTTGCGGCTGCTGGCCTCGCACTGGGGAATTTGGCTGTAACCACGAAGGCACGAACATGAGCGAAGAACGGCTGAAGAAACTTGGACTGATGAGCGAACTGCGGGAGGACCGCCGGCGGCTGAAACACCGCTGCGACGGGATCATCGGATCGCTGGGCGACGCCACGTTCGTGCGCGATCCGGAAAACCCGTTCGCCCTGGACGGGCAGAAGATCATGGATTTTGCCAGGGAACTGGCCGGGGTGATCCGCGAGGGCAATGCCCTGGACCGCCGGATCGCCGGGCTGATCGCGGACCTGGGGATAGACGAGGACTGACTGAGAGCACACATGCCCGACGAAACGCAGAAACCAGGAGTGATGATGCCGGCCCGGACCGAGCTGGTGGCCGAGGCGATCGCGCGGCTGGATACGGCGGGGCTGCGCTCGCAGCTCCTGGAGCTGGACACGCCGACGCTGCGCGATCTGGGGCTGTGGTTGACGGACCGCGAGATGACCGTGGCCCAGGCGCATCGCCTCTTGTGCGATGCCCTGGGGCAGGATGGGGGCAAGGGGCCAGCGGACGGAGAGGACAGCGTTGACTACAAGGCGGTGCACCGGTTCGCCGCGAATTTCCGGGGGATCTACCAGCAGGTGCGGGCCGAGCACGCCCGGCGGATCGCGCGGCTGTCGGTGGCGGATGCGACGCAGGGCAATGTGGATTTGCAGGCCCGGGTGCTGCAAAGCCGGCTGATGGAGCTGGTGGCGGAGAAAGTGGTGGAGACCAGCAATCTGGAGGAGCTTTCTGGGAGCGAGATCTCGGCGGTGATCCAGACGGCGATGGGGTACAGCAACGCGCAGCTTAAGAGGGAAGAACTGGCGCTCAAGGTGGCGGAGGGGGAGAGGAAGGGAAAGAAGCTGGAGGCGGAACTGGCTCTTCTCAGGCAGAAGGTGCTGGATCTGCCCGCCAAGGTCAAGGCCGTGCAGGACAAGCTGGCTGCCTTGGAGCGGACCATGAGCGCGGGCGGCAAGATCGACCGCGCCCTCTTCGGGGCGATCCGTGACGAACTGGTGGCCCTTGCGGCTCCCGGAATTGAGGAGGCCAGGAAACCGGCATGATACAGGCGCTGGCCCAACCAGATCCGCTGATCCTGACGCAGAAGGCGCGCGATGTCCTGCGCCGTCAGATCGAGTCAGGCAAGCTGCATCGCCCCCGGAAGTACCAGGCAAACCGTCTGGCCAGCCAGTCGCGTTTTAACTTGGACAACTGGTCGCGCCAGACGGGCAAGAGCGACACCGCAGCCCTTGATGCCAATTTACTGGCGGCTCAAACGGGCTTCGGCGTGATGTGCCTGTCGGCCTCCCTCGACCAGACCAAGGAATGGATGCTCAAGGCTGCGATCTATGCCGAGGCTGTTCATGGCGTGGCCGGCGATATCCAGCGGGCGGTGATGGCGGGTGAGTTGGATGAGACGTTTGAGGTGGCCAATGTGCACGGCGTCAACGTGCGAATCACGCAGACCATCATCGGCCTGCCTGGCGGGGAGCGAATCATCGGCCGGCCGGCAAACCCCCGGACCGCCCGCGGCTACAGCGTGCACGTGAAGCTCGATGAGTTCGGCATGCACCAGGATGCCGACGAGATCTACGCGGCGGCCTTCGGTTCGATCACCAGCGATCCGCGACTCCGCTTTGACGTGATGAGCACGCCGCCGATCTCCAGCCAGCACAAGATGGTGGACCTGATCCGAGCGGCGGAGGCCAAAGAGACCGACTTCGAGTATCGCAAGGTCACCGTCTTCGACGCCATCCGTGACGGGCTCAATGTGGACCCCGAGCAGCTCCGGCGCAACATGCGGGATGAGGACCGCTGGCGGCGGGAATATCTCTGCGAAATCGTCGAGGAAGCGGGAGCGCTTATCCCCGTGACTCTTATCCGGGCCTGTGAGCACGAGGGATTGACGCGGAGGCTGCCGGCGACCAGCGATCAGTGGATCGAGGATAGCCTGGGCTGGAACCCGGGCGAGGGCGAACTCTTCCTGGGCATCGACGTGGGCCGGCGTCACGACCTGACGGTGATAAGTCTGGGCCAGGTCCTGGGCGATGTGGCCTGGACGCGGGCCGTGCTGGAACTGCGCAACGTGCCATTTTCCGAGCAGCGGTCCCTGATCGACGCCCTGATGGAGAAGCTGCCGATCCGCCGGACCTGCATCGACGCCACGGGCCTAGGCATGCAGCTCGCGGAGGAGGCCCAGCAGCGGTTTGGGGATTACCGGGTGGAAGCCGTGACCTTCACGCCCACCATCAAGGCGGCCCTGGCCGAGCCCATGCGCTCGAGGTTCGAGGACACCCTGATCCGGATCCCGGTGGATATTGACCTGCGCAATGACATCAACAGTATCCGCAAGACCACGACGGCCGCCGGCAACATCCGCTACCTGGCGGAGCGCACGCCGGACGGACACGCGGATCGGTTCTGGAGCCTGGCGCTGATGTGCCACGCGGCCAAGGCGGACAACGAAACCCCCAGGATCAGCTTCCTGTGAGCAAAGCCCTCCGGAAATCATCTCCGCGCAACACGGGCGCATCGAGCGCCAAAGGTCGCCGTACGAAGAGTTCCGGGGGCTGGGACACCTTCCGCGACCTTGTCGATCTCCTGCCGGGGCGGGGCAAGGACCGGCCCGGGCGGCCTTACGGACAGGTGGCGGCGGTGTATGCCTGCGTCAGGGCCAAGGCCGATGCGATCTCGGGGGCGCCGCTGAGGATCTCCACCACCGAGGATGAGGTGATCGAGTCGGGGCCGCTGGTGGACCTGGTGCGTCAGCCCAACCAGACCCAGACCCGGCGGGCCTTCTGGCGGGCGACCAGCGCCTTCCTGGATCTGTTCGGCCGGGCCCACTGGGTCAAAACGGCAGGAATGGGGGGAAGGCCCACGGAGGTGCTGGCGGTCAACCCGATCCAGATGATGCCCATCCTGCACGGGGGCGAGCAGATCGGCTGGTACTACCGGCCCATCGGCAGGCTCTTCGGCCAGGTGCTGCCGCTGATGAATGAGGAAGTCCATACCATCATCGACCCCAACTGGGAAGAGCCGTTCATGTACTGGGAAGGCATGTCGCCCCGGCAGGCGGCATTCCTGGCGATCGCGCAATACTACAAGGCCGACCTGGCCAACGAGTCCAGCCTGGATAACGACGTGGCCCAGCCCGGGGCGCTCAAGACCGACAAGAACCTGACGGCGGATCAGAAGCGCGACATCCGGGCCCAGATCGAAGAGAAATACGCGGGTGTGCGCAACCGCCGCCGGCTGATGCTGCTGGAGGGCGGACTGTCCTGGGAGTCGATGGCGGCGACGTTCACGGAGATGGAATTCAGCGGTTTGAAGGGCATGAGCCGCACGGACATCTGCGCGGCGTTTCAGGTCCCGCCCCCGATCGTCGGGTATTTCGACGAGACCCGCTACCAGCAGGGGGACACGGCCGAGACCAGCTTCTGGGTGGGGACGATCGGGGCCCGGGCCGAATGGCTGGCCGAGGAATGGGACCTGGCCACCACCAAGGATTTCCAGAGCGATGCCTCCGCGGGGATGAGTTTCTGCCGGCGGCAGAAGATGGGGGTCTCGGCCCGCAAGTTCCGGGGATATCGGCGCGGCCGGGACCGGGCCATGCCCATGCGCGGGATGGGCAAGGAAATCTTCTCCTGGTTCGATTTCTCGAAAGTCCCGGCCATCATGCGGGCCCAGTTGTCCGTGGCCCAGCAGGCGGCGTTGTGGATCGACAAGGGCGTGCCCCTGAACGAAATCATCGAGGCCTTCGATCTGCCCTTTGAGACGGTGGCCTGGGGCGACACGTGGTACAAGCCCATCGGACTGGCGGATGTGAGGGAGGATACGGGACTGCCAGGGGCGGACGATCCCGACGGCACCGCGCCCGCCGAGCCGGCGGAACCCCAGCCGGGCACGCCGGCGGAGGCCGGGGATCCGGGCGAGCCTCCCATGCCGCCCCCGGAATCTGGCGAACCGATGAAGCCCGGCAAGGCCGCGCGCCCCAATGAAGAGCGGGCCACTGAGCAGGCGCTGATCCGGATCTGGCAGCGCTGGCGGGCTTCGTGGGCGCCGCTGGAACGGCTGTGCCGGTCCAAGGTGAACGGGCATTTCATGGAGCTGAGGCGCCAGGTGCTGGCGAAACTGGCGGAGGCCGAAAAGGCCGCTGCCTCACGGTCGCGTCTCGTTGGGCCGGATGCAGCGCGCGACCTGATCGGCCGGGTGCTGTTCGACCTGGTGGAGGCGAATAAGCGGCTGCTGGTGCGGACCACGCCCATTATGCGAAGTGCCCTGGATCTGGGCGGCCGGCAGACGATGAAGGAGAGCGCGGAGGCCCAGGGCAAAGAGGAGCCGGATGTCTTCCACCTCAATGATCCGCTGGCGGTCGAGGCCATGCGGCAGCGGGATACCCGGGTGGTGGGGATCAATCGCACCCTGCGCCGCGAGCTGGCGGACACGCTCAGCCAGGGGCTGGCGGCCGGGGAGACTGCCGAGGATCTGGCCGGCCGCGTGCGGGCCACGTTCAACATCGCTTCGGGCCGGGCCCGGACGATAGGCATGACCGAGGTGGGCGGCGCGGTCGAGGAAGGCCGGCAGATTGCCCGGCGGCAGGCCAACGTGCCGCTTAAGAGCTGGCTGTGGAGCAGGAAGGAAACCGGGCGGCCCTGGCACGGGGCGCTGGAGCAGGAGACTCTGCAGAAGCCCATCGCCGCGACGGCGCTCTTCGTGAGTGCAGAGACGGGGGCGACCACGCAGCAGCCGCGCGGCTTCCACGTGGCCAAGGAAGACATCAACTGCGGATGCACGGCCTTGTCGAGGTTCGAGGGGGATGATGTCAAGAGCACGATGGAGCGCTACGAGCGGACGGGGTTTTTGACCTGGGAGGAATACGCGGCGCGGCAGCAGCCGCGAACTCCCAAAGAGGAAGCGAGCAACGAGGAAAGCAGCTCCCATGAAGAATAATGCGAATCTCAAGCTGGCGGATGCGAGCCTGTTCCTGGATCCCACACGGCGGGAAGTCGAGCCCCACCAGGGCGCGATCGGCTGCTCGATCGCGCGGGTCAAGGGCATCGACGCCGGAACCAGGAGCGTCACCGCCCTGGTCTCCACCCCGAATCCGGACCGCTACGAAGAGATCGTGGAGCCCAAGGCGTTCGAGCAGTGGCTGGACGTGTTCATGACCAACCCGGTGTTCTGCGCCGGGCACACCTATGTAGGCTGGGCCGGCGAGCCCACGGTGATCGGGCACTGGACCTCGATCAAGGTCACCCAGGAGGGGCTGGAGGCGACCTGCGAATTCGCCCGGACGGAACTGGCCGAGCAATACTGGCAGCTCTATTCCGGCGGGCACATGAAGGCGTTCTCGGTGGGCTGGATCACCCACGAATACAAGATGCAGGAATACGAGCTGGCCCCCGGAGTGAAAAAGACCATCCGCGTGTTCACCGAGGTGGAGTTGATCGAGATCTCCGCCGTGGCCATCCCGGCCAACCGCGAGAGCCTGGTCCGGGCGGCATCGGCGCTCGCCCCCGCCCACGCCCCCGGAAACGTCCCCGGAAACGCCGCCGGAAACGCCTCCGGGAAGAGCGGCGCCCAGAATGATCCGGCCGATCTGGCGGATCTGATGCGCGAGATTCGCGAGCTGAAGCAAATCGTCCACAACGGATATTCCGCCGAACCCGGCGGCGCACTGCACATGCTCATTCTGGACATCGTGGAGCAGGCGCAGGCTGCCGGGCATGGCGATCGTGACGATGTCCCCCCGGAAACTGGCGCAGGTGGACCGGCGCATTCCGGGGGCGGAGCGCAGACGGTCCGGATCGAGAGCACCCTGGCCCAGATCCAGCGGGAATTGAAAGCCCGCTGATTCAGGCCCGAGTGCGAATCGGAAGTTTCAACGCAAAGGAATGCAAGCATGACCCCGCAAGAGATCGAAAAAATGCTCGCCGACATCCTGGCCGAGACCAGAGCGGGCAACCAGACGCACGAGAAGGCCATGAAGCAGGTGGAGCTGCTCCTGGCCGAAGGCGGCGACCTGGCCAAGCTGAAGGGCGCCGTGACGCAGCTGGAGGCAGAGCAGAAGGCCTTCAGCCTGGATACCAAGGCCAAGCTCGATGCCTGCCGCCGGCAGGCCTTCGACGGCCTGGGCAACTACAAGGGCGTGTGGGGCTCCGAGGCCCTGGCCCGCAGCGTGGGCCTGTGGGCCCTGGGCACCATGGGCGGCAAGGGCGCCTGCAAGGATGCCCTGAAGCGCGAGTTCCCGGACATCTACGCCCACGCCTTCGGCGCCGATGGCTCGACCAGGGCCATGGGCGAGGCCACCAACGAGGCCGGCGGCGGCCTGGTGCCCCCGGAGTTCATCGCCCGCCTGATCCGGCTGGTGGAAGATTTCGGCGTGTTCGAGGGCGAGGCCTTCAACATGCCCATGTCCAGCGACACCCTGACCTTCATCCGCCGGCGTGGCGGGGTCCAGGTGTTCCTGGTGGGCGAGAACGTGGCCGGCACGGACTCGACCCCCAAGTACCAGAACATCAACCTGACGGCCAAAAAGTGGGGCACGCTGACCTACTTCCCCACCGAGCTGGAGGAAGACTCCGCGATCCCCGTGGCCGAACTGCTGGGCCAGGAAATTGCCTATGCCTTCGCCTACCAGATGGACCTGTGCGGCTTCATCGGCGATGGCAGCAGCACCTACCTGGGCGTCACCGGCCTGACCACCGCGCTGGTGAGCAAGTGGACTGCCAGCGGAGGCCTGGGCCTGATCCTGCCGGCGGCCACGACCAAGAGCTGGTCCACCATCACCCGGGGGGACCTCTTGAAGGTCGCGGGTTCGGCGCCGCAATTGGCGGGCGCCAACAACAAGTGGTTCTGCTCGCGGAACTTCTTCTGGAACGTGATGGCCAACATCATCCTGGGCGCCGGCGGCGTGACCGCGGCCGAGGTCCAGGGCAAGCGCGAGCTGATGTTCGCCGGCGATGTGGTGCGGATCACCCAGGTGCTGCCCAAGGCCTCGGCGGCCGGCGTGCAGGCCCTGTACGGCGACATCCGCCTGGCGGCCACCGTGGGCCGGCGGCGGGTGATGCAGGTCCGCCAGAGCCGCGAGTACAAATTCGCGGAGGACCAGGTGACCGTGCTGGGCATCCAGCGCGTGGCGGTCAACGTCCATGATGTGGGCGTCTCCGCCACGGAGGCCACCGCGATCGGCGGCACGGCCTATGCCATGGCCGGCCCGGTGGTGGGTCTCTACACCACGTCATGACCCCCGCCCCCGGAAATCCGCGATGAATAGCGCGGGTGGCCGGAAGATGGAATAAAAAACCGGCGGGAGGTGACGCTCCCGCCGGTCTTTGAGAGCCACGAAGACTCTTGAAGAAACCCAGTGTAAGGCAGGGCCACGAAGACGACAAGAGCAATCTTGTAAACCTCAGAAAGAAAGGATCGATCGTGATCAATCAGCAAAATACTTTGGTGCTGGCCGCCATCTTCCCCGTGGCGGTCGTGAAGAACACCGCGTTCGCCAGCCAGGTGATCGATACCGCGGGGGCCAGCTACGCCGAGTTCCACGTGATCCTCGGGGCCACCACGGCCTCGGCGACCGTGTTCAAGGTGCAGGAGGCCGACGCCAAGACGAACGCCACCACGCTGACCGGCGGCACGGATGTCAAGGACCTGACCGTCAAGCCCGGCGTGACCGACGGCTCCAAGGTCTGGGTGGTGGGCGTGGATCTGAAGAAGCCCCGCAAGCGCTTCCTGCAATTGCAGGTGACGGCCGGCAACGAGTCCGGCGCGGGGATGTTCCTGGCGGCGACCTGCGAGCTGTCCAGGCTCAACGTCGCCGGGTCCAGCGCCGCCGACCGCGGCGTGGCCGATGCGGAGTACGCCTGACCCCCGCGCCCGGAGGTTCCGGGGGTTGATCGGTCAGAGGAAAAGCACAGCCGGCGGAGGGGGAACCCTCCGCCGGAGCTTGACGGAAGCCTGGAAGAAAACGATGCCCAATGGCACGCAGAGAGCTTGGATGGTCCTGGGAGGGTCGGCCTCGGGCGCGGCGTTCGCGCCGGTGGCGGAACGACTCTCCATGGATTGCCACCTCATCACGACCAACGGCTACGAGCGGCACCTGAAGTTCCGCGTCCCGGATTACTACGTGCTGATCGACGATGTGGCCTGCGCCAGGTTCGAGAGCCAGGGGCGCGACATCCAGCATTCCGGGGGGCGGCTGATCACGCTGGACTTCAACGCCCGGGAGGCCGCGGTCAGGAAGGTGCCCCACTGTGACCTGTACCTGCGGACGGCCCGCCGCCCCCGGAACTCGGAAGGCTTCATCGACTTCGAGCCGGGGGTGATGGTCGAGGCGGGATTTTCGGGGCTGTATGCCCTGCAGTTCGCGGTGAACATGGGGGCCCTGGTGGTGGCGCTAATGGGCATGGAGGGCTACCCCCGGACCGAGTCGTTGGCCAGCATCATGCACATCGGGCCCTTCACCCAGCAGGTGATCACCCAGAGCCCGGGGACGCGCTTCATTTTCTGCGGCGTCCCGCAATATCCGCTCTCCGGGGGCAACGTGACGTTCATAGAGAATCCGGCGGACCTTCCGGGGGTGTTTGCAGAGGCATTAAAGGAGCTTTGCTGATGGCCAGGAAACAGCCCACCGTGACCATCCAGACGAACCCGGCCGAACGCCTGGTGATCGAGCTGACCCAGGCCGTGCGCCCCCAGAACGCCGCCGGGATGCGCGGGGCCCTGGGCGACCGCTTCGTGCTCAGCCGGGCGGAGATCGCCGCCAAGCTCCAGGAGGGCCAGTACCGGATCGCGGGCAATTACAAGCCGCTGATCATGAACGGAGCCATCCACCAGCCCGACCGCGCTGGTGGAAGGCCCCCGCAGAAAACACAGGAACCGCAGAACAGCAGAACTCAGAAAGCAGAAAAAGGAGCTTGCCATGGTGATTCTGATTGAAACGAAACGGGACATCGGGACGGTGCCAAGCGGCACGCGGATCCGGGCGGAGGTCGGGGAGCTGAATGCCGCGGGGCTCAAGCCGGGGGTGGATTACCGGCCCCTGGGCACGTGCATCCGGGGGGAGCAAAGCGAGTGGCCGGCGGCGGCGCCGCAAACCGCAGGAAGCGTTGGTAAGACCTGACGGGCCGACCGGCGGATTATGGAACGCACACGCACGACCTCGACATTCACAGGCAGTCGGGAAGAAGCACACGAAACAGACCAACAAGAAAGGGAGTGAACTATGCCCGCAATACCCAACCCGAATCCGCTGACGCTCGGCGTAGCCAACTCGTTGTGGGTCACGCGCCTCGACCTGACCAACAGCAACCTGGTGGCCATTCTCAACCCGTGGGACGGCCAGTACATCGTGGCCAACGCCAGTGCGACCAGGAAACTCATCCTGCCCCTGACTGACCCCGCCACGGCGGCGGTGGCCGACGCCCTCCGGTCTAACCTGGCCACCCTCAGCGGACAGAGCGGCAAGTTGTTGTTTGCCTCCATCACCAGTAATGACACGTCAACGGCCATGGTGTTCGCCAACTACGACACAGGCCAGACCAAGACGATCAATGGCAAGACGGTCCCGGTGACGGCCCCCTACCGCATCCAGAACCTGTTCACCGTCATGGCCTCGAATTCGGCCATCGCTACTTTGTTCAGCGACGTAATGACCTTCCTGGCTGGAAAGGTGGTGTGATATGCCCAATCTGTACTTCAACGGTGATGCGGGTAACACCGGCTGGTCAGCCACCGCAAGCTGGTTTCTCGACGATGCCTGCACCACACCCGCCGCCAACGCACCGTGGGTGGATGGAGTTGATTCGACCTACCTTGGATACGACCTCCTCATATCCTCCTTGTGTACTAACCAATATTGCGTAATTGATGTGTCAGCAATCGGAACTGGTGCCACTGGCACGTGCTATATCGGTGATCAAACCCTCTTTCCAACGTCCAACCTTGGAACACAGGGCATTAGTCCTGGCACCTACATCAACGGTGGAACGTACACGGCTGGAGACTCTATGTTCACAACGTGTTCCTACGATTACATTAACGGAGGAACGTTCACCGGCAACAATAACAGCATCAATGCGTACATTACGAGCGGAACGTTCACCGGCAGCGGCACGCAGGTATTCAACAGCTGCGATGCGGCACATTTTACCCAAGACGTGACATTTGGCTCCAGTGGGTACCTGGAACTAGACCAGGGCGGTGTGTTCGACGGTCCTGTAACAATCTCTGGCGGAACCTTGGTTGTGACAGGCAATCCAAGTCCGATTTGGGCGACGTTCGGCGACAGTCTGAGCATTGAAGGCTGCACAACATTATACTCTTCGTTCGGCCCCTCCGTGGCTCCGCCCAGCAGCGTACAGAGTGGTGTGAGCAATCTGGGGGACACCGGCACGCTCCCCTACGTTTCCTCAGGCTCCCTGGCTGATCAGGCGACGTTCGCACCGGGCGGGGAAGTGCTGAACAATGTCGCCGGGGCCACGCAAGCTGCGGCCCTGGCGGCGGAGGCGGCGAGCGGGGCGGCCACGCAACTGACCACAGACCAGGCGGCGGTGACGGCGGCGGCGGGGTCGATCATCCGTCCGGCGGATGGCGGGGTGACGATTCTCAGCCAGAGCGGGACGTTCGACCTGGCGGCCAGCAATGCGGCGGCGACGGCTACCGGAGCGGGCGCGCAACTGGCCACAGACCAGGCGGCGGTGACGGCGGCGGCCCCGGGAATCTCTCGAGCTGTCACACTGCTGGGCGTGGCGGGGCAGGCGGTGCTGACGCAGGGGGATGTGCAGGCGGCGACGGCGGGCGTGCTGGCGGCGGCCCAGGCGGCCCAGGCGGCGGCGGCGGCGGTGCTGGCGCGCGATGGCGGCGGGGCGGGGGCGATCAGCTCCACGCTGACGCTGATGGATTCCGGGGGCACGCCCGTGGCCAATGCCGAGGTGTGGGTGACCACGGACCCGGCCGGGACGAACGTGGTGGCCGGGAGGCAGAGCACCGGCGACCTGGGACAGGTGACGGTGTTTCTGGACGCGGGGGACTACTACCGCTGGGCGGTGAAGGCGGGGATGAATTTCGCGAATCCGCAGGTGTTCACGGTGGCGTGAATCAACAAGAAACTGCCATGGCTGAAATCACCTTCAACGATGCTGCGACGGCCACATCGGTCCCTTCCGGGGGCGATCTGCTGGCGCTTTTGGCCGATCTCAAGGCCGAGATCGGCACCACCGAGACGGTGGCCGATGCGCTGCTGCTGGCCAAGCTCGGCGAGTCGAGCCGGCGGGCCGAGTCGGCCCAGGGCTGCGGGCGGGAACTGGCGCGGAGGACGGGGATCATCGAGTTTCCCCGGACCCCCGGAATCTGGGGGGTCCAGACGCTGCGCCTGCGGCGGTTCCCCATCGAGGCCATCACATCCATCATCCAGCTCTACAGCCCCGGGACCGATGCGGATTTCCTGGCGGAAGAGGCCCTCGTTGAAGACGAGGATTTTCTGGTGGACTACGAGCACGGGACAATCGACCGCATCGGCAACGTGTGGCGCTGCGACCGACCCCGGATGATCCAGGTCGAGTACGCCGGGGGTTACCTCGACCCCAGCACCAGCCCCGTTCCCGCGGGCGCGATCCTGCCGCCGGCGGATCTGCAGCATGGGGTGATCCTGGATGCCATCGCCCTGTGGCGGCAGGGGCCGCTGGCGGGGATATCGAGCGTGAGCACCCCCGGGGCCGGGAGCGCCAGCCTGGGACCCCTGGAACTGCATCCGAACCTGAAACTGGCGTGCGAAAGACTTAGAAGAATGGAGATCTGAGACGGACATGGGCGCCATTTTTTCCATTGAGGTGACCGAGCAGTTCCAGCGGCGGCTGCAGGAGCGGGCGCAGGCGGTGGCGCAGCTTCCGGCGCTGTTCGGCCAGCGCCTGGAAGAGAGCCTGACGGGGATGGAGAACCAGATCAAGCTGAGTTTTGTCGGCTACGCCAAGGGAGCGATGGTGGGTTCCGGGGCCAGGCAGGTGCGTTCCGGGGCACTGAGGCAGGCGGTGATGCACAAGCTGGATGAGCCGCCGTTTTCCGGTGTCGTGGGGGTGGGCCAGGGGCCGGCATCGGTCTATGCCCGGATGCAGCTCGGCGGGGGTAAGACGACCGTGAAGCCGGTGGCGGCGAAACATCTGTGGATACCGATCGCGGACAACGTCGGGCCCGGGGGCATCACGCGGATGTCGCCGCGCGAGGCGATGGAGCTGCGCGGGCCGGGTGGCAAGCGGGCGCTGCGGATCTTCAGGTCCCAGCGCGGCAACCTGGTGGCGTTTCTGCCCGGCGAGGTGGCCCAGGAGGGCGGCCAAGCCGTTGTGAAGGGCATGGGAAGCCGGTTTAAACGGGGCCCGAAGAAGGGGCAGATCAAGGGCAAGCTGCTGTTTGTGCTCAAGGCCCAGGTGGTGGTGCAGGGGAATGATGCGATCACCGAGGCGGTGGAGAAGGGGATCGGGGGACTGCGGGAGGGGATCCAGCGCGTGGTGAGCGGCGTGTTTGGCGAAAGGTAAACAAAGGCGGAAAGCAGAAATGGCGACGACGACGCGGGGCAAGGTGATTGAGGCGATTCGGCAGGCTCTGATTGGAGCGGCCGCGCTGAAGCTGACGCCTGAGCGCGTCAAGGCCCGGGCGTTGACGGGCCTGGACCTGACCACGCGGCAAACGCTGGCGGCCGTGGCCTTTGTGAGTGAGCGCGGCAAACGCATCGACGATTCCGGGGGGCTGCCGGCCAGCCGGCGGACCATGGAGATCGTGGTGGGAGTGGCATTGCCGATCGACCCGGCGGCGGGCAGCCAGGCGGGGACGGTGGCGGGGCTGGACTCGGCGACGGAGCAAACCAGCCAGGTGTACGACCTGGTGCACGCCCAGGTCGAACAGTCCCTGGTGCTGGGTAAGCTGGGAGGCCTGATCAAGAAGTGCGATGAGGTGGATGGGAGCCTGGCCGTGGAGACGGCGGTTCTGAATGACATTCCCGTGGCCTCCTCGGCGGCGGCGCACTGGGTCATCGAGTATGACCGGAAGCTGGGAGTCTGACGAGAAAAGCAGAAAACAGAAAGGACGACACATGGCTACGCAGAACAACGTGCGCATCATCAACATCAAGAGCCTGGCGCAGGGGCTCAATCAGTACGTGGGCATCCTGAGCGTGGGGTTCCAGGTGAACAACGGGAACCTGACGCCGGCGAAAAACGAGGGCGAGTTTTTCCCCACCAAACACATTCGGCGCGGCATTCCCGGTTACCCCGTGACCATCAACGTGAGGGCGGAGAGCAAGACGGCGCTGCTCGAACTGGCCGGCGAGGCCGAGGGCACGCTGGTGGTGGTGGGCGAGGTCGATGATGGCTCGGGTACGATCATCACGGCCACCGCCAACCAGGTGCAGTTCAACAACTCCCAGGGCGACATTCAGCGGGACGCGGACGGGTCGTTCAGCCTCACGGGCTACGCGATCTCGGCCGACGGGACCACCCTGCCGCTGACGCTGGTGTAGCGGCGAAGCCGCTGGCGGAGGTCCAGGGGCCTGGTGGCCAAGTTCCAGAGCATGGCTGAAAGCAACGAAACCATCACGAGGGTCAGGATCGACGCCGGCCAGGCCGTGCAGGAAGCCGGCAAGGTGGTGGCCGCGCACAAGGAAATGGGCCAGGCGGCCCAGCAGGCCGGCAAGGGGGCCGCCGAGGGCGGCCAGGCCGCTCAGAAGGCCGGGCAGCAGGCCCGCGAGGGCGGCGGCGGCTTCCGCGAAATGGGCCGGTCGGTCAAGGACGTGGCCACCTCCTTCCTGGGATTCACCAGCGCGGCGGGCGGGATCATCTTCGCTATCCGGGCCATCGGCCAGGCGGCCTCGGACTCGCTGCGTGCGGTGACCAGCCTGGGCAACTCGCTCAGGGATTTGGCCAATAACGTGGGCGGTAAAAGAGCGGGGGAACTCAAAGACTCGGCAAACCAACTGGCGTTGCAATACCACCTGGGATCGACCGGCCGTAACAACTTGATTGCAGCCACCACGTCTATATCCGACCTGGTCGCTCCGCGGCAGTTGTCCCAGCTCCAGGCTTCACTGGGGCGATTGATGGGGGTGGAGAGAAACCTGAATCCCAACGACACGGCGGAAATGCTGGCCGCCCTGACGGCCCAGGGGATGTCCACGGACCAGGCGGCCGACACGGCGGGGACGCTGCTATCCAGCCACTTCGATCCGAAGGAAATCTCCACCATTCTCCAGAAGTCCGGCCAGGGCGGCATGGATCTCTTACCGCTTTTGCTGGCCTCCCGAAAGACGGGCCTGGTGGGCAACACGCGGGGGCAGGCGACATCTCTGCTGGCGCGGCTCATGGCTCCCGGCGAGCTGCCCGGGCTGCCCAGCAAACAACTGATGATGCTGGGGGTCAAGGCAAACATGTCGGCCAGCCAGAGGCTGGAGTATCTGCTGGGTAACGCCCCGCAGCTGGGCCGGATCAAAATTGAAAGCGCCATCGGCGCGGAAAACATGGGCGCATTCGAGGCGATGCTCAGGGCCCAACAGGTGGGCCTTGTCCCGCAAGCGCAGAGAGAGCTGGCGAATGGGGGATCGCTGGCGGAAATGGAAGCCCAGCAGGCAGCCAACCCGAGCATCGTCCTGGCTAACTCCGCTGCCGACGACGAGCTGACCCGGCAGCTAAAAAAGGAAAACGGCGCAGTAGCGGGGGCCGGGCTGCTTATCTCCAGGGCAAATACCTGGGCGGCCGGTCAGCCCGGGGGCCTGGGGAACCCGGCCCTGGGATGGGCGCAGGCCGCGTCGGCCGCGATTGCCCCGGGCCTGCCTGTCGCAGGCGAGGTGCGCAGCCTGGGGAGGAACGTGATCAACTACATCGGCACCCAGTACAACCAGGCCAGCCCCTACCAGGAGGTCAAACCCGCCAGCAACCGCGTGGGCGAATAGCATGAGCTTCAAGATCGACGGAACCGAGTTCGATGCCAACGGGCAATGGACCCACCAGGTCGTCCCCGGCGGCCCGCAGATGCGCCAGGTGTTCCAGTTCCCGGGCATCGCCATGCGCTACGTGGGCAAGGGCCCCCTCATGCCGCCGAGCCTGGTGATCACGGGCTGGCTCAACGCCACGGGATCGGACCTGGCGACGGCCCTGTACGCCCTGCACCTGGCCATCTACAACGTGAGCCAATACGCGGCCGACAACCTGGTGCACAGCGTGGAGATCAACGGCGCGGTGTATCCGCAGTGCGAATGCGTGAGCGTGGCCCCGATCGGGGGAACCTCCATGGCGCCCCCGGGAAATAACTCCGAGATGCTGGGCGGCGTGGAGCAGATCGCGGCGGCCGCCGGCAGCGTGGCTGTGCGGCGGCCGATCCAGTGGCACTGGACGCAGCTCGTGTGGGCGCCGGCCAGCGGCGGCAGTTGAACCGCCGCGGGCCCCCCGGGAGCGCGGGGACGAGGATTCCGGGGTAGATCAGAGATCAGAAATCAGAGATCAGAGATTCTTAAGACATGCCCTTTACGACTTCACAAATCGCCCCGGTGCTGCAGATGGTGGAGCGGGCCGCCGGGTGGACGGGCGGGACGCCCGCGTGGGCGCGGGATTACTACCTGCGCTGCGATCTGGTAAAGGTGCAGGCCGGGCCTCTGCCCGGACTGGCCCAGTTCGTGCTGCTGCCCTTCAACCCGGCGGGGAGCATGGCGTTCGAGGACCTCTTGAAGGGGTACACGATCGATGACCGGGTGCGGGTGACGGTATATCCGCCGGCGGACCCGGGGATGGACAACGGGAAACCCGCGGCCCGGAACGGGACGGTGCTGTTTGATGGGCAGATCCTGCGCCACCAGTTCAACGTGCAGGATCAACAACTGCAGGACGGCGGCGAGGGGGGATGCGCCGAGACGGTCAGTTTTATCGGCCTGCCGATTGCCGTGCTGGATGACCGCCAGAGCAGCCACATCATCCGCGGGCGATGGATGGCGGATCCGCTCAAGACGGGATCGGTAAGCGGAGCGGACCTTTACGTGCTGGAATCACCGCTGGTGCCGGCGGCGTTCAACGCCGGCTACCGGCCCAACTGCCATGCCCAGGCGACGGTGGCCTGCACTTTGACCGCCGGAGGGGAAAGCGTGCAGTGCCCGGTGTTCACCCATGACGATGACTACGCCGGGAGCTACTGGACGATCCGTCAGGCGCTGCTATCCATTCTGGGCTACTGGCTGACGGGGCCGGATGCGGCGCCCCGCAATCGCTACGTGGATGTGGACGCCGCCACGGTGGGCGCCCTGACCTCGACCAGCACACCCACCGACCCCCTGTACCTGGGTCTGGATGCCCGGATGCCGCAGATCAACGTGGGGGGCAGAGGATGCCTGTCGGCCCTGGACATGATCTGCCGGCAGGTGGGGTTTCTGCTGCTCATCCAGCCCAGCCCCCGGCAGGCCGATGGGAGCGCCCCGGCGCTGCCCTATACGCTTTCGATCCAGCGGCGCCACGCGGGGCGGCCGATGGCGCTGATGCTGGCCAAGCCGTTCACGGCGTACACGACGGCCGAGGCGGCCCTGAAGGCCAATGACACGAATAAGTTTTTCGGCATGCGGGATGGGGCGGAGATATGCAATGAGGTGACGGTGGTGGGTCCGCAGATCCTGGAGGTGCGGCTGGATTTGAAGCCCCTGTGGGACCCGGCGGACATGGACCCGTCTCCGATATCGATGGACATGCAGGTGGACGACCCTCAGCTCCTGATCCAGGACACGGGCTACTGGCCCAAGCACATCGAGGGCGGCAAGCTGTTCTGGAAGTACGGGCACGTGGGCCGGGCCTGGGGCATCGACTGCTCGGGGGGATTTAAAGGGTATTCGAGCGGCTTTTATCAGCAGCCGGCCGAGGGGTTTGACTGGGTGAGTTACCTCAACCTGCAGGCGGTGACGGGGGACTACCGCGCGGCGATGGGGATTCCGGCGGCGGATGTGCCGGTGGTGTGGTCGAAGCGGCTCAGGGCCCTGATGCCCCTGCGCTCGCCGGTGGCTCAATACTACGGTTTCGAGTTCTGGCTGGAGGTGTCGGAGGATTCGGGCAGCACCTGGCAGCGCGTGCCCGTGGGTGCGGGGACGCTGCGGCGGCAGTGCGGGATTCTCCTGAGCGTGGCCAATCTGGCGGCGGCCAATATCAGCAGCATCCTCTCCAAGATCCCCTGCGATGTGACCGCGAGCTGGTGGGCGCTTTTGGCGGAGCAAAAGCTGCGGGTGCGTCTGACGTGCACCGTCGAGGCCGATCATGCCGAACGTTACGACGCCCTGCGGCAGGCGACCAGCGGCACGGCCCAAAAGCTGGGGCAGTGGCGGGTGATCCCAGCCCAGAGCGTGTGGGTGCAGCCCGGGACGGTGTTCAACCCGGTGACGGATGGGACGTGGCTGCACGTGCCGCCGATGGCGACGGTGGCGGCCAGTGCTGGCTTGTACCAGATGCGGGATGTGGCCCTGCGGCTGCGGGCGGCCATGGAAGACTGTCAGGTCATCGCCGGGGCCGCGACGCCCCTGATGGACATCAGTCACTGGAAGCTGGGGGATGCGGTGCAGAGGGTGGGGGGGCGGGAATACAGCCTGGGGGCCAACATGGGGGCGCAGACCGCCTATCCCAACGTGGTGGGGATTACGTACCGCATTGGGCTGGCCCAGTCGATCGAGCTGGAGCTGGACAGCCAGCGGCTGCTCGGCGGTCAAAAGTGAAAACGCGGAACTCAGAACGCAGAAATGCAGATCACGCTGGACATTCCGAGAGATGCAAGCTGGGGGGCGGCCGACCGGCTGCGCGTGTTTGTGGGCACGGAGGGGGCGGCGGACCTGGCCGGATCGACGCCGCCGGGTGGGACGGCGGTGATGGATGTGCTGGTGGGGGCGTTGGCCGGGGACTACGCGGCCTGGGGCGATGGGGCGTGGGGCAACGGGGCGTGGGGGGTGGCGATGGCGCCGGACCTGATGGCGGTCGTTCAGCACCAGCCGGCGGCCGTGCAGGGATCCCTTCCGGTGGGCGTGGCGGCTGCGGACCTGGCGGGGAACGTGTCGGCGGTGGATGAGATCGTGGTGACGTGGAACCTGCCCCCGGCCGGCCCCCGGAACCTAGCGGTTTCGGCAACGGGGAACGTGGGGGAAGCGAAGCTGATGTGGGATCTGAGCGTGGATGTGGGGTAACGAAGAGCAGAAAGCGGGAAACATGGCGGTTAAAGACAAATCAAATACCGAGATCGACGCCCTGGTGGGGACGCGCGATGCCCTGACGGGGGCGCTGGTGGTGGGCAGTGGTGTGACGCCCTGGTTTTATGCGGTGACGGCCGGGCTGGTGAACCTGGCGACGGCCTCGGCGGGATGGGTGCAGGTGCGGCAGGATGATGCCAGTGCCACCACGGCGCGGGTGATGGCGGGGATGGTGACGATCCAGGGGACGATCCTCAGTTATGCCGGGGGGATGGTGGACTTGGCAGCCCTGGCCCCCGGGACCGCCTGCATCTGGATCTACAACTCGGGGGGGACGGCGACGATCGGGACGGGGGTGGCGTGGCCGGCGACCTCCCACATCAAGCTGGCGTCGGTGACGCTGGATGCGACGCCCGCCATCACGGGCATTACGGACTGGCGGCCGGCGGCGGCGCTAACGGATGCATCATCGGCCGGAACCGGGTCGCAGACCTTCACGATCAATTCTGGGAATTTTGGCGGGTCTGACAAGCTTCAGATCTGGGCGGCAAGCATCTCCTCGGGGGGCCCATACACGGCACAATTAGCCCTGCCGGGCGGGCTGCCCGGGAATGTGACGATCTACCTGCCCAAGGGGGGTACGCTGGCCACCCTGGCGGGTGCCGAGACGCTGACCAATAAGACGCTGGCAGCCACGTTGTCCGCCTCGTTCACGGTTGGAGCCGGGGCGCCAGCCACCTTGCTCACATTCGACACGGCCGGGACCAGCGGAAACCACAGTTTGGCGATCAAGGCTCCGACCCTGGGCGCGAGCACCACCCTCCAAATCCCGGATCCGGGCATCAGCGGGGGAACATTCGTCGTGACGGCCGACGGGACGGTGGGGGCGCTGGCGTTGAGCGCGGCGCTGGCGGATGCGCTGCCGACGTACGCGCTGGCCATTACCGCCCAGGGCAGCACCAGCACGCCCAGCACCATCACGATCACCAGGAAAGACCTGCAGGGAAATACTCTGGCGGGGACCGCGTTTCTGCGGGTGCGGGTGTGCGATTCCGGGGCGTTTGCCAATGCCGCGAACGCCACGATCGCGGCGGGGACGGGAACGGCGGCCGTTGAGACCCTGACGGCCGGCAAGGACCTGGTATTGCAGAGTGCATCGGACGGGAGCTGGCAGATCACGCTGACGGACGTGACGGCCGAGACGATGACGCTGAGGATCGGGCCGGCCACGCTGTCGGCGGAACGCGGCGACTGGACGCCCACGCTCGATGTGACGCACGCATAAGGCTGGACCATGGCGGCAGGCTACAACATCTATTCGCGGCCCACGCCCACGGGGGCGGACACGCTGGTGCAGTTTGTGCCGGCGGGTACGGCCACGTGGACGTTGACGGGGCTGGCGGCCAATTCGCTGCAATACGTGCACGTGAAGGCACTGTCGGCCGGTGGGCTGGAAGACGCGGAGGATGTCCGGCTCACGCCGGTGCAGATCGGGGCGGATGGCCTGCTGGTGGCGCCTGTGCCCAACCAGCCCGCCGGTGTGAGCGCGGCGGCGGCCGCGGGGGGCATGGTGACGGTGGGGTTTGACTACTACTCGGCCGCCCAGGCGGTGGCCCCCGGAACGTTCGAGGTATTCGCAGTGGCACTGCCTGGGTCGATCGACTATGGGACGCCGCAGGCGATGGTGATGCCGCGGTTTAAGTCCGATGGCCCCTATGCGGTGAACGTGGGGCCATTTGCGGACGGGGAGACAGTGGTCTGCGGGGTGCGAGCGGTTTCAGCGGCCGGGGCGGCGGAGGGGAACACGGACACGGTGCAGGCGGTGGCGGATGCGACGGCGCCGGATGCACCGGCGGGGGTAACGGGGATCGTGTCGTAATGGATAAAGACGATCCCAAATTCCTGCAGGAACCCCGCGTTATTCCGGGGCAGCTTCGGGTCGTCATTACGGCCATGGCGGACGATTATTTGACGTGCCGGACATGGAATGGATCGGCACAGGGATCCGTTGACATCCTGGTGGCTAAATTCTGGACGGCGCGTAAGAGCGTTTGGGACGGCAAGATGCTCAATGGGATCAGCTACGCCTCGTCAGGCAGCGATCAGAGGACGGCCACGCAGGGCGCCACCACGGAGACGCAGGTGATTGTGCCGCCTTACTACGTAGGAGCGGAGCTGAGCATTCAGCGGGTGCCCAACGGGGGGACGGGCATTGTCGTGGGGTCGGCGGCATTGAGCTGGGTGGACAGCAACGCCGATGGGCGAGCGTGGGCGAGGAAATCCATGATATGAGTCTGGCTGGCTGCACATCTTCTCCATTCGGGGGGTTTTTGGAGTCTCCTCTGCACGTGCGGGATGACGCCCAGGAGAGTTCGGTCATTCTCCAGGCCGGCACGTCGATCTGGAAAATTCGCGCCGGTAAGGTCGTCTGGCGTGTCACCATTGCCGGAGCCACGGATTTGAGCCTGACGGGCTTGGGAGCGACGCGGGAATACGTTTACTGCGCGGCATGGATCGGGGGCGTGTGGACAATTGTGCAGCTCGCCCAGGCAGACGGAAGCCTGGTGCGGACGAACGCGTTGGGATGCGCGACGGCATGTCCGAATTCCTATGGCCAGATTCTGGCCATAGGATTCGATGCCACTAATGCCAGGTACGTGCTCGACGAGACGCTGGTGGTGCAGGCCAGTGGGACGGGGGCCGGCTGGCTGCAGGCGCGTTTTTCGTCCACGATGGTGCTGCGCGAGCAGAGCAATGGGTATTGGGCCGCCGGCCAGGATGATGACAATGCGGCGATGCAGTGGTTTTTGATTGGGCCGAGCCTGGGGTATACATGGTCGAATCTCGGTGGACCTGGATACCCATACGACTCGCGCGGCACGGTGGGGCCGATTTCGTCGGGGCCGCCCGGGACCGTGGTGTGTTACGCCCGTTCGACGTCTGCACGTGTGGGGGAGTTGTGTGAGAACGTGTGGTCCCAGCGAATCGGCGGCTGGACGACGTGGAACCCTATCCTCCACGGAGCCGCCCAGGCGCTCGTGATCGGCCCGTCAGGCATCAGCGTCTACCAATTATCTCCCAGTTATCCGTTAACCGGCACGCTGTCGGCCGGGACCCTGTATCCGGAGGGGGCGGCGCCATTGGTTTTGTCGGTCGTGGAGGATTTCGGGGGAGAGCTGGTAACGCTGGGAACGGATGGCGGATCGCCATGGATTTGTCGCACTACGGGGTCGGGAGTTCGTTATTGGAAAATGGATGGTGCGGATCTGGCTGGACTTAGCTTGACATGGAACGTCCGGATGATCCTAGCCTGTTGTGGGCTTGGGGAATCGTATCCTGGGATCTGGGGTCCTAGTGCGTGGCAAGCTTAGGGCTGCTTTTTTAGAGGCAGTCGAAGAAAAGTAGAAGGGCCTTCAAAGGCCGGTCCCGCTGGGGCCGGCTGTAACTGTATACGGATGCGGCGTCCGATATTGTGTCCCGGGGTCCGGTTTCGGTCGGGGTACTACGCTTGCGGCGGTTGATCAGTTGGCCCGACCAGACCTGCCCGG
>JAEHJW020001976.1_pt1 | contig 37028 bp, 42 predicted proteins | sample 9271431 | NCBI WGS metagenome assembly JAEHJW02 | reverse complement strand
TCCAGGCCCCCGGCACCATGCCGGTGGTGTTGAAGGACGTGTAGGCGATTCCGGTTGCCAGCACCACGCCGTCGTTCCAGTTCGAGATGTTCCCCTGCGGTACATAGCGGATTTCGTAGCTGACGCCAGCAGTGGGGGACGCCACCCAGCTCAATTGCGTGGTGGTCCCCGATTGCGATACCGACAAGCCCGATGGGGCTGCGGGGAGTGCCAGTTGTCCGGCAATCGTGAAGGGCACCGATGGAATGTCGGCCATGTTCTGCACTCCGGCGCCGACCTGATTGAAGGCCACGAACTTGAAATAGACGGTGGATCCTACCAGCTGCGGATTGTAGGGATAGCGGAACAACCCCGCATCGCAGAGAATGAACCTTGCCCCGACACTCGAACCTTGGGCGCTGTTGTACAGGCCCCGGTGCAGATAGCTCAGGTTGTATTTCGAAACGGCTGTGAGCGAGGCATCGCGCCAGGCGAGAAACTCGCTCCCTACCAGTGAGAGCGTGCCGTAGGTGTCGACGGTGGTCTGGTTGACGCTGCTCAATACCCCCGCACTCATCGTGAGATCGACCGTCAGGGTGTCGCTGGTATCGGGGTCTGAAACCGATGCAACGAGATTCGCTGTGGTCACTCCGGCAATGGAGTTGCCCCGGATGGTGCCAATGCTGAAGAAGGTCGCATCGTCGTAACTCATCCAGATCTGCGAGCCGCCGTAGTTCGCATCCAGGTTGGTCACGGCCATCCAGATCTCATAGCCACTCGGCGCCAGTGTCGAAGGCGCCAAAAATAGTTCAGCAGCCGAATGCAGGCTCGGCACCACGCCCCAATTCGGGTTGTACCCGGTCGCAGGCGGCGGCGTGCCGGCAGCCGGGTTGTAGAACGCCTCGGCATACTGCTCCGCCGTGATTTGCAACAAGCCGTCCTGTCCCTCCTGGATCTCGGTGATGCGCACCGGCGTCTTGTTCATCCCCAGCATCGGGTCGGTCAGTGTCACCACGTCCATGGGTTCCAGCAGGCAGTATTTCTGCGATAGATTGAACTGGTAGGTGTTGAGGATGTAGAGCTCGCGCTGCAGGATTGCCTGGGCCACCAGCTGCGCGACGTTGCCCAGGCAGACCGAATGCAGGGTCACGGTCGGCTTGGAGCGCATGCCGTAGATTTCCAGGGCCGACTGGTCGCGGGCGGTGGCGGGTGCGGCGGTGTAGTCGTTGCCGCGATCGAGGTATTCCACGGTCACGTCGTTGTAGGCATCGGCCCGACGCTTGCGCGTGACGACGATCGGGTCCGCAGCGCCCTTGACGATGAAATCGTCATCAGTCAGGTCGTAGACGGCGGTGGCGATTTGATCGTAAGGGATGATCTTGATTCTCTTTTCCGACCAGACGATGCCGGCGTTCGCAATGCGCGCCCACTCGGCGAGCCAGTCATGCGCGGGACGTTGCGTGGCAACCGCCGGACTGATCAGGATGCCGTTGGCGCTGCAATAATTCCCGAGCGCGGTATAGTCACCCAGGTTCGCGCCCGGGAACAGCACCCCATAATGTGGGTTGGTCAGAAAATCGGTGATCACATCCTTCGGGTTCACGTCCACCACGCCGGGGCTGGTGAAAATGCCCTGGACCTCGAACAGGTGGTTGCCGAGGGAACCGCTTCCCAGGTCATAGTTGGCAAAAGCCGCATAGGCCGATCCCTGATAGCCGATAGCCTGCGTGGGATGATAGGTCGACAGATATCCCCAGGGAGATTGCGGGTAGGTACCGGTAAAAATCGTGAAGCCCACCGCCGCCGGATTGGCGTAGGTGACCTGGTTGCGCCAGATGCGCGAGACACCCTGGACCGGCCCTTCGGCGAGTTCAAAGCAAACCGTGGCGCTATAGGTGTAGTTGGTGTTCGAGATCGTGGTGCCGCCGCCTTTGCCACCGGAAACATTGGTCGTGGTGGTATGCGGGATCACCGTCCAGTCGGCGTAATACATCAATGTGGGCGAGACGCGCGCAGTGCCGTAAACGATTGGCACCGGCTTGCTGTAGCCGGCCTGCTGGATCTGCAGTCCCGCGAGCACCGGGGTCTGCCACCCGGAAGGTCGCGCACCGCCCCCGAAGATCCCGCTCATGGCTTCCTCCACGGATCGAAGAACTTGACCGGACGCACTTCGAGCCCGCCGCGCGACGCATCCCCGATCACCACTCGCCTTTCCGGGCGATGGGCGTGGATGATCACAGGCCAGTCGACGATGATGGCCGCATGGCTGTATATACGCCCGAACTTCCACAGGGCGATGTTGCCGGGCGTGGTCTCATCCACCTCTGCCGCGTACTGCCGGATGCCTTCGAGGTAGGTTTCCTCATTACGATGCAGCATGATGTCAGCTGGATATTCCGGAATGGCGATGGCTTGCGGATCGATACCCATGGCGTCAAACACCCCGGCATGGGTGTAGACCTCATGGAGCAGCAGCAGGCAATCAACCCCGGCGCCCTTGATATGCGCCCGGTGGTGGTAAGGCGTGCCGAGCCAGGCGCGCGCCTCGGCAATCGCGGCTTCTCTGGTTCCCTTGTTCATCACATGCTCGCAGTCGGTGCTGGCACGAACGGCCAGCCCCGGAAGTTCAGCAGATTGTTGAAGGTATTGGTGCAGGTCGACTGTGCTTTGTTGCACCCGGGATAGGCGTCAAAGGTGTCTCCTGTGGCAGGTGGCGATTGCAGTGGCGCCATGAGGGTGAGCGTGGCCGTGCCGGACGCCAGCGCATGCGCCTTGATCGTGGCGGAAACGCCGGCATTGACGCCGGAGGTGAACGTGATCGTGCCGAAGGTGAAATACCCGGCTGCCTGAGCAAGCGACGCAGATTCGATCGCGCTCGAAGATGAGCCAGCCGCAACCGTTCCGGCGACTGCAAACGACGTCTTGGCGAGCGTGCATCCGGCATCGAACAGGTTGTGGATGCATCCGGGCGAGATCAGGTTGCGCGGCATGCTGATATTGAGCAGTTCCAGCTTGGAACTTACGGTAAGTTCCACTGCGGTCCGCGAGGGTTTGACCTCGGTCACGTCCCCGAAGAAAACATTCAATGTCCCAGCCGACGTATACCCGAAGGTGTTCATGTAGCAGCGGTCTACACTGATTTCCGCGCCGTCGAAGCCGCCGTTGACGGCGAACTGTGGGAAAGGCACGCCCTGGATGAGGTCCTCTGCTCCCCCGAAAATATGGATGGTCAGGGTGTCGACCTGCACACCGATAGCGGTCTTGGCGCCGGAGCGCTGGATGCGCGGAGCGGTGCAGGCGTAATAATTGCCGCCATAACTGAGGCCGCCATCGGCATTCGTGTAGTAGAGCGTGCCGCCCCCGACCAGCGTGATCGTGAAAAGGTCGGCATAAAGATATTGATTGGACGCCAGGAGCGCGACCAGAGCAGGCGATGCGGCTTTCATGATCACACCTTGTTCAGCGGGCTGCCGACGAAGGACAGTTGCTTGAGTTCATAGAGTTGGTACATGAACTGGTTGAAATCGGCCTTGTCAGCCGCGAAGCGCACCCGGTAATAGAAATTGCCCGTCCAGGTGAGTACCGCGCCCGATGCCGGAGCGGTCGTGAAGGTGACGAGTCCGGTCGAACTGATCTGGCACTGATTGCCGATCCCTACCGTCTGCTGCACGCCATTGAGGTAAATGCTGGGCGTACCGTTGAGGTTTTGCACGGGCTCGATGAATCCGCCGTAGGCGCGAATCAGCTGGAATGATGTCGTCACCCCATCCCCGGTGCCGAATCCCTGATTGGTCACGGCATTGTCCGATGGGTCGCTGTAGAGGAAGGCCGCGAAACTTCCCTGGCTCTGCAGGAAGAATCCCATCAGGGTCTTGAGTTCGTTGGTCGCGTTGTCACGCAGCAGGTCGTAGGCGAGCGAAAAGGTCCAGAGCGGATACTGCATGAGTGCAGTGCGCACTTCATATCCCGAGACGGCGCGGTGAGAAATGGTGCTGAACTGCGGGGTCTTCTGCACGTTCCAGGATAGCCCGGGAAGCGCCGGAAAAATCTGCATGGTTTTGTCCTCAATATTGCCGGTAAATTCGATCAGGAGCGCGTAGATCGCATCCGTCCAGGACCAGTCGTTTGTATAGCGCGCGTATTCCACCGAGGCATAGAGCGTCGGGGCGATGGTTTCCGTCCACATGGCCCCCTTGGCGTGGGTGTCTTTAACCATCGGGTTCTCGATGGCGGAGCCGTTGTGGTAAGGGTCGACGCGGTATTCATGGATCGGGATCCAATCCGCCGTCTGCATCGAGGGGCGCATATCGCGCGATGTGCGCTGGTAGAACGCCAGCAAGCCTTCCCAGGCGGTGAGGTCGTTGGCGGTGGGAGACAACGCAAAACTCACCGTGCCGCCGGCACGCGCGCCGTTGATGAGCATCCCGTAGGTGTTGAGGATCTCCGCCGCTTCCCAGCCGGTATGCGACGTGGAAAACGCGCCCACCAGATCGTCCGAGAGATAGGGATTTCCTGCTGCCCCGGAGCCGTCGCCTGTGACCTGACAACTGATTGAAGTGATCCCGGCGCCAGGATTTACCACGTCGTAATGGGTAATCTTGCCGCCTGCGATGAAAGCCGTCGCAACAGGTGCGGTCGCACCGTTATTCACCGTGAACGCCACGCTCGCCGTGGCGTAGCCTGATCCTTCTGCGGTCGGATAAATTCCTGCAAGCATGCCGGTCGCGGTCTGGCGCTGGGTGGCGAACATCGAATCGAGCATGCGCCGGTACCACTTGAAGGCGATGGCATCGCCATCCACCCAGTATTTGTAGATGCAAGCCGCTGCGATACAGGTGAAGGAATAGATAGGCTGATAGGTGTAGCCCACCGTGCCGTCCGGATAGAAGTCGGAAGGCGGCGCCCAGTAGTTGCCGGAGGCGACGATGTTCTGATCCAGCCACGCCATCCAGTTGTCGAGGATGGTTTTGGCTGTACTCGAGCGCGAATAGTAGTAGAACTGCGCAACGGACAGCAGCGCGCGGTACATGTAGCCGTACCAGTCGTCGGTATCCGGGTAGTACCACTGGTTGTAGGTCGAGGGCTGCATCGTCCCGGCGATATAGCCCTGGGTTGTCAGCGCCTCCCAGGATGGCCTGCCGTATCGCGGCACGAAAGGTCCTTTGAGTTTGGCAGGCCACCATGCGGCATACTGGTTTTGCGCGTCCATCATGAAATCCAGCATCATGTCCGAGATGCGGCGCCCATTGTCTGGATTGACGATTCCAGACTGATACCAGCCCGCGAGCCAGTTGTATCCCACCGCCGAGGGTCCTCGCCAGGAGCCGTAGCCAAGGTAACCCAAGCTATCCGTCCATTTGTAGGTCCAGCGCGGAATGCCCTGATAACGCACCGGATCGGATGCTGGACCATCCTGCAGCGTGATCTGGAAATCGATTTCCTTGAAGGTGACCTGATAGGGTTGATTCAGGTTGTTCGACGGAAAGGAGATTTGCACGCCGTTGAGCAGCGTCGGGTTGGTACCCGCCATGGTCGCCACCGCGTCATAGCGCATGCTGTCGAAGGCGATGGTGTTAGCAGTGCAGCCTGGATAATTCTGCAGGACTGCGTACCAGGAATTCTCGATGATGGAAAACGTGATAGGGCTTCCCACGGCGTCGAATTTGAATTCCTGCACCGGGTGCGCGAAGGTGCTTTGCGAAAAACCCACCTGATCCGGCCCCCAATAGAGCCCTGCCGCTGGAACATCGCCCCAGTAACAGGGCTGCACCGGCGCATAAATCTGGCATTGCGGCAGCGGAATCGAACCCACCCACGGTATGGAAAAACTGTTCTTGCCGGCCACCCAGGAGAGCCACACCGCATGACTCACCCCAGCAGAATCCACGGCGGTGAGCGTGCCGATGCCCGGCTGAGCCGCATAGAAATCGAAGTTGAGATGCGATGTTCCTGCGCTAGACTGTGCTGCGGCGCCGAAATAACAGCCGGCATAGCCGTAGCCGTTGCCGGTGAAGTCGTACTGGAACTGGGTGCGGATGCGCCGGTTGGGCGCATCGACCTCCTGAATCAGGGAAGCGACATTGCTGCCGTAGGTGCCGATGTAACTGTAGTCCTGGTGCAGGGAATCGTAGACGACGTTGCCGACTTTCCAGAAATCCGATTGCGTCAAAGAGGCGGTTACTGCGCCATGCGCATCGGTCGGGATCATGGTGATGCGCCGGTAGTAATCTCCATTGATCGATTTCGTGGGATCGGTATTCAGATTCACCAGGACCGAGCGCCCGGATCCGTCGCCGATCAGCGTGACATCGAGGGACGAGAAAATGGCTCCCGCCGGAATATTGATGGTCGGCCAAAGGCCGAAACCTGCATAGTTCCAGGGAGGGCCGCCACTATTCACCGTCGTCTCGATCTCCAGGCCCAAGGGCGAGTTGACGACAGCAAAGGGCGTGGTGGGTGCCGAATAATCGTAGTACCCGACCTCGCCATCCAGAGCTGAGAACGGGATGTCGAAGCGGACGTGATTGCTGTCCCACCGTCCGGCATCGAGCAGCGCGTTGCCTATCCGGTCAGCAAGTTTCTTGTACTTCTCGTTTCCCGAGGTCAGGTAGGCGTGGTAGAGCGACACCATCAGGTAGTCGTCGCCGTCGTTCGCCGTGCCCTGGTAGGGATCGACGTGCAGTTGCGGCCAGCCCTCCATGGACTGCCCTTTGACGGAGAGCGTGCCATCCCGATAGGAATAGTACGCCTGCAACTGCGTTCCCACCGAGACCGACGCCAGTACCGGCACCGTGGTCGACAGCACCCCACCTGAATACAGGTTCACCGCCGGCTGGGTTGTGTCGGCGTAGTTGGACGTGTCCGTCCCCGTGAAATCGGCCATGAAAGCCTGATAACGCGGTGTTGCGGCTGGACTGAAAAGCCCGCGCACCCAGGTGACGTTGCCCCCAAACCACGACTGCGGGATGATGACTTGCTTCCCCGTGGAGCCGCCTGCCTGAACTGTCAGCACTGCTGATAATCCACCTGCATTGAGCGCGGTATTGTTCCCGCACATATTCGATTGCAGCGGCTCTCCGCCCAGAATATCGGTGTAGGCATCCGACAGGCCGTTGGATACCCGTGGTGTCGGATAGAGCTGCGGGCGGGGTGCGGGTGCGATCCCCATGGCTCAGGTCGGCAGGACGTTAACGAAATTGCGGCCCATCTGTTTGAGCATCTGCTGCAGATCGGCAACCGAAATCCGGTCTTGCGGCTGGCCGTGGATGTGGATCGTGCCGCCGCCCCCACTGATGAGCCGGTCGAGCCCGGCGGATTTGTCAGCGGGCAGGATGGTCTCGTTTTTGTGGACAAAGTTGAGCCGGTCGGACGGGATTTGCCAGGCACCCCCTGCAGAGGAAGCAACACTGCCGGCAACACCTGCGACGGTGGCCATGGCGGCAGGTGCCGCCCCAGCGGCCATGGCAGGCCCTACATAGGGAATGCCGGCAAGTGCGGCCCAGACTCCCGAGAACACCTTGGCCGCATCGTTCATGATGGCTTTGACGACCGTCATGGCGGAAGACGCCAATCCTGTGGCATTGGCCGACTGCTCGGCTGCCGTGCGCGTCGCCGTACCGGTCATGGTGGCGACGGTTTTGGCCATCTCGTTCGCTGCCCATTGGGTGACCATCTTGACGCCGGCATTGACGAACTCGGCCACCACCGAATTCAGGAGATTCGTCACCCCCTTCTGCCAGGTGGTCGTGCCCATGATCATGCCCTTGATGGTGGTATCAAACGCCTGCGCGATCGGCTGGAAGGCCTTTTGCCAGGCTGCCGCTGACGCGGCGGCCGCCTGGGTGTGCATCCTTTCTATGTCGAGCGTATGCTTCTGCTGGATCTGCGCGAGTTGATCAAGCTGCTTCTGCAGCGCCACCGGATCGTGATTCGGATCGCCCTGCAGGAGCGCGATGCGTTTCTGCTGCGCTTCCACTTCGATCCGGTATTTCTTCTCCTCATAGGCCTGCTGAATCTGCAGCAACTGGTCATGGGTGATTTGGCCGGACTGCAGCTGCGTCTGCGCCCTCTGCTCATCGAGCGCGACCTCGCCGAGCGCCCGGTCACGGGATGCCTGGATGGCTTCCTCGGCCAGCTTTTGCCGGTCGGCGGACTCCTTCTTCATCTGTTCCAGCCGTAGCGAGGAGACGCGGCGCTGAATGGCGAGGCGGTCGTTCGCAGAAACCTTTTCCGTCTCGAGAATATCCTGCCAGTACTGGATTTCCTGCTGCTTCGAGTACTGCCTCAGATCATTGGTCTGCTGGTAGTAGATTTTGGCGTCCGCGAGCCGCTGCTCGTACTCGGACATGTGCGATTTGTTGCCTGTGCCGCTGGTCTTGTAAACCTTGAACGAGCCAGTGCCCGTCGCACCTTCCGATTCGGATTCCGACGATTTAGAAGGCGCCTCGTTGAGTTTTTCCAGGAACTGGTTGGTCTTATCCTGTAGCGCATTGACATCATCGATCCAGTCCTTGAAGATGGATTTCGCGGAAAGCGGGTGCGACACCACGGCCGCGACCATGGCAATCGTTTTGCCGAGCGCCACCACCGTTGCAGACAGTTTAGCGATGAATCCGGTCAGCCAGACGGCGCCATCGCCAATTTGCCGGAAAATCTCCTTCAGCGCCCCGCCATCGGAACTCCCCTTGAGGAACGCACCCACGATCTTGTTCATCGCTGGCATGAGTTCGCCCATCAGGTTGCGAGTCGTCGCCTCCCCCTCGGCCGAGAGTTCTTTCAGCTTGTCGGCAAACTCGGCTGACTGCTTGACCGCCTCATCGCTCATCACGATGCCGAGCTGTTTCGCCTTCGCTTTGAGGGCATCGATTCCCTCGGATCCTTGGTCGAGCAACGGGATCAATTCCGCGCCAGAGCGCCCAAAAATCTGCATGGCCAGTGCTGTCTTGGTGGCCCCATCCTGGGTCGCGTGGAATTTGTCGGCTACCTTGGACAGCACCTCGTCCATGCTCATGCTCTTGAGTTGCTGGGCCGAAATCCCGACCGACTGAAAGGCGGAAGCCGACTGCAGTGAACCTTGCTGCGTCTGCAACATGGCGCGCGACAGATGCTCGAGTCCAACCGACAATGACTCGAAATCAACGTCCGACATTTTTGCCGCAAAACCCAGACCCTGCAGTGATTCAGCGCTCATCCCGGTCTTCTGTGCGGCATGTTCGATCTGGTCGCCGAACTCGGCGGCCCCCTTCGCCGCCTCCACCAGGTGCTCGGCCAGCAGCGCGACACCCATCGCCTCGACCATCTCCTTCATGGATTTGAGCGATTCCTGGACGCCCTCCAAATGTTCCTTGACGTCCCGTTGGATGCTGTTCATCGAGCGATTGACTTCGGATTTTGCGCGGCTGAAATCCTCGGTCAGCCGCGCGACATTGGCCGCAATCTCGATCTGTAACTCAGCGACTTTGGTCATGTCGTGCTCCCGCCGGCGGCTTTGAAGAGTTCGATGAATTCATCGAGGTCGGCTTGGTCTTTGCCGGTTGTTTTCGGTGGAACTTGAGGCTTGATGCCGAGATAAGCCTGCACCATGTCGCGCAGAGGCGGATGGCGGCTCCAGTGTCGATCGAGCGCCAGGAAGCGCGGCAGATCCATGTGATGCTCGACATAGTCCCAGGTCCAGCCAGTGCGCTCGATGATGAGACAGTAGACGGCATCCCAATCTACTGGCTCCCGGCTGGCGCTTCCCCCGGCGGGTTGTCCTCCTTCCCGCCAGATGCCTGCATCACGGCCATGAAGGCGAGATTCAGGTTGCCCACATCCAGGCACTCATCCTCGAAGGCTTTCTGGTCGAGATCGGGATAGTTGCGCTTGAGGGCGGCAAAAACGATGTCGGCCATGACATCGACCGTGGGCGATGCGCGGCCCTCGAACACGTCGGCGAAGCGTCGCATGCAGGAGAAGGGAACGGGTGGCGCCACGAATTCGCGGCCGCCCAGGGTGATGTGTTTTCCGTCGATCATAGTTGTCCCCTTAGTTCGCGACCGACAGCGTGCCGATGTTGTTGGCGGCGTCCGCCATCACCTCGAAATCAAGCTCGGGGATGGTGTAATCCTCGATCTTGGTCTGTAGCGACAGTTTGCTGGACGTGCACAGATTGAGTTTCAGCGTGACGTTCTTGCCGGAGGCGGTGGTCGAGAACACGCCCATGAAGGTCGGCGTGGTACCCATGCTCTGATTCGAGAGCGCGACCTTGGTGCCGCCGGTTGCCGACGTATAGAGGTAGTCGATCAGCACCGATACGCCGGTGTCTGCCGAATTGAAAGTGTAGATGCCGGAAGCCACCGAGTATTGCCCCTGGGTAGGGGCCGATGCGACGCGGGTCAATGGCGTACCGGTTACGGCATACACAACACCCAGGTCGGTATCGAAGGTTGCGGCGTTGGCCACCGTCACGGTGAACGGGGTGGCCGACACTGTTCCGGCTTCGCCCACTGCCGAGAGCAGCAGCCCGGTCGTTGCGGTCTGGGAGAAGAACAGGTCGTTGAGCATTGAACCGCTGATCTGGGCAAACTTGGCCTTGCCGGTGAACTTTGCCTGGCCGCGCCGGATGTCGAGGGCGACCTGGTTCTGGCCGTAGAGTTGTTTGGTGGTGAACTGCAGGTCGAATTGCACGTCCTGCATGGTGGCGAACTTGCGCGGGGTGGAATTCGCGGCCGACGATATTCCGTAGAAATTTCCAGAACCGAATGCGAGCATGTTTGACTCCTTTGGATGTAAAAAAACCCGCACTGGGCGGGTTGGATGGATGGGTCAGATTGGGTAAATCAGGTCAGGCGCTTCTTGAGGTCATCGATTGCGGAGCGTAAATGGTTGTAGGTGGCCGTCTCGCGCAGGTGCGGCAGGCTTGAGAGCAGGTCATGGAACCAGGTTTCGATGTGTTGCTCTGCGCAGAGCATGTCCTGTTCGATGGCGGCCGCGACACCCTTGCGGGGGGCGGGTTTCTCGACGGTCTGTGCCGGGGCGCTTGGGGTTATTTCTTCGGGCATGATGTTCACCTCAGGTAGTGGATGATGAAATCCATCGGTTTCGCGTAAATGTTCACCAGATGGTCGTAGGAGTCCGGGCCTGCCGAATCTTCGAGCGAGGCAATCACCGTGTAACCGGCGATCGTCCCCGACTGGTTGTGGCAGGCGAGGCGCACAGTTTCACGCACGTTAACGGCATCCTCGGCATTTGCGGCGAGGCAATTGACCTGCATACGTGCCGTGACGGTTTCGCGCTCGCCTGTTCGGGCGTCGTCCTGTTTTTCGTGGATGAGTTCGTACACCACGGCGGGCAGCGGATCCTCTTCGGGGCGCGTGTCGAGATAAATCCGGGTACCCACCAGAGCGGCAAGCCCAGGGTATGCACCGAGCAGGGAATAGAGAATGGCCTCGGCCCTCATTTTTTGCCCGCCTTGTCGATCTCCTTGGGAATGCGGTCGCGCATATAAGAAGCCATGGCATCGATGGCATCATTAGCCTTTCCGTCGATCGCGGGTCGCATGAACGGTTCCTTCCTGGCGCCGGGGTGATCGACGGCTTCCCGCATCAGTCCTGCGACGAACAGGCTCTTGCGGTTCGTCGGCTTGATCCAGTGCCGCGCGGTGCCGTATTCGACCATGGCGGCATAAAACACCTTGCCGCCACCCGCCTTGATCGTGGCGCTGATGTGGCCATGCTTTGCACGCATGGAAACGTGAATCGAATCTCTGAGCGCACCGGTTTTACCGACGGGGCAAAGCCGCTTTGCCTCCGCTTCAACCACCTTGGCCGCCACCCGTAGCCCGCCGCGCACTACGTTGGCCTCGACTCTTGCGGGCAATTCGTCGAGCAGCGACTGCAGGTCGGCGAGGCCGGAGATTTTCACTTCTTCGCTCATTCGTAACTCCCGTCATCGAGCGACAGGCAGTACAGTTCCATGTATTGCTTGCGCGTGACCCGCATGATCCATTCGATACGGGCCATGGTCCCGTCCTGGAAAACCACCCGCATATCTGGATGAACATCGTTTCTCCAGCGGATTGTGATCTTTATCGTGGCTTCACTCCCCATCGCTTTCGCGTTGAAGAGTTCCCGCCCCGACATGTCCAGCGTTTCGGCATACACGACGGCAAGCATGCTCCAACTCTCGTCGTGGCCGCCCAGCGAACCGCGCAGAACAGTTTTTTTCTGGAGGGTGATGCGCTGATCCAGACGGCCGGATGCGACGATTGCCATCAGAAGATCACCTTGTAGGGGTCGAGCAGCCGGTCCACATAAGGCAGCGGCTCCACCTTGCCGCGATCAAGGATCGCCACGTCTGCACGCTGCTCATACAGGGTGTTGATGCGAATCTTCATCCAGGACTTGATGCCTTCCGGCACCACGCCGACAAGGTTCAATCCACTTCCCGCATCACTTAACGTGATGGCCTGGCCTCCCCGGGTTGCGGACAGCGTGTAGACGCCAGGGCTCACCACCGACTGGATGAAATAGTTGGTGTTGGGCGACAACCCCACGGGCAGCACACCCCCGACGTTCGACAGTTGCACCGCATCGCCGACGGCGTAGGTTTTCCACGCACCCTGCACGGCCATGGTGTTGCCACTGAAAGTCACCGGCGCCGCATACCCTGCGACGAATTGCACGTTCACCGCGCCGATCTGCGGCATGGGAATGGGCCAGATCTGCCCGAACACCGGCGTCACCCGACACGGCTCGGACGAATAATCGACAACATATTGAGCTGCAGGCATCACCTGCGGGTTACCGCTCATGTCCAGATAATTGATCGCCGTGACCTGCTGTACGCGGGATTTCTCGATCTCGATCGCATGTGCGGGCAGCGTGAACGTCTTTCCCCAGGGAACGCCGGTCATGGTCGGCCCCGGGAAAGAGTCGATCACATACTGCCAGGTCTGCTGGATGAAGGCCCTGCGCGTGATCGTCTCGGCATACTGACGAACTGAAGTAATGAGCGCTGTAATCAGTGCATCGTCATCGGTGATGTCGACCCGCAAATGAAGCTTTGCGTCCGCAAGCGACAAGGGTTCTGCCGCAGGCTCCTGAATGATCTGTAATGGCATGAGCGTTTATGGGCGGGAACTGTCCGGTAATCTGAACGGTTGCCGCCCTGTCCCTTAGACGATCTGAACGACACCAGCCTGGTTGAAACTGGAGGCCGGCTCAAAGCGCGCATCACCGCCGAAGATCACGCCAGCGGTTTCGGTTGCGGCGGTGCCGACGATGATTTCCAGTTGCACGAAGCCGAAGCCGTTGGCAACATCGAGATCGGTCGAACGCACGTCGATCAGTGCCTGCACGTTGTTTCCACCTGCAGCCAGCATCTGGGCGATGGCCTTGCCGGTGCCGATTGCCTTGGCACCGGTGCCCGTGGCGTCCTGTGCCTGCTGGATATTGGCGTCGACCGTGGCCGAGGCGCCGAATGCCCCCACCTGCACGAGCGCCAGAATCCGGTCGAATTCGGCCATGGATACCCAGCCACTGTAGGCGGCGCCGGCGGCCTGGGACGAGGGGTTGATGGTGGCGAGTACCGCAAGCGATTCAGAGAGTTTTTGATTGGTGATCATGGTGTTTTTTCCTTGGTATGTGAGGGAAAGGGGCCGTCAGACCCCTATGGACGAGTCCTGATTACCGGGCTGCCAGTTGCACGAACGGGGAGAGCTTGTTCGTACCCTTGGCGGGCGCGATGGGTGCGGCGATCTTGGGCTGGCCATCCATGCGGAAGATGGTGCGGAAGGCTGCGGCGTCGGCATCGAAGTACAGATGCATCGAGGTTGCCGTTTCCATGCCGCCCTCTTTGGTGATGGTCTGGTAGTAGGAGAGATCGACCAGGATCACGTCGCCCTGCGAGGAGAAGGAATTCGCATGTTGAGAGACGAACACCGGGCGGCCCAGCAGTGTGCCGTAGGGCGAGCCCTTGATCGAAGAAACGCCACCACCCACCGGCAGATAGATCGGATAGTTGCCGAGGCTCAGGGTGAAGAGCGCGGGCAACACGTCGTTGTTGACGATCCACACTGCGTTCTTGAAACTGCCAGGCGGCAGACGCGCGATCATGTTCGCCAGATTCAGAGCGGACAAGGTATTCGTCGCCTGCCCGGAATCCTTGGCCTGGGTCAGCACTGCAGCACTTGCCAGCGCCCCCAGCGGAATGCCCTGTCCGCCGCCGAACAGGATGCTTTCGTTGATCTTCCACTGCATGCGGCTCGCCACCTTCTTCGGCATGTAGGAGGTCAGCGCATTGGTGTCGGAGAGCAGTTCGTCGGTGATGGGAACGAGCGCCATGAGTTTCTTGAGCTTCAGTGCCGATTCGCCAAACTTGGGCTTCGATGCGGGTGCGGCTGCGGCTTCAGCCTGCCAGGACACGGTGATGCCGTCCGTACCCCAGGGTGTCGTCTCGTCCTTGGGGAAAGCCATCGAGTTGCCGGTGACGGTCACGTTGTCGGTGAGCGGAAGCAGCGCCTCATCATCCAGAGACAGCATAAAGATGTCTTTGGAAAACTCGGGCGGCACCAGGAAGCCACCGTCCGCACCCGCGCCTTCGTTGCCGTAGGTGGTGGGCACCGCAGCGCTGCGCAGGGGCAGCAGGCGCGGATCCGGCGCATGGCCGGGAAGTGCTGCCTTGAATACCGAACTGGCGTAATCGCCAAAGTTCCTGAAGCCGAGTTTCGGGTCCTTGGCTGCATTGTCCTCGCCGACCACGATGTCCGAACCGTTGCCCGACAGAATGACCACCGAACCGGCAACTGCGGATGCGGCGGAAATCTCCTGCTCGAGGTCGATCATCGCCTGCAGCCGCTCGATCTCGGTGGATTTGGCATCGGATGCCCCTTTGAGGCGGGCAAATTCGGCGGCTTCGGCCTCCTGCAGGTCGCGGTTTTCGGTGGCGGCCTTGTCGAGGATGTTGGATGCGGCCTGCAGGAGGGAGGTTTTTTCCTGGGCTGCAGCGGATTTTTTGGATTGCAGTTCGCGGAGCTTCTTGCTCATGATGGGGTTCCTTAAATGAAAAAACCCGCCAAAGCGGGTCTGAAAACTAAAAAAGCCGCGCTATGCGGCTTGCTGTTGGGCGTTACACGGCCATCGGGCCGATAATTCGGGTCTTTGAACCCATTTTTGCTACAAAATCGACATCCTGTGGGTCAAAATGCGCCTGCTCGCACTCCTTTTCGGCGTACTTGTGGCCAGTTTCTTCTGCATGGTCTGCACGAGTTGCGGGAAGGTCGCGATGCCGTCGATCATGTTGGCCTTTTTGGCGGCCTGTGCCCCCAATACGCGGCCTTGGCCCATTCCGTTCTTTACGGCACCGGAATCAACCCCCCTTGCGGCCGCGACCGCAGAGACGAAAGCGTTATAGTAGTCGTCCACGCGGCTTTGCATGAAGGACTGGGCATCCTCGTCAAGCGGTTGGTAGGGGTTACCCTCTGTCTTGTACTTGCCTGCGGAAATCAGCGTGGTCTTGATGCCGGCTTGATCAAGCGCACCCGAAATATCCATGTGCGCCTGCCACACGCCGATCGAGCCGACTTCGCCACTCGGGGTGCAGTAAAACTCGGAGGCGCTGCAGCCGATCCAGTAGGCAGCGGAAGCTGCGAGACTGTTGGCGAGCGCCACAACGGGTTTTTGTTCGCGCGATGCCATCATCATGCCGGCGACTTCCTGAACCCCGTACACCGACCCGCCTGGGGAGTCGATCGACACCAGGATCGCCGCCACCCCAGGGTCAGCAACTGCCGACATCAGGTCTGCGGAAAACGCATCAATACTGGTGTCTGCAAACCAGTCGGGGTGTTGCGAGATGACACCGGAGAGCGAGAGCACTGCGATGGCCCCCGACTGATTTCCCGATGGACCTCGGGTCAGGACAGGTTTTGCCTCGATCCCGGAAAACGCAATGCGCCCGAGCATCGCAGGAATACACTCGGGCATCAGCGCCCAGGGCGTGGCGGCAATCTCTATGGCACGCGCATCGACCGTTGGCCGCTCGACCTCGATCAGGGTGGATTCTTCAGTATTCGTTTCGGTTGTCATGGCAACGCCTCGGAATTGGAAAGTGTGATGAGGGACTCGGTGATGGCCGCCTCGTCCAGATCACCAGAAAATGCCGCGCACCAGGCCTCGGCCGCATCACAGGAGACGCCCAGGGATTCGGCGATGATGGGTGGTTCGTTCGGGCCGATGCCGGCCTTCAACACCCGCCGCGCAATGCGGCCCGCGTTGGATCGCAGGATGGCGGCGAGTCGTGCGTTCTGCTGGGTAGGCTGCGGTGCCGCGTCATCATCCTGTTCGCCTTCTTCGGCCATATTCAGTGGCCGCAAAGGAGCATCGAGACCGGGAAGCGGATTCATGTTTTCGGCAATCCGCGCTTCGTTGCGGGTGAGCCACCCGGCATTGATGCCCTGCATGTAGAAGCTTGCCCGTGCCTCCGAATCGCCGCGCAGCAGCTGGGCAAAGTCGAATTCCGCTTCCAGCCCGTCGTCATCGAACAGCAGATCCGCTTCGATCGCAGCCTCCCAGCGTTCGGCCATGGGGCCAAGACACTCCTGCACGAATTCCTGCGCCTGCTGCTCGATGTTGTTATTGGTCGAGCGGTCCAGGTCCCCGATCTTGTGGGGCGGTACGCCGAACCAGCGCGCGATGTCGTTGACCTGGAATTTGCGCGTCTCGAGAAACTGCGCATCATCCGGTGTGACGCCGACCTGGTGATACTTCATGCCGAACTCGAATACAGCGATCTTGCCCCGGTTGACCCCCGACTGAGCCTCCTGCAAGGATTCCCGAAATTGATCGCGCGCCTGTTTGTCCTTGAACGAGCCGGGATACTCGATCCATCCTCCGGTGGGACGGGCGTCATTGGCAAAGAACCGGGCGCCGTAGTCTTGGGCTGCCATGGCGCCACCGATGGCGTTGCGTGCCAGCGCAATCGGCGAGAGTCCGATGATGCCGTCGGAGGACAATCCCCGGAGGTGCCAGATTTCCCCCCTGGAAAAAGTGATCTCGTTGCCTGCTGGATCGGTGTACAGATAGCTGTAGTCGCCGGATGCTGCGAGCAGGATCTTGACCCGATCCGGATGCAGCGGGATGAGTGCCGTGATATTGCCACGGTTGTCGGATACGATCTGGTTGTAGGCATTGCCGCGCAGCGCCAGGTGGCCGGCCATCATCTCGCGCCATTCGAAGGCGTTTTGATATGGATTAGGGCGGCGCGCAATCAGGCTGTAGATCGGATGGTTGGTTACGCGATCTTTCCCGCCATCAGGCCGGTTCCGGTACAGGCGAAAAGGCAGGCTTGCGAACTGGCTCGAGATGATGCGCACACTGGCAAACACGGCGGAAAGTTGCATCGATCCATCGGCCGTGACGCGCATCCCGGCGGTCGTGTGCACGCCGACAGGCTCGAACCAGAAACTGCCCCAGGGCGAACGGTCGCTGCTGGCAAAAAGCCCGGAAACCCAGGACCGGATTCCCATCACACCACCATCAGTTCGTAGTCGGATCCGATCACCGGGTGGCTGTCGGTTGAGGTCATGATTCTGCCCAGTGCCATGATGAGGGCGACGACGCCATCAATCTTGTTCTCCTCGCGCTCCTTGCGTGGATAGATGTTGTCCTTGGCGTCCCGGTGGCAGACCACGTTCGAGATCATCCAGGCGAGAATCGGATCGCCGTTGTGCACCAGGCGTTGTTGCAGCACCAGAGCCTCCAGTTGCTTCATCGGTTCGGAAAAATTCAGCACCGTCGGGCGCATCTCCACCATGGGCAGCCCTTCGGCCAGCATGTGTGCGGAGAGTTGTGTTGCCTGAAACGGATCAAAAGGCACTTCCACGACCTGGAAGCGGCTTGTGTCTGCCACCAGTTCCGCTTCGATCTGGTCGAAGTCGGTGACATTCCCGGGAGTGACGGTCAAGAGGCCCTGACGCGCCCAGCCGGAATACTGGCTGTTGCGCCCGTCATCGACGGCCGCTTCGGGCAGGTAATAGTTCAGGAACACATAGAACTTTCCATCCCGCTGAAAGACTTTGGCCTTGGCCGCAATGTCGACCTTGCTCGCGAGATCCAGCCCGACATGACATGGCTCTCCCAGAAAATCGTCCTCGGAGAGATGAGGATCCGCGCAGGCGTCCCATGCGCGCATGTCCATCCAGGCGGTATCGGCGTTGACCCATTCGTTCAGATGCTTGGTCTTGAAGTTGTTGGCCGCCGAGGGCATCTGCATGGCTTTCGCCTGCAGCGGCAGCAGAACTTCCGGCCGCACCGATACGTTCCAGTTCGGGTTGGCCTTGATCAGGGCGGATTCAGATGTCCAGTCGTCGTTGTCGTCCAGGCCATAGATGATGCCGAACTGGGAATCGTCCTCGAACAGGCCTTCGAGCAGCCGGTTAACGAAGGTGCGGATCTCATAGCAGATGCCGGACCGGTTACTGCCTGCCGTGGTGATCACCCAGAGCAGCGAGTTGTCGCGCTTGCCGGTGCCGGTTTCCACCACGTCGTACACCGTTCGGGTCTTGTGGGCATGCAATTCGTCTACGCAGCCGAAATGGATGTTGAGGCCATCGAGCGTCGAGCCCTCGGCGGAAAGCGCCTCGAACTTGGATCCGGAAGCCAGCACATGCATGTTGTGCGCGCCGACTTCCACGCCGAAGCGGGAACGAAATCCCGGGCTTTTGCGCGCCATGGTTTGCGCGTCCCCGAACACGATGCGCGCCTGGTCGCGGGTGGTGGCGAGGCTGTATACCTCGGCGCCGCCTTCACGGTCTGCCGCCAGCATGTAGAGTGCGACCGCCGACGAGAGCGTGGACTTGGCATTGCCGCGCGGCACCTCGATGTAGGATCGACGAAAACGCCGCTTTCCATCGGGTTTGACCCATCCAAACACCGTAGAGAGGATGAACACCTGCCACGGCTCCAGGCTGATCGGCTTGGAGGCCAGCGGTCCCTTCACGTGCGGCAAGCGTTCGATGAAGGCGCACAGATTGTCGGCGGGGCGAAAATCCTTCCCTTTGCCGTCCGCCAGGACCGGGTTGAACTGGAATGGGCTCGCCTTGCCACGAAATTTGGCCAGATCGTTCATCTGGCGCTGGCAGGCCAGATGCACCCATTTGCAGGCCGATACTTCTCCCGCCACCACAGCCTCGGCGTAATGCCGTGCAATGGTTGTAAATTTCGAAGCCGCCATCAGCCTGCAATGTCCGCCCAGGGGTCGTCATCCCTGGGGGTTTCCGCCGGCATGGAAATCCGGGAGCGTGATGCCGGCGTGAAACCCATCTCTGCCTCATATCCCTTCATTTCCATCGCCAGGTCGCGGATCACGTCCATCAACGGCGAGCGACGCAAGATGCCGCTGGGCGTCTTGATTAACATGCCGGACACACCAGAACGGTTGATCTTGGCCAGCGCCTCGCGATACATGCCGGAACAGTTCGCCCAGCGCTCCAGCACCGCGCCATCCAGCGCCGACAGTAGCCCCGGAGGGGAGTTCTTCACCGCATAGTTCCACGCTTCCCTGGCGGACTCCGACATGTAATCCGGCGGTGTGCATAGCATCCCGGAGGGTTTCGGTGCGCGTGGGTTGGTACGGCACTTCTGCAAGGTGCCCTTGATTTTCTTTACCTCGACAGGCAGCGGCTTGCGTCCCGCGCCGGCCCGTTTGCCGCCAACAGCCATAAAAAAATCCTTTGAATTTGCACGCATCAAAATTTGGGCACAGCGGCGGTGCCGCGTGGCGAGGCCGCAAGGATTTCACCCCCCTACCGGCCAACAGATTGTTTGACAGGCCGCCCGAAGCCGCCGTCCTCACGGACCGTCTTGGCATCGTGGCAGGGTTTGCAGAGCGCCTGCCAGTTGTGCTCGTCCCAGAACAGATCACGGTTTCCTCGATGCGGCACGATGTGGTCGACGACCGAGGCGGCAACCGTCCTGCCAAGGCGCTGGCACGACGCACACAGTGGATGCAGGCTCAAGTACAAGGCACGCGCCTTGCGCCATCGGGAATCATATCCACGACTCGCAGGTGACCCACGACGCTCGTCCTGTTGCCTTCGAGTCACACGCAGATGCTTGTTGCAATACCCCGGCGTGGAGAGCAAAGCCGGACATCCGGGGTACCGACACGGAGTCGGAGCGGCAACTGCCATGACGATCAAAATTCCTGCAGAAACAACTTGATTGGTTCCGAAAATGAAGCGTTCATGTCACCGTCATCAACAACATTGCAGGAGACAAACATGAGCTACACCACCAACGAATTCACGGTCGACGAAGTCGGCTTTATCCAGACCGCCCTGACCAAGGTGCTTGCCGCCGCAGCGCGGGGAGAACTCGACCTCAACCGACTTGCCCGCGAAGAACTCGCCGCGCGCGGCTTGGACCAAAACGGGGTTTGGGTCGGGTTCGACAAGGCCGCAAAAATCCACAACGTTTAAGGAGCGGCGACATGAAAGCCCAAGCACTCAACGAGATTCTCGAAAACATAGCCAAGCAGCACCTCTTTGTAGAAACCCTCGAAACCCGCCACAGCGACCGGCTGGATTTCCACGACGTGTCTGTGTGGGGTATCAAGGCAGCTCTCGAGGCAGCCTACCTCGCAGGCCAGCAATCCCAACAAACCAAGTAATCCAAGGAGATCATCATGACCGACATCAAACTCACCGACACCCAACGCCAGATCATCGAATATGCTGTCTTGAATACCATTGGCAAGATCGAGTGGTTCCCGGACAACCTTAAGGGCGGCGCGCGCAACAAAGTGCTCGACGCCATGCTCAACCGTGCGCTTATCACCCGCGACGGGGATGGCTGGTGCGTTGCGGCAGAGGGCTACGACGCCGTCGGCGTGCCGCGTCCCGGCAGCAGCGGCACACAAACCATCGAATCCGCACAGCGGCGCACACGCGCCAACAGCAAGCAGGCTGAAGTCATCGCCATGCTCAAGCGTCCGGAGGGCGCGACGATTGCGCAAATCTGCGAGGCCACCGACTGGCAGCAGCATACGGTGCGCGGCACATTTGCCGGCGCATTCAAGAAGAAACTGGGATTGGAAATTACTTCGGTCAAGGAGCCGGGTCGAGATCGGGTTTATCGGATTGATGCGCAATAGCGCCAAGCGAGTCAAATGGCAGGCCATCTGACTGGCGGGTGGCCTGCAAACCCGTCCAATCTTGCCAGCGATGCACGATCACATCGACATACTTGGGGTCGAGTTCGATCAAACGAGCTTGTCGACCGGACTTCTCGGCAGCGATCAGGGTAGTGCCAGAGCCGCCGAACAAGTCCAGCACGATGTCGCGCGACTTGCTGCTGTTGAGGATGGCGCGCTCGACCAGTTCGACAGGTTTCATGGTCGGGTGCAGGTCGTTCTTGGCAGGCTTCTTGATCTGCCAGACATCGCCTTGATCGCGTGCTCCGCACCAGAAGTGATCGGCACCATCTCGCCAGCCGTACAGGATCGGTTCGTACTGGCGTTGGTAATCGGCGCGCCCGAGCGTGAATGTGTTCTTGGCCCAGATGATGAACGTCGACCACTTGCCACCGGCGGCACGGAATGCTGCCTGCAAGGTGTCGAGTTCGGATGAGCTCATTGCGATGTACACCGCGCCCTTGGTTACCGAAAGTAGGTTTGCGCAGACATCGGTCAGGAATGTCCCGAAATCGTCGCCCAAGTTGTCGTTCAGGATCGGGCGGTTTTTGCCGCGCAGTTTGTCCTTCGCGGTATTGGCGTAGTTGACGTTGTAGGGTGGATCGGTGAACGCCATGTCGGCCAGTTCATCCCGCATCAGTTGCTTGAGATCGTCCGTCTTGGTGGAATCCCCGCACAGCAGACGGTGCTGGCCAAGCAACCAGATATCGCCCAACTGGGTAATGGCGACTTCCTGCACTTCCGGCACTGCATCGTCGTCGGTCAAGCCTTCCTTGTCACCGGAATTCAGCATGTCGTCCAGTTCGTCGTCGCTGAAGCCCAACAGACCGATATCAAACTCGGAAGTCTGCAATTCCGACAGTTCCAGTGCCAGCAGTTCCTTGTCCCATCCGGCATTCTCGGCCAGGCGGTTGTCTGCCAGAATGTAGGCGCGCTTTTGCGCTGCCGACAGATGCGACAACTCGATCACCGGTACTTGCGTCAATCCCAGCACGCGGGCGGCCTTGAGTCTGCCATGTCCGGCGATCAGGCCGCGTTCGCCATCCACCAGAATGGGATTGGTCCAGCCGAACTCGCGGATGCTGGCCGCGATCTGGGCGACCTGCTCATCGCTATGGGTGCGCGCGTTGTTGACGTAGGGCACCAGCGAATCGACCGGTCGGTATTCGATGTTGAGGTTTTCCATGGGCGTAAAAAAACCGCTTCTGGAGCGGTTGGGATGTTTGCTGGAGGTGGTCGTTTAATCTTCGACCATGGCAGAAATATACCCAAAAAATGGCCCAAATGCGACACCCTGAAAATAGCCTGAAACCCCCACCAATACTCAGTTATCCGCATGGTTTCGCACCGCTTTGTAACTTGCCGAAACTACACTCATGCCATTCAGTTTTTCGGCAATAATCGACAGCGCGATATTCCGCCTGCGCTGGACAGTGCGCGCGGCGCAGCCGAAGCGCTTGGCGATCTGCGACCACTCGTAGTGGCTGGCTCGCATCCAGACGATGTGCCGGGACTCGACGTCCAGAATTTGCATCCATCGCATTGTTTCTAGCATCCGATCGATCGCTTCAGGGCAGGGAGCGATCGGGCGGTATCCACGTCCCTCAATCGAATATCGCTCCCATCCTTCCCGAATAAATGCTGGCCAAGTGCTGAAATACCCCTGAACACGAACGGGTGGTAGACGCCTGGCCGTTTCAACCGCTTCGCTAAACCTGGCCGCGACCGTTTCGGATGTCCATTCACACATGACGTTTACCTCCATACAGCCGTTCTCCGATTCGGCGCACGAATTCGCGCTCGACGAAATCCAGGCGATCATCCGTCTCGTTCACCACGAGGATGTGCTGCTCGCGCCAACCGGCCTCCTTGATGGATTCCAGATCGGGGACATTTGGCTGCAACTTGCCCAGCGGGCAGCGATAAGGTTGTGGTTTCATGTCACACCTCCAGACTGCGGGCATAGTCGAGCAGGGCCAAAGCATCCGCTTCGTTGTCATCTGCAGGCATATGGCCGAGGTTGCGCGCAGCGGCAAGCATCTCGTCCTTACTGGCGTTGCCACGGCCCGTCGCGTGTTTCTTGATCGTGCCGACCGGAATACCCTGGTACGGGATCTGATGGTGCTCGCACCAGGCGGTCAGATGCGCCATGAATCCGCCATAGGCGTGCGCAGCATCGACACCCAGATGCCGACGCACTTCCTCGAAGTACACGGCATCGATGTCATCTGACGATTGTTTTATCTCGGTGAGCCAGCGCTTGAACCGGAGGAAGCGCATGCCGCCTCCCTCGAAGCGTTGTGGCTTGAACGATGCCGAGCCGCTGGTGATGTTGCCGTCACGGGCTGCTAGTGCCCAACCGGTGGTCGTGCCCAGGTCGAGAGCGAGTAGGATTTTGTTCATGTTGTCAGTCCTTTTTTCGTGGGGACTGACGCAGCCGACGTAGTTTGTCGAAACCCCTATATTGTGTGCGCACGCGCGCACGTATGGAGACTTACGATAAACAGCGTCAACTGCGTCAGTCGGGTGGTTTTTCATGGCATCAGTTGTCGTTGTAGGGGGTGTAGGCAGGCTTGAACGGTTCCTTCAATCCGATGCCGCGAAACCCTCTAATGCCTGTGCTGTTGCGCCACTTTTCCAGCCCTCTGGTGATGAGCAGATCGGAGAAGCGACGTTGCGAGCCGACGAATTCTCCAGCGGCATCAGCCCACTGTTTCCAGTCGTTGAAGAGTTCGGCGGTCAGGGAATTGGCCGTGGTGACACGCACGCATCGCTCATCCAGCCAGCGACCCAGCGCATCCTCGGCCTCGAAGTATTCCTCGGTGGCATCGAGTACCTGTTGGGGCGGATCGAGGCGTCCGATGCGCTGCCACTCGAGGCAACCCTCAATCGCCCAGGCCAGGATGCCGTCACGTTCGGCCAGCAGCTTCGTTTGCAGATGCTTGTCGCGCCGCTCGGGTGGCACCGTGATCGTGAAGGGAATCAAATGCAGCCGGCGACGCATCGCTTCGTCGATGTTGCGGATCGCCGGTTTGTGGTTGCCTGCGACAAACAGCTTGAACTGCGGAAAGAACTCGAAGAAGTCCTGCCGCATGAAGCGAGCGGAGATCTTGTCACCGCCAGTCAGGCTCTTGACCTTGGATTCCGCCCAGCGCCGACCCTGTTCGGTTTCGATGGCGGCCACGAATCGCGCGCCACGCAGCCCAGCCATATCGGTCGGATGGCGATCGGTGCGCGTTTCCATGAATGTGTCCATGGCTGCGTTGGTGGCATAGTCACCCAGGATTGTCGCCAGCGTATTCACGAACACCGACTTGCCGTTTGCTCCGGTGCCGTACAGGAAGAACAGAGCATGTTCCCGTGTCGAGCCAGTCAGCGAGTAGCCGACCATCCGCTGCAGATAGGCCTGCAGTTCCTTGTCGCCACCCGTCACCTCATCGAGAAACTGTCGCCAGGTCGGGCAATCGCCCTTGGGTGTGGCCGTGGTGATCTTGGTCGTCCGGTCATTCCGGTCATGCGGACGTATCCGACCCGTGCGCAGATCGACGACACCACCCGGTGTATTGAGCAGCCAGATGTCGGCATCCCACTCATCGGTTGTGCCTGCATGACGGCGGTCAGCGCGCGCCAGACGTTCTACCGAAGCGACCGTGCTGGCGGCCGCGAGTTTGGCGGCGACTCTTGGGTTTTCAGTACGCAGCGCTGCATGACGGCAGACGTGCCGGATGAGATCGGTGGCGGCCAGCGTGTCCTCGGTGCGCCAACGCTGACCGTCCCACATCAGCCACTTGCCCCAGGATGCGACATACCGCCAGTCATGGTGGTAACGGCGCGTGAACGAGAGCGCAAGCGCATCGTCGGTGCCCCATACGGTCTGCTCCGATTGGGCCTCAGTTTCCATGTCGGGTGTGTCGTCAGGGAGATGCATTTCCATACGTGGGCCACTGGTAAGGAATGTGACCACATCAAACCCGTCTGCAATGGCTTCCGCTGCATCCCATCCTTCCGGGCAGTCCTCGGGCGGCAACAGGATGGCGCACGAGACAGCACCGGCAGCCAGAGCAGCCTGACCGGCATCCTGCGCATATTCCCAGCCGGGCTTATCCTTGTCCGGCCAAATCAACACCCGCTTGCCCGCCAGCGGCGACCAGTCAGTCTTGTCTACTGGAGCCTTGGCGCCGTGCATGGCCGTGGTGGCGCACACACCATGGCCTATCAGGGCTTGCGCGCATTTCTCGCCCTCGGTCAGCACCACAACATCGGATGCTGCCATGCCTGGCTGGTTGTACAGCGGGCGTGGATCGGGCGGTGCCATCTTGCGCCGCTTGGCATCCCATGGTCGGAACTCCTTTCGGCGACCCGGCGGATCGTAGCGGTACACCACGGCGATGAGTTTGCCGTCACGGTCGAGGTAGTCCCATTTCGCAGTGGCAGGTCCGAGATCATCGACCAGCGCTTCGCGTTTGGATTTGCGCGGAGTCTGTACTGGTGCGCGACCCGCCAGATCTCGGGCATGATTGAGCACGATGGCGAAATCGCTATGCGCATCGCAACCATGATGCCGAGCGATTAGATCGAAAATATCGCCACCGTCACCAATGGCCCGGTCTGTCCAGAGTCCTGCCTTGTCGCCGGTGAGCACGACTTCCAGGCTGTCGCCGGGGCTTCCCAGCACATCGCCGATATGAAATTTGCCATGTCGTTTCTTGCCAGCGGGGAATAGCGTGAGCAGAACCGATTCCAGCCTAAGCAGGAGCGTGCTACGAATTTCGTCGCGGTCCGATTCGTGTGGCTGACTCTGCTGGGGTGGGATGTCGTTGAAGTCCATCATTTTGCACCTGACTTTCGTTTTGGTTTTGTTGAGAGGAGGCGATGTCCTGCGTTCATGCGGACCTCCAACAGCGATCCTGCCAACTGCAGAACTTGCACTCGATATGGGTGGAATCACTGAACGACCGGGGCAGCAGTTCTCCGTGCTCGGTGGCCGTGATGATCTTCACGGCGCGGTCTGATGAGCGTTGCGCCAGCACCGCATCGAACGGAACCAGTTCGAACCACAGTTCCTGCGTGTCCTTGTTGATGGCAGTAAAGAGCGCCGGATTGCGGCTGATGCCTTCGACCGTGGATTCCATGTATGCCTGGTAGGTCCCGATCTGCGCGGCATAGACCGGTTTTGCCACCGACACGCCGCGTTTGACGCAATCGCGCCAGTTCTGCGCGTTCATGGTTTTGCACTCCCACAGCATCGGAAACGTCCAGCCGAGATCGGCAGGTGCCGCCATAACGATGCCGTCGACGTGTCCCTGAATCAGCCCGTCACACACCGAGAATCCGAACTGGCCTCCCGAACGGGTACGGGTGTAGAGGTCGAACCCGGACAGGCGCAGCCAGCGGATCGCCAGATCTTCCAGCACATGGCCCACCTCGAATATCCGCAGCACACGGCCATCGAAGTCACGATCTGGATCGGCAGGCGCTCCGGAAAACTCGTATTGCAGCGCCCGGTCGCAGGCCACACCCAGACGGGATGCGCCAAGGTAGGTGCGCCGTTCCTGTCCCGCACGTTCGGCGGTGAGTGCCACATCGATGTGTGCCGTCACGACCTCATGCACTTTCGGGCGGTGATTGAAATCCAGCATCACGCACCGCCTTTCTGGGAGACTGAATCCTCCCAGGGCAGATCGCTCTCGAGATCGGCGAACGGATCCTGCACCACATTCGGCAACCCCCGCACAGCGGGGAATGCGGTCGATGCATGCTGTTCGGCCATGGCGTCGGTGAAGCAGGAAACGATTGCATCGCATACCTTGAGCGCCTCAGATTCGCTGTACTGGCCAAGGGGTTTGTCGAAGCCGATTTCACCTGCCGCTTCGCCGAACGCCTTCAGGCAACGGCGGATAGCGGCCTGTTCGTATTCGGTCGCATCAATCATGGGACGCTCCTTTCCCTTCTCCTCCGCGTCGATGCGCAGGTTGTAGAACCGATGGAATGCGTCCTGACACCGTTTTGAGCAGAACACCCAGTTGACCGGGTAGCGCCTGGGGTCGGCGATGGAATACCGCGTGTCGGTGATTCCAAAGCCAAGCGCCTCGCGTGAACAAATCCAACATTTCACGATCCCTCCTCATTGCGCCCAAGCGGGCTTGCTGGTTGAGATGGGACGCTGCGGGGCTGCATAGGCTGGGGCTGCCTGCGCCGGCGTCCCGGAACTGCCGCCACCGGTCAGCGCTTTGGGCGCTGATCCAATCAGTGCCGCGTAGTCCTTGTGATCTGGCTCGATGGCCAGTTTGATCACGTTGCGGTTCTCGCCCTTGCTGTCCTTCTCGACATCGATGCGCGCGACGAACTCGATTCCGTCGAGTGCGCTGAAACTTCCGATGCGACGAGCGTTTTGTGCCTCTGGCGACTGATCGGAGGGAAGCACCCCATAGGCCGAATTGAGCACGGCACGAATGAAGGTGCGCCCCATGTTGGCCCAGGCATCTCCTTTGGGAGAGTGGAGCCCGATGTTCGACCACAGCTTGCGCTTGGCATATTCCCCGTCCAGCACCACGAACTCGGCGGCAAGATAGACCGAGCCGGTGTCGAAGCTCTCGGTGGCGTAACCATCGGTCCAGCCGCGCGCGGCATCGTCGTGCCCACCGGGCTTCAAGGTCATTCTGACTTTCGCCAGCGTGCCTTTCGGAATCAAGTCGAAAGAGGTTTGTTGTTCTGCGTCGTTGAAATCGTTCCAGTTCATGCTCATGATTTATTCCTTGTCTGTTGGGGTGGCGGCTGCGCACTTGGCGATCAGCCGTCCGAGGTGGGGTTCTTCCTGCACGTCCAGCCGACCGGAGCGGTCCTTGGCCGGGAATCCCCATGGATTGATGGTTTGGCAGATGAAAGCGCGGTAACTCGTGCCGTCCTCGGCCTTGAGTTCGGCAAGGGTGACGACCTCGTCGACGATGCCGGGTAACTCGAGCGCGGTTTTGCTGCCCTCGATCTGCGGCACGAACACCTTGCGGTTGAAGTCGTCGATCTTCTCGTCGAGGATGGCGACGAACACCACGTTCTTGCCCCGTGCATGCTGCAGGTGGGTGAGTGCCGTGATCATTTCCTGCCCGAGCAATCCGTAGGCGCCCCGGCTATCCGGCTTGCCGGTGCGCTCGGAATACGCCGCCGGTTGTGCCTTGGCCCAGGTGAAGCACAGGCGGGACAGCGCCGTGATCGAATCGCAGAAGTAGGTCTGGTACTTCGCCAGTTGAGTTGGCTCGCCGTAGGCCTGGCAGACATGATCGAAGTGCGCCTGCGAGAACGGCTGATCGGCGGGCAGCGCCGGATTGGGGCCTGCCAGGAACACCACCAGATCACGGAACTCCGGCCAGGTGCGCGGACGGATGGTGTCGCCATTCCAGTCGGCAACCGCCAGATCGCCCGCCTCCAGATCGATGAACAGCGTGGTATCTGTGCTCAGTGTTTTGAGCTGGGTGGTCTTGCCGATGCCACTTTTGCCAAGCAAGGCCATTTTCACGCCACGCTTTTCGGCACGACGCTGATCAGCGGAGATAATGGGAAGGCTCATCATGCGGCCTCCCTGATTACGTCGACGACTTCCGGATTCCATAAAATCTGGTAACCGGAATGACCGTTGCGCGAATACGGCAGCGCCTCCGCCCAGCATTTGCCGGACTCGGTCAGTTCCCACTCGTCGCGGTCGTTCTTGAACTGGAAGCCATGGGATTGGAGGCGCAGGTTGACCGATCTGGCCGACAATCCAAGCCGCTCACCGAGTTGTGTCGGATTCAGACTGCAGATCGGCTCCTTGGACACCGGCAGCGCGCGCCGCAGGTGCTCAATGGCCAGCCCGGTGTTGTCATGGATGCAGGTGAGCGTCGCAGCCATGGCGATACCGGCTTTGACGCCAGGTACTTTGGCAACAGCCTCGCCGATCATCAGGATGGCATGCACGCGATCCTGGGTGGGCGCAGGCAGTGCGGCAACCGAGCCGGGTACCGCATAACTTCCGGTCTTGCGGATCGAGGGCAACACTTCGTGCGTAACCCAGCGCTTGAAGCGTTTGGCTTCAGGTTTGCGGCTGCCTAGCACCAGGTTGTACAGGCCGGACTCGTTGACCACCGACATTTCCTGATTACCGCCAGGGGTGTGAATTGAACTCACCCCCTTTTCGTCATCGTCCAAGCGCTCCAACGCCTTGCGGTCGAGATTCAGGGTTGAGAGCAGATCTGCCGCAACGAACATCGGTTCGCCATCATGGCCAACGACTACCCGGACGTTGTGCGATTCAAAGTCAAAGGCAACGATATTGCTCATTTCGTCACCTCCGCAGCGATTGAGCCGATGGTTTCGGCACCGTGGCAGGTATGCTCGCGTGCCAGCGTATAGAGAGTTTCCAGCGCGTTGCGGCGGCGATGGATGGCCGAGCTTTCACGGCACAAGGTCTGGATCGCGAATGCAACTTCGTCGAGTGTGGCATCCATCAAGGGCTTCTCCACGACATTGCCGTAGCGATCCTCGTAACGAATGCTGGTGCTGAGATGCTCTCCGACGCAGCTTCCGAGCTTTTGTTGCAAGTCCTGATGCAGGGTTTGGGTTTTCATGCTGGGTTCCCCTGTACGAGGGCAAGGCGGTAGCTGGCCTTGCCGGGTTTGACGGTGCGTGCCTTTGCGAATGTTTCCTTGAGGGTCGATGGCCAGGCGTTGAAACGGGATTCTGAAACTGAGTACTCGACGTCGATGTAGTCGCTGACGTTGTCGCCGGAAGCCGCGATGCGATGGGCGATCTCGGCAAGTTGCGTCTGATCCCATTGCACCCGCTTGGGGATGTCGACCGTGATTCGTAAAGAGCCATCGTCGAGATGACATACACCGAAATCCCGTCCGGACTCTTGCAAGGTCTGCCTGGCCTGCTCGTTGTAGCGCTGATCCAGAGCGGTATTGAGACGGTCCCGCGACTGCTTGATCCAGGTCGCCAGAATGTTGAGCGACAGATCAAACTCCTGCAGTTGTTGCTGCGGCATGGCAGCAAGCTGGGTGACGGAGAGTTCTGGTAGTGAACCAGTATTGATCACGAGGTCGCTCATGCTGCACCTCCTGCAATGGCACGTTCGGATGTACTTTTGCGCAGACAGTCCGCTTCGTACGATTCGATATCCTCGATCCGATACAAGACTCGTCCCTGGATTTTCAGAAAGACAGGCCCGATTCCTTCAGAGCGCCAGCGTTCTAGACTTGCTTCGCTGAGGCCCCAACGGTCGGCCAATTGGCGTTGGTTGAGATGTTTGACACTCACGTTTTTCTCCTTTCAAGTGATTGCGAAAACGTGAGGGCATTTTCAAATTTGGTATGTACGGGCATCAGCCACCGCCATGTACGGGCTGATGTATGGGATCAGCTAAAACAGGGAAAAACGGACTCCAGAAAGCAAAAAACCGCCCGAAGGCGGTTGTGCGAGGTGTTGAATCCTGGTTCTGACTTATTCCAATTTGATGCCATACCCATCGTCGTCATGTTCGATGTAGTCGAGCCACTGGCTGTTACTGCTGAAGATGCTCGGAACCCGCTTGCCGCGTGCAGCCTCCCTTGAACCGTGTGCAGCAACCAAAATTTCTCCCGCACTAACTCGAGTGCGACCATTTTCGAACTGTTCGACCAGATATTTGACTACAGCCACCTGTTTGGGGCCTTTGATAGTCCAAGGCTTGTCGGCCTTGGTGGCGATGACGAGCGTATTGGTGTATGGGTCGAAGCGAACCGGGAGGGACTTTTCTACCTTGCTGCCTACTGGTGCTACCAGCAAGCGATGGATCAGGTCGACATCGATATATGGCTTGATCGCATGATCCAACAGAACGCCGGCGATTGGAATAATGCGATAGCTCCGGGGTGGAGGGATGATTCCTGGCAGAGTTTGGCCAGTTGTGAAGATCAAACCTTGGTCGGGTAATGACGCCGCATGGAAATGTGCAAAGACCTGGTCGATGGATGTAATCAGGCCACGCGCCAACCAAACATCGACCTGTGCATCGCCGATGCGCATCTTGCCGAGAGTCCACAAAACACCATCGATTGCCGGCGTCGCGATGCCGCGTCGGTGAGCCTGTGGAATCGCCAACAGATCCGCCAAGTAGCTCAACAGTTTGGCGGTCGTGACAGCATGAACCGCCACCAGATCGGCAGAGACGTATTTTGTGCGAAATGTCTCGGGGCACCGGTAACGATAGCGTTCCGGGTTATCGTCTTCCTCGATCTCGACTGGCAGGTGTTCATCACCCTTGGTTGCCGGGTAAAAACCGGCATAACCAAGACGCTCTGTCCATTGTCCCATTTCCCGATTGGAAAGTGCAGTACATCGAGACAGTTCCCAACCGGGCACACCTTGTAGCCGCTGGCCATCCCCATCGGCAATGCCGTGGGCCGACCGTTCAAAAAGATCGATCAGTTCAAGCAGCGAGCGCGTCCGCAGGCTCATCTTCGACATCACTGATCTCCTTCACCAAATGCCACTTGGCCAGCAGGCGGTCGCACAGCGCCCGATCCTTTTCCCGCTTGGTCTTGATGTTGCACCTGTTGTCGTCACGCAGGATGACGCTGATCGTGCGCGCCCGTTCCTTGCCGACCTTCTTGATGCGGATCGACAACTTGGCGTAGTTGATCTGGTGATGGCGGAAATCAAACGACGAGGAGATCAGTGAACGTGCTGCGGTGTAGATGTCATCAACGTCCTTCGACCAGATCTTCACCAGCAAGGAACGATGGTTGGCCAGCGTATAGCCGAGTTCGATCACTTTGACTGATGCCACATTCTCATCTGACAGATCGAAGATGCGTGGCGCAGCCAGGCTCTGGTAGTCATACTGCTTCAGTGGGATTTTATCGCCGGTAATTGGCGATTGCAGAAGCGAATCCGCCATGATGCGTGCCAGGGCCTCGCGACCGTCGGTGTCTTTGGACAGCACCTCCAGATGTCCATTGGCCGGCTCATATGTGATGTGGGAAGACACTGCCCGGATCACCTCTTGCGGGACCAACTCGCTGGCCTGGACGCAATCGACAATCTCCGGAGGTTGGTTGTGATGTACGCTGACCTGATAAAGATCCACTTCCTCGCCCGTGAGCGTGTCGGGTCGCAGCCGCTTGAAAACCTGCACGGCGACAGCATCCTCAGCACAGCCGAGTTGCTTGGCGACGGCCTGGTGGAAAGCCTGGCGTGCTGCCGCGTCCTCCAAGACAGTGAGGTCTTTGGGCGCAACGTAGCCTGAGTAGCAAGATGCGCTTTGCCGGAAGACATCCGCCTGCCGGGCATTAAACGCTTCCTCGAACAATGCGGGTGCATGGATGTACAGCCAGAGGGCGCGCTCATACTGGTTGCGTATTGCCGCAAATTCGACCTTGTCATTGTCATCGAAGATGTCTTGGCTTATGCCTTCGATGACGTCTTGCCCGGCGCCATCCGACAAGAGAATGATGCGCTCGGCCACTTCCTCGATTTTCTGTCGTGCGCCCACACCAAGGGACGAAATGACGGCCTCCATCGTCGCGCGCTGCTCTCGCTTTGCCTGGGCCTTATCCATGTCTGGCATGATCAGACTGAATTCACTCACCATGAAATCACGGAATACTGCCGGCGGCAGGTGACCGAGCAGTTTGGACAGATTTTCAGCATCGTTCATTGTCATTCCCCTTTGCAAGGCGTTGATCGGGTTGGCACCAGCCCAGAGCACCCCGTCAACATGTTGGGGATTTACAGACCGATAGCGTTCGGCGTACCGAACGATCGCAATTATTGATGGTCGGGTATGGGTTTGTCAAGCAGGTACATATTCGTTCGGCGTGGTGGTATTATTTGCGGACTAAATCAGACTACTGAGGAGAAAACAGTGCCATCCCCCTTGGGCGACAAAATTCACGCACTGCGAAAGCAAAAGAAGCTTAGCCTTGAACAACTGGCCGAATTGACAGAATCCAGCAAGAGCTACATTTGGGAGTTAGAGAACAAGGAAGATCCGAAACCGTCGGCTGAGAAAATCAGCAAGATTGCGGCGGTGCTCGATGTCACTACTGAGTTCCTGCTCACTCAATCCTCGGCCACGCCGGATGAGGCCGTGCTGGATGAAGCATTTTTCCGCAAGTTCAAAGCCATGTCCGAGCCGGACAAGAAAAAAATCCGAAAAATCCTGGATGCATGGGAAGACGAATGACGGATGCGAAAAAGCCCATGGCTGAGGCCAACCGTATCTCGACCATGCTCAACACGGTGCTCGGGACGGATCGGTTTCCGGTCAAGGTGGATGAACTGGCGCTGGAATATTCGCGTCAGTGCTTCGCAGACTCGCCAATTGATAAGATCCAAGGCGAAGACTTGGATGGTTTTGATGGGCTGCTGAAATCGAACAAAGCGCGGTCGAAGTGGCTGATCCTCTACAACAGCGCCACTCCATCAGAGGGCCGCAAGCGCTTCACGATCGCGCATGAGTTCGGCCACTATATCCTGCATCGTAATCAGCAGGAACTTTTTGAATGTGGTGACGGTGACATCGAGACAGGTGACAACAACGAACGGGACATCGAGGCCGAAGCAGATCTTTTCGCATCGACCCTGTTGATGCCATTGGATGATTTCAGGCGGCAGGTCGACGGACAACCGATCAGCTTCGACCTGTTGGGGCATTGTGCCGACCGCTATGGCGTGTCGCTGACTGCTGCCGCCTTACGCTGGACCGAAATCGCGCCCAAACGTGCTGTCCTGGTAGCAAGCCGCGACGACCACATGCTGTGGGCCAAATCGAATATGGCGGCGCTCAGGTCCGGAGCCTATTTTGCAACCCGGCGAAACACTATCGAGTTGCCCCGCGATGCCTTGGCGCACAGCCACAACGCCTTTGACATGGCCGATAGCCGCACGGGCCGGGCGCAGTCATGGTTTTCCCGCGAGCCGTCCAGCATGCAGATTACCGAAATGACTCGTGCGGCAGGTCAGTACGATTACACGCTGACACTGTTATTGATGCCTGATGCCGAATGGCAACGGCCTCAGCATGATGCCGAAGAGGGTGAAGAAGATACCTTTGATCGATTCATCCGAAACGGACAGTTTCCAGACAGACGTTAGGCAATCAGATCCGGGCGTTTTGAAATAGTTCGTAGCCGCACGCACGCCCTTGAAATTCCCTCATGGCATCGAGTGGGTTTCACCAGCACAATTTCCGCATCAATGAGTTTGATGACGGAAGGAGTGCTACCCAAATGATGGATGTGAACCAAACCCCGCCGGATCGGATGACGGCCGAGCAGCGTCGGCTGGAGGTTGCCAAACTGCTGGCGCGCGGGATCGCCAGGATCAAATCGCCGCCGCAAAATGACGCATCAGAGAGCGAGTTTGAACTTGCTATTCCGCCTGAACGAAGCGTTCATAAGGTCTCCAACCCATCCATGAGAAAGGAGATCCCATGAGCCAGAAAACCCATCCCTTCGTCACGCCACCCTCGGTGGTGGCGCAAATCACCCAATTGCCGAGCCTGGACATGACGGCAATCAAGGCATTGTGGAAGCGCCTGTACGGCGGTGAGACGCCAACGCACAACCGCCAGTTCCTGGAACGGCGTATTGCCTATCGGCTGCAGGAGATCGAGTTTCGCAAAGTTGATCGGAACCTGATGGACCGAAATGACCGCCGCATCAAAACCATCATAGAAACGGGCCAGAACAAAAAGCGCGATCGCGATCACCGCCCAGTCGCAGGTACGGTGCTGACCCGAGAATACAAGGGAGTGAGTCACCGAGTCATAGTAACCCCCGATGGCCAATACGACTTTCAGGGGCGCATGTACCCAAGCCTCTCCATGATTGCACGGGAGATCACCGGGACACGGTGGTCTGGTCCATTGTTCTTCGGGCTCAAACCACCAGCCACGTCCAAAGTCACTTCCAAGAAAGGAGGTCGTCGATGAGCGAAGTTCTGAAGCGCCGTATGCGCTGTGCGGTATATACGCGCAAATCCACCGACGAAGGACTTGATCAGGAATACAACTCGATCGACGCCCAGCGGGACGCCGGTCATGCCTACATCGCCAGCCAGCGTGCAGAAGGCTGGATTCCGGTGGCAGACGATTACGATGACCCTGCATTTTCCGGCGGCAACATGGAACGGCCAGCACTCAAGCGTCTGATGGCGGACATTGAGGACGGCAAGATCGATGTGGTCGTGATTTACAAGATTGACCGGTTGACGCGCAGTTTGACTGACTTTTCAAAGATGGTTGAGGTGTTCGAGCGCCATGGCGTGTCGTTCGTTTCCGTTACCCAGCAGTTCAACACGACGACCTCGATGGGCCGGTTGATGCTGAACATCCTGCTATCCTTCGCCCAGTTCGAGCGTGAGGTCACCGGCGAGCGCATCCGTGACAAATTTGCGGCCAGCAAACGCAAGGGCATGTGGATGGGCGGCGTACCGCCAATCGGCTACGACGTCGAGAACCGGCGACTGGTGCCCAACGAACGCGAAGCCAAGATTGTTCGTCACATCTTCCAGCGCTTTGTCGAACTTGGTTCCTCGACCTTGCTGGTAAAGGAATTGCGCCTTGACGGGGTGACCTCAAAGGCATGGACTACGCAGGACGGCAAGGTCAGGGAAGGCAAGCCGATCGACAAGAGCCTGATCTACAAGATGCTTGGCAATCGGACCTACCTTGGGGAACTGCGCCACAAGGAGCAGTGGTATCCAGCCGAGCATCTACCCATCATTGACCGGGAACTCTGGGACAACGTCCATGCAATTCTGGCTACCAATGGCAGGGTGCGCGGCAATGCGACGCGAGCGACTGTGCCATATCTGCTCAAGGGCATCGTTTTCGGCAACGATGGTCGTGCCTTGTCACCTTGGCACACCACGAAAAAGAATGGCCGTCGGTATCGATACTATGTGCCACAACGAGATGCCAAGGAGCACGCCGGTGCGTCAGGTCTGCCGCGCTTGCCAGCGGCAGAGCTCGAATCGGCGGTACTGGAGCAACTGCGGACGGTGCTGCGTGCGCCGGAACTCTTGCGTGACATGCTACCGCATGCGATAAAACTCGATCCCACCCTGGACGAAGCCAAAATCACCGTGGCCATGACCAGGCTCGACGTGATTTGGGAGCAGCTTTTCCCGGCTGAGCAATCCAGGATCGTCAGGCTTTTGGTGGAGAAAGTCATCGTGTCGCCCAATGACCTCGAGGTGCGGCTGCGCGCAAATGGCATCGAGCGTCTGGTGCTTGAACTGCAACCAGCGGACGTTACCCCGCCCGAGGAGGCCTTGGCATGAGCGAGATCCGCATCCAGAAGACGGGCGAGCCCGACATCGTTGAGGCCAGCGATGGCCGGCTGACCTTGTCAGTGCCGATCCAGATCAAGCGGCGCAGTGGGCGAAAACTGGTTACGCTACCCAACGGGGAAACAATCAAAACCAGACCCTGGGACACTGCCACCACGCCGCTTCAGCTGGCTCTGGCCAGAGGCCATCGCTGGCTGGCCATGCTGGAATCGGGTGAGGTGCAAACAATGCGTGAACTGGCGGCTCGGGAGGGGTTGGACAACAGCTACGTCAGCCGTATGATCAACCTGACCATGCTGCCGCCATGGACGGTTGCGGCGATTCTGGACGACACCCTGCCGGACAACATCACGCTGCTGGAACTGGCTGCTGACCCACCGCTGGTATGGCTTTGAAAAAATGAATCGTGCCGCGCAGACCTCCCTTCCGCACTGATATGAATACCGAAGTTTGGGTAGGATGCGCGAAGGGCCGGTTTACGGCTGGCAGTTCGCGGTGGAGAATGAGTGCTCTGTGCCAATAACAGACGGTCGCGGACAAATTGCCGCCAACATTTGAAGTAACTTGCTTTGGGT
>JAEHJW020001089.1_pt1 | contig 37038 bp, 56 predicted proteins | sample 9271431 | NCBI WGS metagenome assembly JAEHJW02 | reverse complement strand
GACGCCGCTCCAGGCTCATCCGGACCATCATCCGCCGGTCGAGCAGAATGTCGCTCAGGGCTCCGTCCAGGTCCTTCCAGAGCTCGAGCTGAAGATCCGTGTCCTCGATGGCCTCCAGCTCCTCGATGGCCTGCTCGCAGATCCGCCGCAGCGAGCGGATCTGGGTCTCGTTGTCTGTCCGTGCGGTCTGTGCTACGCTTGCCATTGGTCGCTCCCTTGCGAGGATACCACTCCAGGCTTCGTCGTGCGGGAACACGACGAAGCCCTTTTCATGCGCCGCAGGAACCGTTCCGGCGGCGTCTGCAATGTATACAGAATGCGGTGTGCAATGTCAACATCGTCTAAAGAGTTGACAGTATAGACGGCGAAGCATACGATGTAGAAATCGTATGCCCTGTCTGCTATGCTCGCCCCGGACTTCGACCATTCGGGAGACGATGCATGGCACGGAAACGACAGATCACCAAGAAGGAACTCATCGAAGAGGCCCAGGACTTCGACAAGATGAAGCTCGTCAGGCTGGAGCTGAGAGGTGGCGATCATTTGGCCCTCCGAGTCGCGGCAGCCCAGCAGGGTCTATCGATGGCGGCCTTTGCCCGCATCGCCGTCATGGAGGCCGTGCGAGAAGGGCTCAGGCACGATTACGACGACGCCGAGCGGCCTGTCCGGACTCCGACGGAAAAGGCCGGCCGGTCAAGCAACTGACCGGCCTCCGGTCACGCGCCGGCGCTCTGATCGTGTAGCTTTTTGGCATAGGCCAGCAGCCTACGCATGTTGCTGACCTCGTAGGTCTCGGCCGACCACGAGCCGACCAGGTCCTCGATTTCGGACCAGAGGCCGTCGGCGATTTCCTGCCGCTCGTCGTCCCCGCAGGAATCGCAGCACATCGCGAACTCGGTGTGCGCGTCCTCCACGTGGTAGGTCTCATTGCAACGCTTGCAGACCCGCATCACCTTCGCGGTGCACCTGACGCAGAGTCCCTCTTCCTCGTCGTACTCATCCTGGGTCATCTCGCAGCCGCACTCGTCGCACTCGACCATCTCGATCTCGTCGTCCACCGTCTGACTGACCGTTGCCGTTGTTGCCGTTGCCATCTGTCTGCCCTCCGTCTGCCTGTCTGTCTACCGGTATCGGTCAGCCGGTCCGTCCGACTGACAATGGTATGGTAGCGAATCGCTACAGAGTAGTCAACACCCCGCTGCAAAAAATTTGTCAAGTTGCTACGCCCTGAACCTGAGTATAGAATGGAGCGTGGCTGAAACGGTCGCTACAGTGGTCTTTTCGGAGGGCATTAGATGGTTGTAGCTTTGACCGAGGCTCCTACTTTGGCACGTAAGAAGTTCGAGAAGACCACGCCGGTCAGAATCTCAGACGAGGCGATCCGCTGGGCTCGTATCGCGTCCGGTTACACGGGCGAGTCGATGGCGGAGTATGTGTCCAGGATCGTGGCCGAGCGCGGACGGCAGGACGCGGAACGGCTGCACGCGGAGCTGGCCGCGCCGCCCGCGCCCTCCGGTCCGGGCAGTCCGCCGCGGCCGAAGAAAGGGGGCCGCTGATGCCTATCGACAAGGTTCCCCTGGCTGTCGTCGGCACGGTCGAGGTCTGCGGAGTCAACGGACGCGTCGAACTGTCGATCTCACACTCGAGCGGCTCTTTTCGGCTCACCGTCAGCCCCCAAGAGGCGGCTCAGCTCGGAGCGGCCCTGATCACGGCCGCCGATGGCCAGCAGCTTGGCCCGAAGCCGAAAGCGGCTCCAAAGAAAGGCGGTGGCCGATGAGCAAACGTCCGAAGCCGAAAACCGCTGAAGGCCAGCGGTTCGCCGCCGCGATGGGCGAGCCGAATCCGGGCCCGCGGCCGCAGCGGAAGACATGGCTGGCGATCGCCGTCCGCGAGCCGTGCGACTGCGGCTGCGGCCGTCCTCGATGCGTCAGCCTGGAGTCGTTCGGGGTGGTCAATTTGCAGAGCCGTGAGGCCGTCGAAGCCGTGATCGCCGAAATCCGGGCCGCCGCCTCGGAAGTCTGGGGGTCGGCGTGCTGACGGAAGCCGAAGCGAAGCAGGCGGCCGCCCGCCTGGCCCTCGAGGCCGTCATGGCCGTCCAGCCGCGTGCCTGGGACGAGGGCGAGGACAGCCTGATGATTGCGGTCGAGCTCAAGCGAATCGCCGACGGCCTGCGCCGGCAGGTCTGCGGCGGCGACAAGATCCTGCTCCGGCAGATAACCCGCGAGCTGGGACGGCAGGTCCGGCCGACTCCGAAGCAGGCGCAGCGGCTGGGACTGCCGCCGGAAGGTCCTCGCAAAGGCGCGAAGCCCGCGAAGGGGTGAGGCGCGCGAAAAACCCCGCCGACACCGAGCCGACGGGGCAAGAACCGAGGGTGGGATGATCCCCCCGGCAGGCAGCGTTAGGTCGCGGCATCATACCGGGATCACATCACCACGCCAACATCAGACGGCCGCCGGCCGGGCGGCGATCAGTGCGGCCGTACCGGCAATTATACGGCCGACCGCTTCGCCGAGGCGGCTTTTCCGCCGGCCTGGCGGCGCGCCCGGGTCAGCTTGCGCGGGGCGAGCTGCCGCCAGCGGGCGGTGGTACCGGCCGTCATCCGGTCCACTCCGAGCTGCCGCCGCCAGGATGTGACCCGCTTCCGGCCGACTCCGAAGTGCCAGGCCACGGCCAGGGTGGTCTCGGTGCGGACCGCCCGGACCAGGTCGCCGCAGACCACGAGCTGCCGCTGGCCGCCGCCCTGATCCTGCCAGGACCAGGGCCACTGAATCGGTGCGTCCGTGATCCCGGCCACCGTCCGCCGGCCGCGGATCAGGCAGACCAGGCTGGAGCCGACCTCGCAGGGCGGCATCCGGTACGGGCCGCCGACCAGCGCCGGCGGCTTGGGCTTGCGGGGCATATCAGGACTCCTTGTCAGGGACGTACTCGACCCAGACCGTCGCCATGATCGGCAGGCGGTCGTCGTCAGGGATCAGAGCGCTGCCGAATCGACCAGCCACTAGATGGGCCGGATACCAGAGGCCGCGCCAGAGGATCGACGGCGGGTCAAGGGAGTAGGTGCGGTCCTCGGTCATGGATTTGCACGGCGTCATAGGTCTTGCTCCTGTGCTGACGGGGAAAGCCCCGCCGCAGCAGGGCGGCGGTCAGTCGCGAACAAAGATGCCTCCTGCTCGATAGATTTCATCAAGTACGTCGGGTCCGAGATCGCCGTCTTCGATGGCGTCGTAGGCGGCTCGCACGGCGTCGGCGTTTTCGGGCGCGGCATAGATCCAGCCGCTACCACGGCTGTCTCCAAAGCCCCATTCGCCAATTTTCACGAGGTTCGCGTTCATCGGTCTCTCCTTGGTCTTCATGCTTTCATGTCTGCGGGGTTGGTCAGGACATTCATCTGTCTTTTCCCTGTGTTTGAGATGTTGGTCTTTTCGTCCCTCACTGTCTATATCATAGCTCCAATGTCCCCACGGTCAAGAGGCTTCATTGTCCCCACGGCAATTTTCCGCACCTACCGCGCAGCAAGCGGCCCCGGCAGCCGGAGACTGTCGGGGCCGTCAGCAGCCACGAGCTGCTGGGAGGAGCTGGGAGTTCCGCGCACGGGCATCCTACCGGCGCGCGGCGGACCTGTCAGCGGTGAAACAGCTTTTGCACCAGCGAGTCGTGGGGGATGTACAGCAGCGGCTGACCGGCCGACGGCACCGTCGGCGGCGGCGGAGCGGCCTCGCTCTGACTGGACGGCGTCGGTACCGGGACCGCCTGAAGGATCGGCGGCGGCTTGGGCAGGCCGCCACCCCCCTGTTGCGGGGGGGCGGGAGCGGGCGCAACAGGCTGGACGATGACCGGCTGCACGGTCGTCGGCTGCACGGTGACCAGCGTCAGGACCTTGGGATGCTGGTGATGGGCTGCCCGGGCCGTGAGCGCGGCTCCCAGCTTGGCCAGGGCGCGGTCCCAGACGGGCGGAGAGCTGACCAGGATGCCGGTCTGCGGCTGCGGCTGCGGGGCCGGCTGGACGGCTACCAGGGCCAGCGTGACGGCCGCCGGCTGGGCGATCGGCGGATCCGCGGCCGGAGACTGCGGGGTCGGAAGCTGGCCGGCGATCGCCGCGGCCAGCAGAACGGTGAACATGCGGTAACTCCTGCGGAAAATGGTTGTTTGGAAGCGCTTCCGCTTATTTTATCGGCTCGATCTGCCGACAGGGCGCAGCGAAAAGGCCCCGGGCATCCATGCTCAGGGCCTTTTCCACCGGTTTCGCAGGGGTCGGCAAGCACCTGGCAGGATACAGGCCACGTGCCAGGAATGGCAAGACCGCTCCGGTGAGTGGGTGCATCGGCGCGCAAAAAAACCGCCCCTCGCGAGGGGGCGGTCTTGAATGGGTCGGGGGCTGGCCCGCGGGCCGCGTGTCCTAGGAACTCCAGGCCCATTAATCGGAGTTTACTCTTTCAATCGAGGCAGTCAACCCGATCAGCGCGAGAAGCCGCCGATCGTCACCGTGACGCCGCCGGTCCCGAACAGGGCCACCGGTCCGATCAGATCGGACGGGGTTCCGGCCAGAGCGCCGTTGGCCGAACAGTTGAACAGATTCGCGTATGATCCTGACATCGCCAGGACGGCGTCCGGCGTGCTGACCGACCGCGACCACGCCAGACTGCCGGCCGATGCCAGCGGCGCGAGCACGGTCAAGTGCTGGCTGGCCGGAGTCCCGGTCGTCGGGATCGCTTCCCAGGTGGAGGTGGTGTTGTTCCAGATCTGCCCGGACGGATTGAAGTATGCAACCGCGACCGGAGTTGAACTCGTGACGGTGATTTCGCCTGCCATGCCGATTGCTCCCTGTAAAGGTCCGTATGTGATCCAGGACGGCGCGATGCCGCCCGATCCGCTGCCGCCGTCGGGCAGCGCGGAAACGTCCGCGACGAGCCGCTGCACGCCCCCGTAAGTCGCCCCCCCCGCCATGATCTCACCCGAAGGGAATGTCTCGCCGGGCGATCCGCTCGAGCCGCAGGCAGATCGCGATCTGGGCCTTGCCCCGCGCCTTGAGGACGGCCTCGGGAACGTCCCGGCCGCTCTCGTCGATCGCCCGCAGTTCGGCCAGGGCGGTCGGCAGCAGCCTGAGCAGGCGCGTGTCCTGGCTGTCCAGATCGGCGGCGGCCTGCGCGGCCTCGTCGGCCGCGTCGGCGGGGTCGAGTGGTTCAGGTTCGGGCATCGGTCACCACCGTGGTTCGGGCAGCGGGCAATGGGCCGTCGCCAGCCGTGTCTTGAGCCCGGCGAAGCAGCCGCACTGGACGCAGCGGGCCTGGCACGGGTCGTAGTGCTCGCAGGTCCGGCAGATCGCCAGCCGGCGGTCCTGCTCGGCCTGGTCGACCAGCACGGGCTGACCGGCCAGAGCGGCCGTGATCGCCGAGCCGGCGGCGGACAGGGCGGACGCGGCCTGGGCGATAAGGGGCGGGAATTGGAGAGCGTCGGATTCTACCGACAGGCGGTAAATCGCATGCCGGCGGCGGCCCTCCGTCGCATCGTCTCCCGGCGGCGCGTCACGCCAGGACAGCATCATCAGGCGCAGTTCGGGCGTCATTCTGTCAGCGACCATCCGCCGTTAAAGGCTGCGGCCAGTCCTGTCCCCCCCGTGAACGTGCCTGTGAGCATAAATCCCGGCGGGCACGGTCCGCTGGAGGGGGTCAAAGCGATGCTGTCACCGGTGCAACATGAGTTGCAGAACCCTGAATACGTCGCCGAGCACGGGTTGGTTAGGTCCCACGTCGTGACCCCGTAATTGCCGGGCTTCGACGAATTGAAAACAGCAGAAGCTCCCATGGTAGGACTGCTTGTCGGAGACCCCGGGATGAAAACGGCTTCCCAGGCGACGCTACAGCCGCCGCCTCCGGTCGGGGATCCGCAGGCCCAGCACGGCGCGCCCGTGAAATAGCCATGCCCCTGATATCCGGAGATCGAACAGTCGCAAAACGTGAGCGTCAGGCTGCCAACGGCGCAGGTGAAGTAGAGAGTCGTTGACACGGGGGTCGGACAGGCCGCGATCACAGCAAAGCCGCCGCAGCACGTGTAGCCGGCGGCGGCAGACAGCGTGATTGGCGACGGCAGGGCCGCGGAGCAGCCGGCAGTGATCGTGATCGAGCCGGTCTGGGTCACGAAGCGAGGCGCCGATATGGACCACGAGTAGGTCCCCGGCGGAGGCATCGGAAAATAGGCGTTGCCGCTGCTGTCCGTGATCACATAGGTGGAGTCGATCGACAGCGTCGCACCGGGTAGGGGGAGGCCGTTGCAGCCTTGTACAGCGACGCTCAGCGCGCTCGCGACGGGTGAGTCGTACACGGTCACGTTGGTCGTTCCCGGGCAGCTCGCGACCGTGACGGACTTGGATCCTCCCACGTAGCCGCTCTTGCTCCACTTCAGGGTATAGGTTCCCGCGCCTCCCGTCGTCAGATTGAGACAGCAGCCGCCGCTCGGCCCTGTGGTACAAGCCGCGGACTGCGGACCGGTGACCGAAACGGACTCGCCGCTGATCATCGCCCCGTTGCAGCCGAGCACGGTCACGCACAGAAAGCACTGAGGCGGTCCAGCCGTGCAGCAGCATCTCCGCCGGCCCATCAGGAACACTCCTCCGGACTGGCCCACCAGGTCCCGAATGGGTCCTGCCAGACGGTGCAGTACTGGCCGGAGTCGATCGAGTTGCCGGAGGTCATCGTCGTCGAGCTGATGCACCAGGCCGTGATCGTTTGCAAACCGGCGTCCGCGAGCGTGCCGGCGTTGTTCCACTGCACGGTCACGGTCCCACTGCTGACCGTGCTGCCGGACCGAGGCGCGAAGGCTGACGCGGCAATGGCCGCGTACTTGGTCGCCTGCGCGACGCCCGTGATTTGCAGCCCGGACCGGCTCTGCCGGACGTCCAGGCCCGCACCGCCGCGGATCTGGCCGAGCCGCCGCAGCTCGGACTCGATCGCGTTGATGCGCTCGGCGTAGAGGATGTCGCCGCGCTTCATCTCGCGGCCGGGCTCGAAGATGGGCATCAGACGTAATTGATCTTGCTGAAGATCTCGGTGAAGTCCGAACCGGCATAGATCCGCCGCGGACTGCCCGAGCCGATGTCGGCCGCGACGCGGACCAGGTCCAGCGTGCCGTCCGGCTTGGGCAGATGGTTCCACGTCACGCCCGGTACCGGCGTGACGGCGAAAAACAGCACAAGCTGCTCTTGCAGGCTGCCGTCCGGTCCGGGCGTGACGTCCGTGTCCATCGATTCGAGGAGCAGCTCGCCCTCGCCGACTCCCAGGATCGAGGCGCTGTTGATCGTGTTGATGTACGGCCTGACCAATTGCCAGGGCAGATAGGGCACGCGGGGGAAGGTCAGCTCGAGCTTGGTCTCCGACGTCGGCGCGGCGAAATCGCCCGGCACCGGCTTCGACGTCGAGTCATAAACATAGCTGCCGTTTTTGCGGGTCTCCATCTTGCCGCCGCTGCGGACCCGCTGACGGCACATCGTGATCGGATTGGACGGGTCGAGCTGGTTCTGACTCGATGGGTCGTCGCCGGGGCCATAGACCATCTGCGGAGTCTCGAACTCCACGACGACCTTGGCATGGGTGAAAAATTCGCCTGGCTTCAGCCCCTGCGTCGGGATCGGCAGGGATCCGTCGGCGCCGCAGGGCTCCATCGTGAAGCGCTGCGCGTAGAGCCGCGCCGAGCTGCTGCCCGGGAATAGGTAGGGTGTGACCCACGTGATGGGGCCGACGGCCGTCGCCGTGGTCTTGCCCAGCATTTCGTCGGCGAACGTGAAAGCATCCGACCAGGACACCAGGTAAGGCACGGTGGCCTTGTAGCCGCTCCGTACGTCGCCCGTGATCACATAGCCGCGCGCCAGCACGCCGAAGGGTACGGTAATGGGCATCGGTCAGGCCACCATGGCAATCTCGGCGCGGGGCTTCTGCAGCTCATCCGCGATGATCGAGGTTTTGCCCAGCATCTTGGTCAGCACGTTGAGCTGCTCTTTCGGCACGTCGTTCTGGCCGAAGATCTGCGAGCGCAGATGCAGCGCGAAATCGGAGACGCCCAGGACCTGACTGCTGAACTCCTTTTCGTGGGCCGTCTTTGACCTGGCGGCTTTCCGGGCTGCCTCCATCCGCTCCTTGTGTTTGCGGCCCAGCTCGTCGGCGATCCGCTTGTCCCGCTCGGCCTGATCCGCCGCGACCTTGGCCGCCGCCGCCTGCTGCTGCTGGATCTTCAGCGCGTCGGCCTGCGCGTTCGTCTTCTTGGCCGCCGCGACGGCGGCGGCGATCTCCCGGTCGGCGATCTCCTTGTGGAGCTGCATCTCCCGGGTCAGCATGTCCAGAGTAAGCTGCTCGATCGCCTGGTTGTTCTGGCCGAATGCGTTCGTCGCCGCCAGAGCAGCGATCGCCGCCTCATCCTTGAAGTTCCGGATCTCCTGCCGGATGCGCTTCACCGCCATTTCCGCCGCGTCCGCCAGGCTCTGGATCCAGTTGCCCCCGGACGACTCCGAGGCGCCGGTGATTGCCTTGGCCAGGTCGTTGAAGAGGCCGACGACCTGGTTGGTCGCGGGCGCCAGCCGCTCGCCGATCGCCACCGCGAAGTTCTCGATGGACCCGGTCAGCTTCCGCCACTGATTGGCCGTGCTGTCCTGCGTCCGTTCCAGATCGCCGGATGCGTCGGCGAGGCCATTGGTGATGAGCGAGGCCCGGGCCATCACCTTGGCCTGGTTGTCGACTTCCTGCGCGCTCTTGGCCAGGCCCAGCGCAACCGCCTCGCTCGCGACGGCCTCTTCGGACAGCAGCACGCCGAAGGCCCGCAGCGGCTCGGCCTCGCCGACCAGGCCGGAACGGATCTTGCCCAGGGCCTCATCGAGCGGGACGTTATAAAAACTGCTGGCGTCAGCCGCGAGCTTGGCCATCTTGGCGGACAGGTCGGCGGCGGCTGCCTGACTCTGGCCGGCGGACTTGGCGACGAGGCCAATCGAGGCGGACGCGTCAAGCACGGCCTGCTTGGGCAAGCCGTACGCCTTGGCCATCCGCTCTGCCTGTCCGGTGACGACGTCGGCCGACTGGCCAAAGACGGCCTGGACCTTGGACACGGTTTCGGCCAGATCGGACGCACCGACGATCCCCCGCGTGAAAAACCCGGTCAGCGCGGACGCGGCGGACGCGATCGCGCCGGCGCCCAGGTTGCCGACGGCCGTGCCGATCGCCACGCCGACGGCGGAAAGCTGCCGCTGGATGCCGCCGATCTGCGCTTGCAGGGCCTCGTCCTGCGCCGTGATCTCAACGAATAGGGAGGCAAGTTTGAACACGTATAAGGCCGTTGCTGTCGAGGTGAAAGACGCGTCAAAGTATCTGGAGTGTGTACAGAGCGGCCAGCGAGAGGTGCTCTTGAAGGGCGCCTATATCGTGCTCCAGACGGTGGGAGAATGCCCACTTCATCTGGCCGGAGCTCAGGTCGAAATCACGGTCAAAAGTTCAGCAGATCATCGAGGCTGTTGATCGGCAGGTTGCCTGCATGCGGGTCGGCCGGGTCGGAGGAATCCATCGCGCTAACGAGCTGGGTGAGCGTGTAGCGGCCGATCTCCCACTTGCGCAGCTTCAGCCGCTGTTCGGCCGCCCGAAAGAGGAGAGCCCAGTCCAGCGGCCTGCCGCCGGCCGGGCTCAGCCTTTTGGGGCCGAATCGTCGTCCGGATCATCCAGGCCGAAGAGCGCGGCGAAGATCCGCCGGGCGAGTCCTTCGCCGTCGTACTTCCGCCCGTCAGCCTTGGCTCGCTTGGCCTCGGCCGCCGAATCCTTGCGGAGCTGCCGGAAGAACCGCAGCGCCTCGGCGCCGGTCGTCCCGGGCTGGTGCACGCGCAGGCCCTCGGTCACGGCGGCGATCTGGCCGGCCTCGCAGGACAGCAGGGCCGCCGCGCCGGCCGCGGTCCCGACCACGGGCGGCCAGTTGAGGGCATCGCGGTATGCCCGGTCCAGCAGGCTCTCACGGACCGGCTCCGGCAGCCCGTCGAGCTGCTCACGCAGCGCGGCCAGCGGACTGGGCACGATCTTCTTGATCTCGGCCTGGAGACGTCCCAGGGCCTCGATCGGCAGCTCGCTGAACTGGTACCGGCGGCCGCCGACGGTGACCGTGAGCTGCGGGCAATCGGTGAGCTGGTCGAGAGTCGGACCGATCATGACGGCAGTGTCCAGGGGCCTTTGTTGACGAAACTCGCGGTGACGAGGAATCCATCCTTGACCTTGGATTTCAGGCTCAGCTTCTTGATCAGCGCCTTGCCCGTCAGGCTGATGTTGTCCGTTTTGTTGACGTAGAGAGTGAGCGTCGGCGTCGATCCTGGCGTCAGGTTGACCGACGAGCCGGTTGGGGTCTTCGTCGAGTTCCAAAAGAAGTCGAACGATCCCTCCACACGGCTGGTCGCGGAGGTCTCATCGTCCCAGCCGGCGTCGGCCGTCGTCGTGGAATCGAAGGTGTTACTGGAGACGTCGGCGGACCAGCCCTGCGCGTCGACGTCCACGGCGCCGCTCAGGATGTTCGCCCCGACGCCGCTGTAGGCTTGCGACATCGTGTATACCTATCGTGATGTGTGAGGTTGAGGCGGGAAGTGAACGGGGAAGTGAATCAGCTCGTCGCGCCGAGAATTCCGACCGAGTAGGTCTGTCCGCTGGTGCCCGTGACTGTGATCGTGTCCGCCGTGCTGGCCGTCACGGTCCAGCCCGTCGCGTCAGGAGTGACGAAGACCGCGAAGCCGCCGGCCGGCAGGGTGACGGTCCCGGTGGAGTTGAGCAGGGTCGTCACGGGACTCGACCCGCCGCCGATGGTGATCGAGCTGGTACCGGTGTTCTGGACATAAACGGCCTTGATGCGGACCAATGCGACGGCCGTCCCGTAGCTGTCCTTCAGGCTGCCGGCGGAACTGACCTGAAGCGTGTCCGTCGTACCGGAAAACGTCCGCGTGGCCTGATAGAGCTGGTTTGCCTGATTGGCCCCGGAGCCGTTGGCGAACGTGACCGACGGTGTGGGGTTGATCGAGATGTTCACGCCGGAATTCAGGCCGACCGTCCGTCGGTCATTGATCTGAAACTGGATCGACGTGGTGCCGTCGATCGAGGCCCAGACGGCTGCGGCCGGAAACGCCAGGGCCAGACAGACGACAGCGAACAGACAGGCAGCGCGACGGAATGGAGTGAGCAAATTCATGGGAGCGGAACCTCGTGAATATCAGGAGATGTTCTTTTGAAACGGGATGTCGACGTCGACCGTGGCCATCCAGCAGTCTGAACCGTTGGGCCCGCGGCCCTCGCCGATCGTGAGCTGCTGGCCGCCGGGCAGGCAGTACCAGGCCGTGTTCGGGCCGACCTGGAGCACGGCGGACTGGATCGCGTCCCGGACCGCATTGCGAAGGACGGCGGCGGCCGAATCCGTGCTGGCGTGAGCGCTGATCTGGATGGTCGGCTCGAGCATGTAATAGGCGGTCGAGCGCGGGCCTTCCGGCTCGGAAACCGCGAAGTAAGTCAGGTACGGCAGGTCCGTGGTTTCGGGCGCCTCGACGTGCCAGAGCTTGCCGTCGGCGACCTGGGCCTGGAGAGCGGTCTGAGCGGCCCACCACGCGGACAGGGCCTCCTGGACAGTGGCGCCCGCATAGACCGGGAACCCCATGTAGCCCACGCCGGCCGCGGCCAGAGCAGCCAGCGTTGCAGCCCCGGTTCCGCTCGAGGATGCTGGCACTGTGGCTGAGCCTGAGCCAGCCGCTGCGTAGGCGATGAGGCTTGCCGCACCGACGCCGCTTGAACCGCCAGGAGTGGCCGCGCTGCCCGTGCCCGAGGCTGCGAGAGCGGAGAGGAGAGCAGCACCGGTCCCGCTGGTAGCGAAGCTACCCACGCCAGCCGCCACAAGCGAGGACAGCACGGCAGCGCCCGAAGCTGTCGCCGTGAATGTCGCCGTGCCGGACGCGACGAGCGAGGACAGCACGGCAGCGCCGGCCCCGGTCGAACCGCCGACTGATGTTGCGGCCCCTGAACCGGCGGCGACAAGCGAGGAGAGCGTTGCGGCGCCCGTTCCGTTGACGCCTCCAGCGTCGTACACGAGTTGGCTATTCGCCACATCGTAGACAAGCTGGTTGTTCGCTGTGTCGTATATGAGCGACTGGCTCACGGCCGCAGCATCTCCAGGTAGCCTCGATTCGAGGCGATCGTCGCCAGGATCGCGTTGGCACCCGCCAGCGCGCCTTCCGCCTGCGCGAACTGGAGGGCCGTCGCGGCGGGCAGCACGGCCTGGACGTCGGTGTCCGCCAGCGCGTTGGCCCCTCCCGTGCCGTAGAATTCATTGCTGAACTCGGTGCAGAGCACTTGTAGTTTGTCGGCGAGCGTCATCAGCTCGACAGTCGCACCACTCAGCCTGCGCACGTACCCTTGCTTCTTGGCGGTCCAGTCAGCCATGGATCAACCCCACGTTTCGAGTATGAGATAAGCCAGCGTGAATGAATTGCCCGCAGTGGTCGGGCCGATCTGGACGTCGAACGTCATGCTCGTCGTCGTGTCGTAGGAGAGCTGGGTATTGGGCGAGGGTGACGTGATGGCGGTCCCATTGCACAGCCCGACCGTGTACAGAGCCCCGGATTTATGGAGATCGCAAAAACCGAAACCATCGAACAGGCCCGACGTGCCGATGGCCTTGCACACCAAGTCGGCGTGAGACGTCCAAACGTCGTTGGCCACTGAGGTCTGGAGGCCCAATACCGCTGTCGGCACTACGTACTGGCTCGCCCCAAAGGTGGCCCAGGTCCGGAAATTCCCAGGGGTCGACGCTAGGGTCGTGTAGTAGCCGCCCCAGGAGATCCGCAGCCGGCGCCCCGCCGCCCACCAGTTGGCGGGCAGAGTCAGCGTGCCCACGGCCCCCGTCGTGTCGACGAGGGACTGATTGCCCGAAGCCGTCAGCGTGACGTTGGTGGTCTGGCTGTATAGCAACCCGGGCCGATAAACCGTCAAGCCGCCCTGCCCGGAGGCCAGGACGCCCTGGGTCGAGTCATGCCAGATGTCGCCGTCGGCGGGCGACGCGGGTGCGGCCTGCGCCGCCGCATTGAGTTGCCCGGCGCTGCCGATGGTCCAGTTTGCCGCGTCCGCGTAGCTCATGGATTATTGCCTCAGGAACCCGGCTTTGAGCGCGTAATTGATGGCGTCGGCCACTCGTGCCGGCGTCGTGCCGAACTGCGCCGCCAGTGCGGCCTGGTCGGGCTGCTCGCACGCCCTGACCGCGATGTCGAAGACGCTGGCCTTCTGGTCGTCGGTGAAGACCCGGTTGCCGAACACGGGATGGTCCGGCATCCAGCAGAGGCCGGGAAAGCCGTCGAGCGGTGGGTTGGGCTGCGCGCCGCCGACGCATGTGCCCTGCCCGATGACTGTCAGTTTGCCGAGATTTGCTTGTCCGTCTGCCATGTCATGCCGCCGAGGGGTTGGTGATGGTCATTCCGGTGGTGATGCTGACGTTGCCGCCGCTGGAGATGGTGGAACCGAAGTTGATTTCGCCGCTGCCTACACCCGCCGTGCCCTGCCCGATGACGGTTGACCCGGTGGTGTCGTTCGCCGCGCTGCAAATGCGAAAGCCGCCCGGTGTGCCGCTGGCGACGGCTGCCGTGGTGGTGATGGCCGAGAGCGTCAGGACGCCGCTGGCCGAGGGCGGCCCGATGGGGTTTGACATCGGCAGTTCGACGAGCTTTGTGCCGCCCGCTGCCCCGTAAGCATGCCCCGAAGGGGCCGCCACGCTGGTCCAGATTTGCATGTATGCGGTCGTTCCCGCGTCGGTCGTGATTTTGTCCAGCGCGGCGTTCGCCGTGGTGTCTTGGACAGTCATCTCATTCTCCGGTTCCGCTCAGGAGTTCGTTGATCCGGCCCTGCGTTTCGGCCAGGGACCGCCGCAGCCACGGCCGGGGCAGAATGCCCTTCTTCGTTCCGAGCTCGAGATACAAGCCGTATTCGACGTTGGTGCCGACGCGGCCGGTCAGGCTGTCGGCGTCGACCTCATAGGTCACGGAGGCCCGCAGCCGGCCGGTCTGCTTGTAGGGTGGTTCGCCGGGCTTGCTGTGCGTGACCGGACCGGATTTCTTGCCCTTGGTCCGGCCGCTGCCAGCGACGGACAGCAGCTCCTTCGCCCGGCGGACGACCGTGATGCAGGCCCGCGTGAGAAACTGCACGGCCCGGCGGCGGACGTGATCCATCGCTTCGTTGCCGTGCCATTCGAGGTTGTTCACGGGTGCACTCGCTCCACGTCGACCTCGAGCAGCCTCCCCGTCGCGTTGGGGTCGATCGCTCCGATCACCGCATAGGTCCCGTTATCCGCCGCCCGCGGACAGCCGCTGACGGTGATCCGGTGGCGGCTGGACAGGCCCTCGGGGGCGGGGTCACTCTTGAAGTAGATCCGGGCGTCGACCTGCTGCTGCCGGCTGTCGTTCCGCCGGCCCGCGAACGCGGCCAGCGTGACCGACCGGGAGCGAAACAGGCACGGCACGCCGTCCGCGACCGTCAACCAGGTCGACCGGTCCGCGCCGCCGTAGGTGGTCTGCGGCGGCTGGACGCCGGCGGGAGCTTCGGCCGTGATCACGGCGGACTGAAGCAGGAAGTCATCGAGCGCCATCAGAGCGGCCCGTCATCCTGGACGTAGGGCGCCAGGAGCGCCACCGCTGCCGGCGGCAAAAACATGCCGGTGACCAGCGGGTTCTGCGTGTAGCTGTAATCACCGATGGATTCGGATTGCGTCACATAATCAATCCGTGCCGAGTCGTAGAGCCAGCGGCAGGTGATGATCGTGGCTCGTTTCACCGGGCTCGGAATGTCCAGATAGCCGGCCGAGTACGTGACCTGGATGTTGCGGCTGCCCTTGGGAAACCATGCCTGAAACCGGCGGTCATCCTGGCCGGAGCCGCGGCCCAGCTCGCCCGTCTCCGGGACAAAATAGAAGGCCGTGCCGTAGGTGTTATCGAGTGCGTCCCCGTTGACCAGAACCTGCGCCACGGCCAGGACGGGCCGCTGTGCCAGCCAGATCCGGCCCAGTCCGGAGCCGTCATACTGCTCCGTATAGGTCTGCTGGCCGAAGTTGCGGCGGCACCAGTTCTGGACCGCCGCGCTGGCGTCGCCGATCAGGTCGGTCTGCTCCTGCTGGGGCAGACCGCTGAACTTCGGCCACGCCGCGGCGACCTGCGCCGTGGTGCAGTAGGTCTCGGGGATGAGTGGCAGCGGCATGGATCAATCCGGAGGATCAGGGAGAGACCAGAACTGCCGGGGCGACGTTGCCCATCGTGACGCCCTGGACCGGCGGCTGGATCGTCGCCCGGCCCATCAGGACCACGGCGCCGTTGATCACGGCGTTGGCGGTGGCCCGGACAACGGCCACCCGCAGATAGCGCTTGGTTGGCCGGAAGACTTCGACCGACAGCCAGCCCTCGTTAACACCGGTGTCCGGGACCGAGATCGAGCTGTTGGCGATGTCCGCCACGTCCGACAGATCGGACGCGTTGCCGTACTGCAACTTGATCGTGGTGACGGCGGTCGCGGTGATCGCGCCGAAGTAGACCAGGAAGACCACCGATTCGTAGCCGGCCGTATCGATCGTCAGGCCGGTCTGCGTGTCCCCGGTACCGGCCGCGACCGGCGCCATGGCGATGTCGGTGTAGATCGTCCGACTGACATTATGCTTGAACATGGATGATTCGAACTCCGAGGCGGAAGTGTGTGGAGTGGGGCCGTAGAGCCCAGCCCCGGAAGGATCAGGCGTTGTTTGACTTGCCGACCTTGAGCCGCCAGGGCTCGATCGGCTTGCCGCCGAACCGGATGCGCCCGACCAGCTCGATCTGATTGGCCTTGGCCAGCGTCTGGTCCAGGACCTGGATGCTGAACCCGACGCGCTGGGCAACGTAGTAGCCCTTGAGATCGCCGTAGATCAACGGGAACGCGGACGCCCCGATCGCCGGCATGAACTGGCTCAGCACAACCTCGTCGCCCAGGAGCACGCGGCCGCGTGCCCGGACCAGGCCGGAGTCCTCATAGCCGGTCGTGAACAGCGGACGGTTCTGCGAATCGAGCAGCTTGTTCAAGGCCCTGTAGGTCGACTTCTTGTTCATGCACCAGCGCGTGCCCTCGTTTTCATACTGCGGCGCCAGGGCGGTCTGGAGATCGATGAGCTGCCCGTAATCGATGCCGCCGGCCGTGCTGGACAGGATCACCTCGGGATAGTTCGGGCTGGTCTCCGCGTTGCCGGACGCGGCGCCGAACAGGATGCCGGTCGGCTGACCGATCGAGCTGCCGTTGAGGATCATGTCCTCATAGGTCAGGTCGATCACTTGAGCCAGCTCGCTCTCGAGCCACGCCTGGATGGGAAACGCGGAGTCCTCGATCAGGTTGCGGGTCACCGGCGCGTTGAGCATCGCCGTGTGGACGGGGACCTCGATGTTGCCCAGCAGGTTGGAGTCATTGACTCGCGCGACCAGCCCAGTCCCATCGGATGGGATTTCACCCGTCCACGTGACGCGGAAGGCGGTCGTGTACTGGTCGGTCGAATCGCTGTACTGCTTCCGCGGCATGATCAGCGTATCGCGGCCGATCGTGAGCGTGGTGACCAGGCTGCGGAGTTGCGTCGGGGCCGGCAGTCGGCCGATCACGCGGGCGATCAGCTCGGCCGGCGCGAACACGCCGCCCTGGTCGTCCATGCCATCCATTAGGGTCTTGGTGCAGAGGTCAGCGAAGCGGTTGCCCTTGCGGAGATAGAGGGCGAAATCCCGCTTGTACTCGAACGTCGACAGCGTGGCCCACTGCTTCTCGCCAAACGTGCCGGGGCCGGCCTCGCCGACCATGTCCCAGTGCTTCTGCTGCGGGTTGTAAGCCAGCTCGACGCTCCCGGCCGGCTGCGTGCCCGTCATGCGGAATGAGCCTCCGGCGGCAGGCGCGGTCTGTCCGGAGCCTCCGGCGAACGGCAGCGTGCGGACCGGCTCGCCGGACCAGTTCTTGCCGGCGGACATGCGGTCGCGGAGCTGGTCCACGCGGTCGAGCTGGGCCTGGCGGTCCTCGATCTGGCTGCCGATCTGGTCGCGCGCGTCGAAGAGCTTTTCGGCCAGAACGAGCTTCTCGCCCGTGCTCGCGGGGTCGGCAATGATCCGGTTCGCTTCGTCGTGCTTCTCTTTCCACGACGCGCGGAGGTTTTGCAGGACGGGGTCGTCCCGGGTGGTCTGAGGCATGAGTTGATCTCGATGTGAGAGTAGAATGGGAGCGGGGAGTGAGAATGCGGCCGGCCAGAATGCCGATGCCGGCGTGATGACGGCGGCCGGCCGCGGGCCGCGGCACGGAAGGCCGTCGGCGGTGGGATGTGCGGACCGGTGAGGGTCAGGGACAGGTGTTCTGGCGGCGGCCGGCGACGGCCCGGCGGCGGAGCTGCTCCGCGTACAGGCTCAGGGTCTTGTCCCCTCGCTTGGGCGGGTTGCCGTCGGCGGTGTCTTCGGGCTTGCGGACCTTCTTCCGCTTCTTCGGCTCGGACTCCGGCTCATCGCCGTCGTGATCGGTGTCCGCGCCGCCGTCGGGGCTGTCGTCGTCGTCGGCCTCGTCGTCGTCCGGGTCGTTCGGGTCGTAGCCCTTGAGAAATGACTTCATCTCCTTGGCCATCGCCTTGGCGCACTTGGAGTGCTCCTGCATGGTCTTGCAGTGTTCGGCGGTCGTCTCGCCGTGCTCGTGCATGGCTTCGGCGAATGCCTTGAGCCGGGTCATGCCGGCCTTGCTCATGGTCTTGCCGTCTGCCTTCGTCGACAGGCCGGCCAGGAAAGTCTTGAGAGCCCGCACCACGTCCAGGCCCTTCTCGTCGCTTGCCACGTCGTCGCCTTTCCCGGCCGCGTCGAGGAGCTTGCCGGCCGCGTCGAAGACGCCCGATGCGTCCTGCTGACTGCTGCGGCTGCGGATGGCTCGAAGGGCTGCCGTGTAGAGTTTGATCTTGCCGCCCGATTTCTTCGCGAACGGATATTTGTAACGGCCCCTGGTGTCCTCGTCGGCCGCGTCGTCGACGGCCAGGTGGCACTTGCCGTAGGTCTCCCAGTCGTCGCCGTCCGGACCCAGCAGCGCATTGCCATCAGCCGCGGTGAACGACCAGCCGCCGGTATCGACGGCCCCGGACTTGATCAGGCCGCGGGCGTGGCTGACGCCGGCTCTGTTCAGACTGGCTGATTTGTCGGACACGGCCTTCACATCCTGCGCCGTCGCGGCGGGGTTGGCCGGAAGATTGACAAAGCTGCACTCGTAGATATCGACCGACTTCAGCCTGCGGATGGTCTGTCCTTCCTGCTTCTCGTAGGACTCATCGCTGCTGATATATCCGATCGATCCCAGCACGGACTTGCCGGCGGACATCCGCTCGTGTGCGACGGTTCGGACCGCCTGCGCCTCCGGCGTGCTGTGAAACTGGCCTCGGACCAGAAAGCCGTGATCGTCCTGGCGGATCTCGGTCGGGAAGCCGATCGGCAGCGCCGCGTTGAGATGGTTCCACGCGATCCAGCCGGACTGCAAAAACTCCGGGCCGTTGCGGATCGACTTCGGCTCGAGGATGTCGCCCTGGCGGTCCACGTTGCCGAAGACCGCGAAGTAGACCTCGAAGCTGCCGTCGTCGCCGATCGCCTTGAATTGGCAGTCGACGGCCTTGTGGCGCAGGCCCAGCGCGGCCAGATCGGCGCGGCGGACGGGAGCGGATTTGTCGGGCATGGTCGGATCAGGACTCGCGGAAGTGTCGGTCGAGCGCCTCGAGTGATTCGCGAGAGGCACCTGGCCGCGGGTCAAAGAGGATGGAGTGTTCGAGGGGGACGCCCTTGTCGCCCGGTTCGCCGGTCTCCGGGTCGATCCAGGGCCGACGGTGATCGTGCTGGTTGGCCAGGATCTCCGGCGGTATCTGGCCAGGGAAGGCAGCGCAGACGTTGTCCGATCCGGCTGCCAGATGCCGGCAGAAGGCGCACTGAGTGATCACCAGGTCGCCCGGCTGATAGTTGAACTTGTCGTCTCGGTCAGAGGTCGATGAATCCATAGCCCTTCTTCGCCTTCGCCGGTTTCTTGCCGAGCTGCGCGGACTGGAGTGCCTCAACCACGATTTTATCAGAGTGGACCTCCACGATCCGCAGCGTGTCGACCTCACGTCCCAGCAGGAACTCCAGCTCGCCGCTGTTGCTACTGACGATATCCACCCAGGCGCCGGGCGTCGCCTTGGGTACGCGGATCTCCAGCTTCTCGCCTGACCACGCCTTCCACTTCGCGGGGCTGGTGGACGTGTAGCCGGTATCGGTCAGGTCCATTCCCGGTTTCAGGTCGGCACGGCTGCGGATGCCTAGCGCCTGCCAGGCCGGGTCGTTCAGCGCCGCGGTCAGGTGGAATCCGCGGTAGACGACGATGCCTTCAGGCGTCGGGTGCTTGGCCAGGGCCTTGTCCAGATCGGGCACGATGCCGGCATTGCCCGGCTTCGTCTTCGTCTGACCGCGCAGGTACTTGTTCAGCTCGCGATAACCACTGCCGGTGTAGCTCTTGACCGCGGCCTTTTCCTTGGGTGTCAGATCCTTGCCCCACTGCTCATAGTTCCGCTTGCCCCAGTTGATCAGGTCAGGCGAGACATCCTTGAAATCGGTCGCCGGCTTGGGCGTCCAGTTGCCGATCTTGACCGGCTTGGGCGGCTTGACGTAGCCGGCCAGATAGTCGAATCGCTGCCCCAGGACGTCCTTCAGCTCTGCCGGCGCCGCGTTGAGAATCGAGGCCTTCTTTTTCAGCTTCAGCAGGGCCTTCGCCTGTGCCCGGATATCATCGTCGGTCAGGGCGCCGAAGACGTTGGCCGCCGCGCCGTTGATCGCCGGATTGCGGAGGCTGGACAGCTCGCCGACGGTCTCGGTCCACTGGCTGCTGCTCTTCTTCGACCCCTGTGCCCGGTACCGCAGGCTGCCGCCGTTGTCGATCCGCAGGACGGCTCCGCTGTCGGTCACCAGGATGTTGTCGGCACCCATGCCGATCACGTCCCAGTTGCCGAGCACGGCATCCATCACGAAATGCTTTTGCAGCTCCGCCACGGCCGCCCGATAGGCGCCCGGATCGGCATGCTCGAGCTGGCCGAGCGTCTTGCCCTCGTGATAGGCCGAGAGCTTGACCGGTCCGCCGGGAACGTCGTAGATCTTCGACCGTGGGACCGGAACTCCCCCCGCCCGGTACAGCTCATCGGCGGTCGCCTCTTCCCGCAGATGGCCGGGGTTCCTGCCTTTCTTGAAGACGTACTGTTTCCCCGTCGCGGGGTCGCGGACCAGCGTCGCGCCTGTCGAGCCGCCCAGCGGCCGGACCACTTCCAGGCCGGTCAGGTCGGCCGGGAATTCCGCCGGTTTCGGCTTCACCGGTTTCTTGGGCGCCGGGGTCGGCTTCGGTTTCTTGGGCTTCTTGGTCGGCTTGCTGATCTGCTCATCCGAAGGAAGGTAATCGGAGATCGGCTCGGCCGGGGTCGGGCCGACCGGGTTGCGGGCCGGCAAGTCGAACGCGCCGGGGCTCGTGTATGGTTTCGCGGTCGGCTTGCCGATCGGCGCCGGCTGCGGAATCAGCGGCTGGACGTTCGGCTCGGTCAGGTCCTGCTGCTCTGGCTTGGGCTGGTGCAGCGTGTCCGACCAGGGCGGCTGGACGTCGGTATCGAGGACCTCTTCCATGCTACACTGGCAGGAAGGATGCAACGGAGGGTGTTTAATTGTTGAATAGTGCGGATTGTCGCCGATCACGGCGAACGGATGGCCGAGACGCACGGCCGGAGCTCGGCGGGCGATCGTGTTGCAGAGCGGGCAGGCATCCGACGAGAGGAGCCAGGTCCAGCCCGTCACGACTCCGCTGGCGATCGCCGCCTGCTCCTGGGCCGCGTGCACGGCCCGGCTGGTCTCGGTCTGAGCGATCCGCCGGGCCCGGTACTTCTCGGCCCCGTCGAAGATCGTCTGAATCCGCTTGGTCAGCTTCTCCAGGCTTTCGCCCTTGTCGACGACTCCTGCCTTCAGCTCTTCCCTGGTCTTCGCCAGGGCTTCATCGAGACTGAGGCTCGTCGTCGAATTCATCGAGTCGCAAAACGCCAGCGCGGCCTCGTCGATCATCCGGGCCGTGTGCGGGTTGACCACTTCCGCGTTCGGGTCCAGCCCGACGCGCGGCGCGAACTTGGCGGCGGCGGCTTCCCATGTCAGCGTCAGGAGCGGGGTCATCCGCCAGCGGAGATCGATCGCTCCCAGCCCGAAATCGTGCCAGTTCGGCCAGCCGACCGGCAGCTCGCCGTCGGTCAGGTCCTTCCGGCCCGTCTTCAGAAACCGCAGCACGGCCGCCCGCTGCCGGGCGAACACGGCCCGGACCTCGCGACGCAGCGTGTCCCCGCGCGGCAGGCCGAACCGGTTCGGCTCGCGCGGCTGGGTGGCCTTGCGGCGCAGCCGCTTCGGACGTGGGGCGGTTAATACTGCCATTGATCTCCATCCGCCTGTCCGTTGCCGTTGCCGTCCCCGTTTGACGCCGCGTGCTCGAGCATCCGCGCCAGCCTCTTGCCGCCCGTCGGTGCCGGCGGCAGCGCGGCGGGGTCGTCGCCGGTCGCGGCGTTGCTGCCGTCGCCGCCCTTGGCCGCGGCCTGGATCTCGGAGTAGAAGCTGTCGCCGAACTCGCCGGGATCGGGCTCGTAGCCGAGCTGCTCCCGCGCCTCGTTGCGGGTGATCACGTCGGCCTTGAAGTCCTCCCGGGTCCGCTGGTGCAGGCTGTCGAGCGACTCCGCCATCTCCTGAATGTGGGCGTAGTCATATTCAACCGTGAACTGAAGCGGGTCGTAGCCGAACTCCGGCAGCAGGTCGAACCGGACCGCCTCCGCCACCAGCTCCTGGATGCTGACGATCGTCCCCCACGAGCTGCGGTTGGCCTCCTGGAGATTCGAGTACGTCTTGTTTGGGTCCCTCAGTCCGAGGGACATTGCCGCAACACCGATTGCCGCCGCCACGCGAGCCTGAGCGTTTTGCGTCAGGACGTCGATCGCCATCTGCTCCGGGTTGAACCCGGCCGGGACGACCTTGTACTTCCCGGCCATGACCATCGGTTCGCCGGTGTTGTCGCCCGCAAACGCGTCTTTGAACCGTTCCTTGATCCGCTCCGCGCCGGCCTGGTCGGGCCGGACCTGAACGCCCTGCGGTCCGTCGCCGTCGGGGATGATCATCATGCCGGGCACGCCGCTGTTCTTGAGGAGCGCCCCGGTATAGCTGCTCTCATAATTGAGCGTGCATACCTCCCGCAGACTGCCGCGGACGGCGGCCAGGCCGAGCCGCTCATTCCGCGGGTCGATCCCGTCGCGGATATGCAGCACGTCCTCCACGGGCAGGTGATAGACGGCCGTGTCCAGCCAGACGCGGTAGCCGTCGATGTACTTGCTGCCGTCGGCCGGCCAGGTCGGCAGGATGCGGTAGTGGGGAATCCACCACAGTTCGACGACCTTGCCCATGCGGTCGCGCACCTTGTATAGATACGCGTTGCCGTCGACCTTGAGGCTCAGCCCGATCGCCTTTTCCAGCGTCCGCCGCCCGTAATACGGGTTTGGCCGCTGCCAGAGATCGACCAGCGGACAGCGGCCCAGCGGCTGGTGATCGCCGTTGCGGAGGATCTTCGAGACCTGCATCCGCGGCCGGGGAAAGCGGTCACCCAGCCAGGAGATGGCCAGCGCGACGACCGAATTCATCCAGACGTCGGCGGCTTCGCGCTCCCAGTCGAACCGGGCGCCGGGCAGAAACAGGCGGATTCTCGACCAGCCCCAACCGCCGTAACGGGACCAGAGACCGCCGAAGACCTTGGTCAACGATCCGTAGATCGTCGACAGGAGCGGCGTCGATCGGCTGTCGGTCGGGGGACGGGCCATCGGTTATTTGGTTTCCAGCTCTTCCAGGTTCGGCCGGCAGACCTGGCAGGTACAGCCCTGACAGCGGCCCTTCGGCCGGCCGGCGATCACGGCGGCGCGGCGGGACTTGATACAGGCGCCGCAGAGCAGCTCGCCGGTCAGGTCCAGGTAGTGGAGCTGGCCGCGCACGTCGCCGCAGCCGTCGCAGCGGACGGGCGGCGGACGGAGGGATTGGCCCGGCGGCGGGCATGGGCTTGCTTCCTCGCTTCGGCGATGCGTTGCCGGGGAGGGGAGGAAAACGTACTTGCCCGCGGCATCCGGCGTGAACGTCACCTGGCCGTTGCCCTGGGCGTCGAGGGTCGTGCTGAGCGTCTGGCTTGCCATATCTTCTCCGTCGAAGATATCTAGATACAATGCGGGCTGAACCAAATCCGCTCTTTGCGATGGTTCATCTTGGAAACCTTCGCCTGCGATCCGTAGCCGCCGCTTGTCGCCTTTCCCTGAATCACGGACCACGAGCCCGGCATGTGATGCTCGCCCTCGTAGCCGCACAGGGCGATCCGGAGGCGTGGATCGTCACCGTGCTCAATTGCCCACTCGCGAACATCGTGGGCCACGCTTAACGAGTCCATGCGGTAAAGATCATGATCACGCCTTGCCGTGTCCGCATACGGAGGATCGAGGAAGACCGCCGTGAGCCCCTGTTTGACGGTTGGCGTTGGGCCGCAGACCCGCTTCCAGTCGCCGCAGCAAACACGGACGCGAACCAGCCGGTCCGAGAGTTCGGCGAACCATTCCACGAGGCTATCCACGAGTTTCCGGTTCACGCCCTGTCCCGCGGTCCCGAGATGCACGAGTTGCCGGTTCACGCCCCGTCCCGCGTCCCCGAGATGCACGAGTTGCCCATCGACCACATGCCACGGCCCCTTGCCGCTACACCAGCCTGAGCCGATCCAGCAGCAGATGCCCCAGACCCACCAGCCCGCGATTTTGGCGTCGTGAAAATCTGGGTCGCCCTCAAGACGCGCCTGGAGACTCTCCTTCCGCTCGACCAGCCACGCATGCCGGGCGTGCAGGTCGTTTTCATTCACCGGCCAATCGGCCCAATGCGCCACGGCTTCAGGATCGGCCTTGATTGCCCGCCAGAAGTTGGCCAGCAATCCATCGGCGTCATTGACCGTCTCGATGCCAGCGAATGGCTGGGGCCTGCCGAGCAACATCGCGCCTGAACCGAAAAACGGCTCGACATAGTTACGCACGGCGCCGAATCGCGGCCAGACCAGATCGACCGCGCGCGATTTGCCGCCGAAATAAGGGAAAGGCGTCTCGAGTTCGCGAATCCGAGCCATCAGCCGATCGACCCGCGCGACCAGCACGAGGTTGTCCGCGGCGAGCAAGCGGACATCAGTAAGCTCCCACGCTGTCGGTGTACCGGCCGGCCTGCGCCGTGCCGTGCGCGGCCAGGGCCAGGGCGATCACGGTGTCGTCGTGCATTCCCTCGGGCGCTCCCATCCGCAGATTGCGGGCGGCGGTCAGCTCGTACTGATAGGCCAGCAGCTCATTGGTCTGCTCCGGCAGATCCATCAAACGGAACCGGCCGCGTTCCAGGCCCATCGCCAGGTCGTCGATCAGAACTTTCTTGCTCGCGTTTGTCAGCGTGTACGGGATCACGACCAGGCCGCTGTTCTGGAGCCGCTCGACGATCGGGTCTCCGATGCCGGTCGCGTCCACGACGACCGGGGCCTGGTACAGCTCCGACGCGGCCTTGACCGCGGCGATCTGCCGTTCCCATGAGATGATGTTGAAGCGTTCAAAGTAGACCTGACGCCCCGTGTTGTCGAGAACCGTGATGACCGTGAAGTCTTCCAGCCGGGCCAGGTCGACGCCGGCCGCGTACTGTCCGACCCGCCGCCGGGGCTCCGGCTGATTGCGGCCGGGGTCGATCGACTCGGTCACGCAGCGAAACACGCCTCCGGCATCCTCGAGAAATTCGGCCAGGAACTCCTGCCGGAAGACTCGGTCGGGCAGACCGGCGCGGGCGGCCGCGACTTCGGCCGGGTCGATGTGCGGGTTGCTGACGGTCGGGAGCTGCCAGGACCGCCATTCGAGGTTGGCACTGTCCTGCCCCCAGGTGAAACACTTCCAGAAAAAGTTCCGGCCCTTGGGCGTGCTGTAGAAATCTGCTTCGCCCTTCAGGTCGGTCAGGGTCGGCCGGATGGCCTCGTTCCAGGCTTTTTCGAGATACCTGGCCTTCGCGGCCTCATCGATGCCGACTCGAGCATATTTCCGGCTGCGTCCGGCGTCAGGATCGTGGATCGTCCAGAACTCGATCGTGCCCCCGGTGATCAGCTCGAGCCGCCGCTGCTGGCCGTTCCAGCTTCGGACCGCCGGTTTCAAGAGCCGCAGGAAGTCCCGCTGGGCGTCATCGAGGTAACGGTAGCCCGGGGCGAACCAGGCCGCCGGCTTGCCGGCCAGAGCCGTCTCAGAGAGGCGGTTGACTCCGTAGGTCGTCTTGCCCCAGCGCCGGCCCATCGCCAGCACATTGAACCTGACCGACTCCCGGCGGACCGTCTGCTGGGCCGGATGCGGCCGGGGCAGCCGGATCGAGATCGTCGGCATACTCCACTCTCACGGTGATCTGTCCCGCGTGCTCGAGCTGCTCTGTCACGCGGCCCTCGGTCCGCTCGAGCACGACCTTGATGGCCTTGATGTCGCCGGCCTGGGCGGCTTCCAGCAGCGGCCCAGCCACGCTGTCCGGTCCTGCCTCGTCGATCAGCTCCCGCAGCGCGGCGGTGATGCTGGTGCCTTTCGGCCGGCCGCCGGGGTTGCCGGAGTGGCCGGGCTTGAACCGGCCGCGATTGTCACGGGGCTCGTCGGTCCTGTTCCGCTCCTGTTCCTGAGGCGCTTTCGACCGCCGCTTGAACGGGTTCCACATTCCGGGCCGCCTCTTTCATCCGCTGCTCTTGCAGCCAGTCCTCGAGCCGCTGCTGCCGCTGCTCCTCCCGGTCCTTCCGATCCTCATCCCGTCTGGCCGCGCGCGCGGCGACGTACCAGCCGATCGCCGTCACGACGACGTTCGCGCCGAAGGCCAGGACGTTCGCCCAGTTGAGGCTGCGGAGCAGCTCGACCAGGGCGGCGCCGGAGATCCCGGTGGACGTGCCGGCGGCAAAGAGGGCGTGACGGGTCATGGTGAGTTGCGGTGGGCCTCGCAGCCCACCCGGTCCGCATTCGCCCGGACTGGCGCACCGTGGCAGCGCGGAGGTGCTACCACGGCCGACGCGGGGAGGTGCATTCGGGGAGGGATCAGGCGGCCGGCTTGGTCGAGCTGTGCAGCACGTGCCCCAGGCCGAGCCCGGTCACGAGTACGTTGAACGCCTGCGCCGGGTCGCCCTGGGCATAGAAGTAGAGAGCCCCGGCGGCTCCGACCAATGCGGGCCAGACGCGGGGTACCAGGCCGAGAGCGGCAGAAAGGAGCGGTGGAAACATGATTCACCTTGGATAAAGCTGCGCGGCGAGCTGCTTGTCGTGCGCGGTCAGATGCTCATTCCAGCCGGTCTGAAACGGAGAGCCGTCGGCGTAGGTCGCCAGTCCGGCGGGGAACGGGTACATCATGATCGACTTCGGGTCAAACGCCGTCTCGCCGGCCAGCGGGCCGGTATAGGGATTGATCACCTGCTGCTGGATCTCCGCCTCGGTCCATGTGCCGCCGGTCAGCTCGCGGTAGTACGCGACCGTCGCGGCCAGGTCGAAGCTGATCGGCCGGTCGGGCCGCTCGTGCTCGTGGATCAGGCCGAGCACGTGGCCCCACTCGTGCAGGCAGACGCGGGCCAGCTCCGTCGCATCGTTCGCCGGGTCGGCCGGGTCGAAGACGAGGTGGACAGACGGCAGGCCGGCCGACACAAATTCTCTCGCCTCGGTCCCGAGCGCTGAGGAGTAGGTCCCATAACCGGCGTCTGCCGTCGGCAGAAAGTTGACCGTGACATCGGCCGCGGCCGCGCCGTCCTGGAAGTCCCAGGACAGATTGGCGAACTGCCGCCAGGTCGCGGCGGCGGCCATCACCCAGAGCCGCAGGATGTGGTTCGCGCCGGAGTCGCCGTTCAGGAACCCGACCCGGACGGTCGAGCCAACCGGCCAGCGGACGTTGGCGGCGGCCGCCCGCTGCAAATCGGTGTGGCGACCAAACGGCAGCCGGGTGGGATGACGGAGGGGTTGGCAGCACGTGCTCTTCACACTATGAGCCTACGGTGGTTTCCCGGAGCCGTTCGGGCGCCCTTTGGACCGGATCGCCGGATCTCCGAATCCGACAAATTGTTGCGGCAAGGAAAAAAACTCCGACCCGCGCACTTTTTACGGGGTGGAAAGGCGATTGTCCCCAGGGACACCGTGGACAGACAGATCATCCCGGCCGCAGGGCCACCCAGAATCCCAGCGGGTGGCGCTGGGCATCGGCCGGCGGATCGGCGAGGCCGGCGAACTGATCGGCGGACCAGACCGCCATCTCGAACCGATAGCCGTTGATCCGCCAGGCCGGCGGCTGGCTGGCCCCGACCAGGCGCATGGTGGGAGGCTCCGGTGGCGCTTCGTCGGGCCACAGGACGCGGGGCCTGGCTCGTGTTTGCTCCCGGTGCTTCATCGCGGTGCCTCTCACGTCATTGTAAGCAGGCGAATGTGAAAACGTGACGGCAAGAGCGACTATCCCGGTTACGCAAAGTGGGATTGTGCCGGTTCTGCCCTCCCCTGCCGGCCCGGGGTCTGCCGATACTGAGTCTGGCGCTGGCCGCTCGGCCGGCGCGGCGGTCCACGATCCAGGGAGGACAGATATGGCCACGTCCCGCAAAGCAAAACGCCCGAAGGCACAGGCCCCCGGGCGCGTGAAGAAATCGATTCATCTGCCGGCCGAACTGGCCCGGCGGCTGGAAGTCTATGCGGCCGCCACGGGCGAGGACCAGAGCGACGTCGTCGCCCGGGCGCTCGAGCCCGTGCTGGCCGGATTCGGCTGGTTTACTCGATCAGCTCCCGGATCGACGGCGCGATCCGAAGCCCCGCAGCCGCGGCTGGCCGGCGCTTCCGGGGACTCTCAGGCTGCCGCATGAGCGATGCGGCGGCGAAGTGTCGGTCAAAGTTCGGGTCGCGGCTGGCGGCTTCGAGCATCTCGTCAGCTTCGGCCCGCGCCGTCCCGCCGCCGACGGCCAGCCAGGCACGGTCGAGCCAATCGAGCCGCTGCCGGTCGGCCTGGAGTGCATGCAGTAAGTCACACGTAATCACAACCTCACCTGGACCGACCATGCGGTACTCCGCCCGGCTGGCCGCTTGACAATCGGACATGGTAACTAAGTCCCCCTGCGAAAACGGGACCGGTCAGGTAATCTGCCCGGTCAGGTAAGATATAGGGCAGGGGGGTTATCCCCTGAAGTTAGCCCCGCCGCCCCGCCGATCTACTACGCGGGCCGCCAGCCCTGGCAGCTCAGCAGTGCCGGTCTCCCTGCCGGCAGTCCCCTCAACAGGATCGCCCCCGGACCGGGCCGGACCAGCCGCCGGCCCGGTCCGCTGCACTTCGGGTTCCGATCCGAAGGTGCAGATCGCGAAGATGATGGGCAGCATCAGCGGTCCCCCTGCTGGATGGCCAGGAAGGGGGCCGAAGGATTCGCCGCATTCCAGGTCGACGGCTCGGTCACCGTGAAGCGGCCGGACCGCCCGACGGTGACGATCCGGCAGTTGCCGGCCGGCGGGACAGGCAGCGTGCAGCCGGGGCCAGTGGCGCCGGGCGGCGGATCGACGACGGCGGACCGCTCCGCGATCCAGAGGTGCGTCCACGCCTGGGCCAGCCCGATCGAGCTGGGCACGGCATACGGCAGGCTGGGCCGCACGGTGCCGTCGGCGAAGACGATTAGGTCGAGCAAGCCGGAGAGCGGGTCGACCACGGCCCGGGTCCGCTCGTGCGTTGTCCAGCAGGTCGTCAGATCTACCACGGCTGAGCTGGGTAGCTCGCCGCCGGGAATTGAGACCGACGGCGCGGGCCTGCGGCCGATCGAGTACGTGGAGTCGACGAGGCCCGCGGCCAGCGGACCGGGCCACGTCTCTGTCTCCCATTCGCCGGCATCGTCGATCAGCCCGTTGCCGTCATTGTCCACGCCGTCCCAGCCGGAATCGATCCAGCCGTCGGAGTTGTCGTCCAGGCCGTTGACCAGCAAGAGGAACTGCGGGTTGACGGTGACCGATTGAAGGCCGTCGGGGCTGGTCAGTGTCCGCGAGAGCGGGCTGACGGTCCCAGGATCGCCGACGTTGCAGATCTCCTCCGGGTTGGCCTTGAGCACACCGCCGACCATGATGCCGGCCGGCGGGATCAGCATCGGTCCGCAGACGGTGAGAGGCTTGCCGGAACCGATCCGGAGCTGCTCGCCGACCCGGATGGTCCAGTACCAGCTCGTGGGCTCGTTGGGCACGAAGACCCATTGGCCGCCGGACTGCTGCTGCCACTCCCCCGCCGATTCCTCGACCACCAGGCAAGGCAGACCGCCGGTGATCGTCGCGGGATAGCTCATTGCCGGATAGACGCTCGCTTTCCCGGCCGTGTAATCGCCGGGCGTCTCGAGGAAGATCCAGCGGTTGGCGGCCAGGGCCTTCAGCGAGCTGTAGCCGCCAAACTGCATCGGGAAGGACGGATCGGGCAGGAACCGGATGCCTGAGGGCGCGCCGCTCTGGGCGGCCCGGTCCCGAGCCTGCACCAGCGCCGCCTGCACGAGGCCCGCGGAACTGGTGACGGCGTACTCCGCCGAGCCCATCACGGCGCTCCGGATGGCCAGGACCGAGACCAGCAGGATGATCACCAGCACAACCAGCAGTTCGACCAGAGTGAAACCGCGTTTCTTCATCGTGTTGTCACCTCCCAGAGATGTGTATCCACGAATATTTTGCAAAGCAGAGCCGCGATCGCGACCAGCCAGAAATAGATCCGCGGCTGCCGCAGCTCGTACCATAGCTCGCTCATGTAAACAGCCTCCCCTGCGTCAGCTTCCCCGCCGGCAGCGGTTCCGCCGCCGGTCGATCGAACCAGTGCGGGTGCGGCCCCGCACCGAGGCGGTAGAACGTCTGGCCGACCCGGTACCAGCCGTCGGCGCCGCGGCGGGGCAGCTCCGACGATGGCCGGCCGGACTCCAGGTCCGGCATTGGTGCCCCTGGTTTGGTGACGGTTGGCGGCGGCAGGATGCCGCCGCAGCCCTCCTCCTGGATCGCCAGCCGCTCCTCACGGAGCAGCCTGGCTTCGGCCCGCAGCCGTACGCGGGCCTCCAGGTCGGTCTCGTCGATCATGCCGGCCAGGATCTGGATCGACTGGGCGATCGGCAGCCCGGCCATGCGCCAGCCGTAGATGCGTTTCATGACGCCCATTGCTTCGGCCCCATCAAGACTGCGCCTCCCTTCGGTCATTTTCGGCGGTACAACACGGACAGAGGTCTTGAGCCCCGATGCGCCTCCATCGAGCCAAGAAGAGGTCCAATGACTCGATCAGCTCCCGAGTGCGGAGACTGGGCACCGGCGTCTCAGTGGCCGATCCGCAACGGTCGCAGGTCACCCTGAGCGTGATCACTGCTGCACCGCCTGCCGGCGGACCGGCTGCTGATCGGCCTTGGTCGGCCGCGGCTTGCGGATGTGCAGCACGCGGCGGACGGCCTTGACCAGATCGCCACCCTCAAGCGTCGGCCGCTTGCGGTCCGGGAAGCCATCTAGCGCGGCGGTGTCGTACCAGAAGGCTGGACGGCTGCCTCCGGTAACGGCCCAGGGGTTGCCCCGTCCGTCGTAGCCCTTCATCTGGCTGGGCCATTTGATCAGCTCGCGGAATATCTCGTCGTCCGACATGGGACGCCGCTCCGCCTCGATCCGGAACGACGGCAGCAGATTCAGCGCGGCGTCCAGGGCATCGTCCTGGTTGAGCGGACCGACCGGCCGCGTGCGGCCGGCCGCAGTTCCTCCGCTGACAATCTGGCGGCCGAGCTTGATCTGATCGCCCCATCGTTTCATGGCCGACATCGCCGCGTCGGTCACCTCCATCCCGCGAACCGTGCCCAGCAGACCGCCGATCTTGCCGTCGGATGTCCGCCGATGCACGTGCCATTCGTTCGGGCCTGAGCCCGCAGTGGGATTGTCGGCAGCCGGGAGCTGGTTCGCACCAGTCAGTTTCGGCTCGGCCTTCGGCACCGACAGATGCGGCTTCTCCGCTTCCCGAGCCACTGATTCGATCGCGCCCTGACGCTCCCGCTCCCGTTGTCTGGCCCGCCGCTCGGCCCGCTTGGCGGACTCGGCCTGCTTTTCCCGATCGACGAAGTTGCCGACCGGATCGGCCGCCGTCTTGACGATCGACACGCCGGGAGCAACCTGGAAGTCTTGCGGACCGGCGGTGAACTTGTCGTCCGGATCGTCGGGTTCGTCGTCCTGCATCGTCATGATGCCCTCGGGGACCTCCGGGAGCCGGGCGGTCGGTCCCCGCTGCCGCTCGTCGGCGGTATCCTCGTCCTCCGGTTCCGGCGGGCGGCCGGCGCCGCGGGCCCGGACCAGGCCGGAGATCGCGTCCAGGATCGGCCGGCTGGACTTGCCGGTCTCCAGCTCGGTCAGGATCTCCTCGACCAAGCTCTCCGCCCGGACCCGGGTCGCCTTCTTGTCATAGATCACGGCCTTGGCCTCGGACTCATCCTTCCTCGCCGACGCCAGTGCCTTGCGAGCCCTCCGTAGCTCCTCGATCAGCTCGTGCTCGCGAGACATGTTCAGTTCCCTCCCCGGTCATCGACCACACAGTGCACCACCCGGACCTCGCACTTCCACCCGTTCCGCCAGAGCCGCCAGGCCAAAAACGGCCTGGTCGGGCCGCCGTCGCGGTCGGCTCCCGGACCGGCCCAGAGGACCAGCCGGTACTGTTCGCCGGACAGTCCGTGGCGGACCACCCAGCGCTTGGCTTGCTCGAGGCTGTCCACTTCCCACAGCGGCCCGCGCCGCGGCGCCGACCGCCAGAAGGACAGCCACGCCGGAGACGGCACCGTGTAGACCGGGACCGTCGCCGGGTCTTGCTCCACCCATTTGCCCTTGCCCTTGCTCTCCCCCTGCGCTCCGTTCATGAGCCGGTTTTCTCCGTGTAGATTTGATGAGGCATCGCATGATCCGCCGTCAATTCCTCCGTGTCCGGCTCCGCCGGCAGCGGCAGGTCGATCTCCAGATCGGCCAGGGCGTGCCGCAGCGCCAGGCCGCAGCGGTCCAGGCCGTGCGGCTGCCGCCTGGCCAGGGCCAGGATCAGCAGGCAGCCGGAGAGGTCCGTCTCGTCGAACTTGAGACTCAGGTCCAGCATCCGGTCGAGCGTGTGCCCGATCGTCCAGGACCGGCCGGCGTCAACCGGCGGCGGCGCGGCCAGATAGGCGCGGGCCGCGGTGGCGAGGATCGCCTGGGAATCGGCCATGATGTGCTCCTATGCAGAATTGGCGATGCGTGGAAATTGGATCTTGGCGGTGGCGGGCCGGAGCGACTCGACGGCCGCCTCGTCGTACCAGGCCTGCGTCTCCACGTTGGAGTGACGCAGCAGGGCCTTCAACTCGAGCTGAGACAGGCCCCAGGTCTTGGCGTAGGTGCCGACGGTCTTGCGGAAGCTGGCGATCGTAAGCCCCGGGACGCCGGCGCGCTTCCCCAGCTCGGCGACCTGGTCGAGCGGCCGGACGCCCGGCCCTCCGGACAGCCACGGCCCGCGCAGCTTCTTTCCCGGGAAGAGCCAGCGGCAATCCAGCCGCGGAATCCAGTCCCGCAGCACGTCGGCCAGCGGGTCGGCCAGGGGCAGGATCGCGTTGGACCGGAGCGTCTTGGGCTTCCAGCCGTCCTCCGGATGCCGTTGTATCGTGACGATCGACCGGACCAGGTCGATGTCCGCGGCCCAGAGGTGCAGCCCCTCGGCCGCCCGGAGACCGAGGTAGGCGTAGACATAGACCAGCGCCCGCAGTCGGCAGCGGCCCCAGTCTCCGTCCGCCGCCTCGTCGTCGGCCAGGGCGAGCACGCGGGCCATGTCGGCCGGCGATCGGTGCCGGGGCGCTCGCTCCCGGACCGGAGCGGCGTCGTCCCTGATCCAGCCTCCCACCGGCATGAAATCGAACGGTGAAGACCTAAGATATCCCTCTTTGACCGCATAAACGCATATCCTCCGGAGACAGCGGAGATGGCTCTTGTGGGTGACGGCGGACCGGTCGGCGTGCAGGTCCATCCACCTGGCGATGTTGACGGTCCGCAGATCCGAGGACTTCTTGAGGCCGGGAACTTCGGCCAGTTCGCGCAGGACCTGCGCGACTTGCGACTGCGTCTTCTTGGCGCGGCGCGGCGGCGCGTAGAGCGTCATCAGCTCGTCGTGGAGCCGCGCAATCGATACGGACGGCATTGCTGGAACTCGAATTATTGAAGGAAGTTAAGGCAACTTCCCAACTCTAGAACCTGTCAGAGCACCTGATTGTAAGTCAGCTGCTCTGAGCAAGATCTGCTGACTCTTAATCAGCGGGTTGTAGGTTCGAGTCCTACGGGGGGCACTTACGACGGAAGTTCATACTGGACCACACTTTCAATGAGGTTCCGCAATGATCAAGCCAGGAGACACCGTGAGGCTCAAAACAAAAGAAGCACCCGTCATGGTTTTTGCGAGGATGGACGGCGACTCGAGCTGCGCGGTCTGCTTTTGGTCGGTCGCGGGGAGATCAGGTCAGCCCTGATTCCGGTCGAGGCCCTGGAAGAATTTCCGATTGACTAGCGGCGGTGTCGATGCGTCGGAAGAAAATTGCACACTCTCGGTGTGAGCGACAACCGAGTCGGTCTTTTCTTGAATCTCTATCATCGAACGCACCCGATCGACAGCAACCATGCCGTCCGCGAATACAAAAAACGCTTTGCCCCCGTAACTCTGGAGCTCGAACGGAAGGGATTGCACGGATCTTATGAATGCCATTCACTCGCTCCTTTCCTGCTCTGACTGCCCCCGCCCGTCGGCGGGCCCGGTCCCGGCAGACGCCGGGGCTGAAGCGGGCCGGTTCGAATCCGGCCGGGGGTGTTGGCTGAATTCCGTTGAACCCGCCGATTCTTGACCTGAGCATACATTCACGGTATGCTCTGTTTCAGGACGTCGGACAGGCGAAGGGATTTGGTCTCCGGCCGGCCGTGGAGGGGCTTTCGACGGACGCTCCACGGCCGGATTTTTTTGCGCCGCCCGCGGAAGTCTCGATCGCATCTCCTCGATTGCCGCCTTGAGTTTCGAACCGTCCGGATCGTCGGGGTCCTTTTCGGCTGCGCGCCTCCCCACTGGAACCGCGACGGGGCGCGCACCGGGCTTGGGATTGCCCTGGCTATAGGACCAGGTACATCCGGGCGGTGGAAGCCCGGGATTGAGCGGGTTGACGTAGGTGCCGGGCGGCTTGGGTTTGGGTGGCTCGACAGAGCCGTCCGCAGGCTGCTCTAGGGTAAGGACAGGCTGACTATATAGTGGGGCCGCGCCATTTTTGGCGCTACCCCGCGCCAGTTTTGGCGCTACCACGCGCCAGTTTTGGCGCGGGGTGTCGTCGAGAGCAAAGCCCCTGGGGTCGGCGAGGATGAACGTGATCCAGGGGCCTCCGGGATGCTCCGGATCGGGGCGACGGGAAATCAGCCCAGCGTCAATCAGTTCGGTGAGCGCCCGCTGGATCGAACGGCGAGGCTTGCCGCAAGCCTCCGCGATGCGGCCGATCGAGGCCGCTGTCTGCCGAGTGTCGGCCCATGAAAGACCGCAGAGCGCGGTAAAGACGCGGTGGGCATGATCCGAGAGATTCGGCCGCTCAGTGACAGATCGAGGCGTCATTGAGTAACCGGACGGAGCGGAGTGTGTGCGCGGAGGATCCCCGCCGCGCAGCCGTAGTGTCGGCGCTGCCATTGCTGGTCTCCGGATCGCTCGAGCCGGGAGGACTTTCGACGGACTCCCCGGAACAAGCTAGGTCCTCCGCTCGGCCGCGCGGAGGTCGGAATCGGCGTTCGAAGGATCAGCGGCGGCCGCCGCCAATGCGACAAATTAACACCCGTCAGTCTGACTGTCCAGCCCCTGCCCTGCCGGGCCGGACTCGGGCGGAGCGGCGACGGGCTGCCAGCCGCTGACCCAGGTCATCCGTCCCCTGGCACAGCAGCCGGTGGACCCGGCGCCATTCGGGGTGGCAGCACCGGTCCGCGTCCAGGTCGTCGGCCCACCGGTGCCGGCCCGTTCGACATCTGGCCATCTCAATTCCCCCTTTCTGTTCGGTCCTCAGACGATCGTGCAGCCCGGCCCGGCCGACCAGCCGTCGCACTCGATCCACCAGTCGGTCCGGCCGGCCTGGTCGGGCTCGGCCGGCCGGACCGTGATCCAGCCGACTTCCCGGCCGTCCCGGCGGATCCAGTATTCTCCCACCTCGAGCATCTGGGCGGTCCAGCGCAGACCGTGGTCGTCCAGCAGGCCGGCGATCGGCTCGGTTGATCCAGCGAGGCCGATTGTGTAGTGCCGCGGCGGCTCGGTGCCGGCCGCGGTGTTGAGCGAAATCGACATCTCAGTTCCTCCCCCACCGGCCGGCCGGCTGCGGCCGGGCGAGCTGGTCCCATGCCCAGTCCACCAGGGCCTTGTCCCACTCGATGATTTTGCCCCGGTCGGCACGCTTGGCGAGCTTCTCGAGCAGCTCGAACTGCCCGGCCCGATGGGCCGCGGCGATGAGCTGCTTGCCATTGCGGGGCGGCCCGTAGCCGGTGGCCGGCCGATCGGACGACCCGTTGCGTGACGGAGGCGGTTCCTCCGGATCGCGGGCGTCCCGCTGGTCGTATTCGTCCCAGCCCGGTTCGGCCGCCGGCTGTTGCCGTGGCGGCTGCTGGAATGCCGGCTGCGGTTGCTGCTGCTGCGCGGCCTGTTGCCGCAGCTCGGCATGCCGCTCGGGGTCCTGGGACCGCGGTAGAGCGGCCGGCCCGGGGGCCGGATGCTTGGCCTGCATCTCGGCCAGTTGACGGTCCACGGCCGTCTCCAGAGTCTTGTAGTGGATCATAGCGGCGTCGAGCAACTGCTGCGCATTCTCCAGCTCGACGTCCAGTTCCAGTTCGGCGGACACTCCGTCGCTGCCGTAATTCGGGGCTCCGCCCTTCCTGCTGACCGCCAGGCGAAGTTTCATGGCCTTTACTCCCGTAACAGATAACTGACTGTGCACTGTACAGATCATCGGTTGGCCGCGGAAGGCGTGAAACCGCTCTCCGCACTGTCGGCAGATCCAGCGGCGCGGGCCGTGTTTGCCCGGCAGCCGCCAGAACTGAGTCCTCAGAGAGCCCGGACACGCGGTTCCGGGCTCCAGATCGCGGTGAGCCCGCGGGGTCATGTCAGTCCTCGATCCTGATCGAGCCGTCGGCATCGCGGATCGCGAAGCCGTGATACTGCCGATCGTCGTCATCCGGCCGCGGCGGCATCGGCCGGCGCGGGTCGCGGACGACTCGGACGGCCCGCGCCCGACGCCGCTCCAGGCTCAGCCGGACCATCATCCGCCGGTCCAACAGGATGTCGCTCAGGGCTCCGTCCAGGTCCTTCCAGAGCTCGAGCTGAAGATCCGTGTCCTCGATGGCCTCCAGCTCCTCGATGGCCTGCTCGCAGATCCGCCGCAGCGAGCGGATCTGTGCGTCGTTGTCGGTCCGTGCGATCTGTGTTACGCTCGACATTGCAGTTTTCCTCACTCTGGGGTTCTGGCCCCGCCGCTGTGTCCGCAGCGGTCGGGGCCTGTTTCTTGCGCCGGTTACGCGCCGACGCTCTGATCGTGTAGCTTCTTCGCGAAGGCCAGCAGCCTACGCATGTTGCTGACCTCGTACGTCTCGGCCGACCAGGAACCCACCAGATCCTCGATCTCGGACCAGAGGCCGTCGGAGATCTCCTGCCGCTCGTCGTACTCATCCTGGGTCATCTCGCAGCCGCACTCGTCGCACTCGACCATCTCGATCTCGTCGTCCGCCGTCTGACTGACCGTTGCCGTTGTTGCCGTTGCCATCTGTCTGCCCTCCGTCTGCCTGTCTGTCTACCGGTCTCGGTCAGCCGGTCCGTCCGACTGACAATGGTATGGTAGCGAATCGCTACAGAGTAGTCAACACCCCGCTGCAAAAAATTTGTCAAGTTGCTACGCCCTGAACCTGAGTATAGAATGGAGCGTG